>JGI25322J35698_1002399_pt1 | contig 9402 bp, 6 predicted proteins | sample AutmiccBRH37_all_FD_35698 | JGI IMG/M metagenome (IMG submission 35698) | reverse complement strand
CTGCGTGCGCCGATCACCATTCGGGTCAATCCCGATGTGGATGCCAAGACCCATGCCAAGATTGCCACCGGCAAGAGCGAGAACAAGTTTGGCATCCCAATCGCGCGGGCGCGCGAGGTCTATGCGCAGGCCGCGGCCCTGCCGGGGCTGGAGGTGATCGGGATCGACGTGCATATCGGCAGTCAACTGACCGAATTGGCGCCGTTCCGTCTTGCCTATGAAAAGGTGGCGGAGCTGACACAGGTTCTGCGCGCGGATGGGCATGACATTCGCCGCCTCGATCTGGGCGGCGGTCTGGGGATTCCCTATACCCGTTCGAACGAGGCCCCGCCGCTGCCCACGGAATATGGCGCGCTGATCCGCGAGGTGCTGGGGCATCTGGGCTGTGAGATCGAGATCGAGCCGGGTCGCTTGATTGCCGGCAATGCGGGGATTCTGGTGAGCCGGGTGATCTATGTGAAATCCGGTGAGGGGCGGGATTTCCTGATCCTTGATGCCGCGATGAACGATCTGATCCGACCGGCGATGTATGACGCGCATCATGACATCGTGCCGCTGATGGAGCCCGCGCCGGGGGTCGAGCAACAGCCCTATGATGTGGTCGGGCCGGTCTGCGAATCGGGGGATACATTTGCCAAGGGGCGGATGCTGCCGCCGCTGGCCGAGGGCGATCTGGTGGCGTTTCGCAGTGCCGGCGCTTATGGCGCGGTGATGTCGAGCGAGTATAACACGCGGCCTCTGGTGCCCGAAGTTCTGGTGCATGGGCGTGACTTTGCCGTGATCCGGGGCAGACCGACCTTTGACGAAATGATAAATCGCGATACCATCCCTGAATGGCTCTGACGCGATGGGCGCGCGGGGCCGAGATGAGGTGCCGCGCATGGCNGCGACCGAAAACCCCCTGAAAGCTCTGACCGCGCGGTTGCGGCGGCCTCTTCTGCTGACATGGGCGGGGTTGATTGCCGAGCGTCTGGTGCGCGCGTTCTGGCCGATGTGGAGCGTGATTGCGGCGGGGGCTGCGGCGCTGATGCTGGGCCTTCACGATCTGGCAGCGGTCGAGGTGGTCTGGGGCACCGCCATGCTGGCCGCGCTGGCGGTGCTGGTTTACGGCGTGCTGGGGTTTGTGAAGTTCCGGTTTCCGCGTCGGGCCGAGGCCTTGGCGCGGATGGATGAGGCGATGCCGGGCAGGCCACTGGCGGCGCTGGCGGATGTGCAGGCGATTGGTGCGGGCGATGCCGGGTCGGCGGCGCTCTGGCGGGCGCATCAGGCGCGGATGGCGGCACGGGCAGCGGGCGCACGCGCAGTCGAGCCGGATTTGCGGCTGTCGCGGCAGGACCCTTTCGGGCTGCGCTACATCGCCCTCTTGGGTTTGGTGGTGGCGTTGCTCTTTGGCTCGATCTGGCGGGCCGGGTCGGTGGCGGAGATGGTGCCGGGGGGCGCGCGTGGCGCGGCGCTGGCCGCTGGCCCGACATGGGAAGGCTGGATCGAGCCACCCAGCTACACAGGACTTCCGAGCCTCTATCTTGCCGATCAGGGTGAGGTGATCGAGGTGCCGGAAGGCAGCCGGATTACCCTGCGATTCTATGGTGAGGTGGGGGCGCTGAGCCTGACAGAAACCGTATCGGGTGAAGGCGCAGAGGCCGCAAGCACCGATCCTGAGCAGCAGTTTGAGGTCGCGCGCGCCGGCGAAATGCGGATTGACGGTCCGGGGGGGCGTAGCTGGGCCGTTGCGGCGCTGGCAGACGCAGCCCCGGAGGTCGAGGTGGACGAGCGCGATGCGCGCACCGCCTTTGATGGGCAGATGAGCCAGCCCTTTGCCGCGCGCGACGATTACGGCGTGGTGAGCGGCGGGGCGGTCTTTGCACTGGATCTGGCGCGGGTGGATCGGCGGTATGGTCTGGCGGTGGAGCCGGAGCCGCGCGAGGTGATCCGGCTGGATCTGCCGATGCCCTTGGCCGGGGATCGGACCGAGTTTACCGAGACCCTGGTCGAGAACCTCTCGGAGCATCCTTGGGCACATTTGCCTGTGACGCTGCGGTTGCAGGTTGCGGATGCGGCGAGGCAAGAGGGGCAGTCCGAACCGTTCGAGATGGTCCTGCCCGCGCGGCGGTTCTTTGATCCGATGGCGGCGGCGGTGATCGAGCAGCGGCGCGATCTGTTGTGGTCGCGGCAGAACGCCGGGCGCGTNGTGCAGGTGTTGCGGGCGGTGTCCTACAAGCCGGANGGGCGGCTNTTTCGGTCTGAGAAAGCCTATTTGCGGTTGCGGGTGATTGTGCGGCAGTTGGNGGCGATGACGCAGAGCGAGGGGCTGGACGAGACCGAGCGCGATGAGATCGCGCAGGCGCTCTGGGATCTGGGTGTGTTGCTNGAAGATGGTGACATGGGCGACGCGCTGGAGCGGATGCGCGCGGCNCANGAGCGATTGAGCGAGGCGATGAAGAACGGCGCCAGCGAGGAAGANATNGCGCGGCTGATGCAGGATCTNCGGGATGCGACACAGGATTACCTGCGCCAGAAGATGCAGCAAGCCGAGCGCGAGAACCCCGAGGAGAGCGATCAGCGCAGCGCTGAAAACATGATGCAGATGAACCAACAGGATCTGCAGGACATGATGGACCGCATTCAAGAGTTGATGGAACAGGGCCGCTATGCCGAGGCGCAGCAGGCGCTCGAAGAGTTCCAGCAGATGATGGAGAACATGCAGGTCACCCAAGGCCAGGGCCAGCAGGGTCAATCGCCNGGCGAGCAGGCGATGGAGGGNTTGGCCGAGACATTGCGGGAGCAACAGGGTCTGTCGGATCAGGCGTTCCGCGACTTGCAGGAACAGTTCAACCCCGGTGCGCAGTCGGGCCAGTCGCAGAATAATGAGGGTCGCAGCGGTGGCGAAGGGCGCGGCGAGAGCCATGATGGTCAGCAGGGTCAGGGCGGACAGGGCGGCGAGCAGCAGGGCCAAGGCGGCGAGGGCCGCGAACAGGCCGAGGACGGTCAGACCGGCGAGGGGTCGCTGGCCGAGCGGCAGGACGCGTTGCGGCAGGAATTGGAGCGGCAACGGCAGGGTCTGCCGCAACTCGGCGGCGAGGCTGGAGAGGCCGCGCGCGAGGCGCTGGAGCGGGCGGAACGGGCGATGGAAGGTGCGGAAGAGGCGCTGCGCAGTGATGATCTGGCCGGGGCGATCGACAATCAGGCCGACGCGATGGAAGCGCTGCGCGAGGGCATGCGCAACATGGGNGAGGCGATGGCCGAGCAGCAAAATCCCGGTGGCCANGGCGATGCCGAAGGTCAGCCGGGGCAGGCGCAGGCCGATCCCCTCGGGCGCGAGGCCGGACAGGGGCGGCAGGCGGGCACGCAGGACAGTCTCTTGCAGGGCGAGGATGTCTATCGGCGGGCGCGCGAATTGCTGGACGAGATCCGTAAACGGTCCGGCGAGGGCGAGCGCCCGGATGTGGAGCTCGACTATCTGCGGCGGTTGCTGGAACGGTTCTGAGGCGCAGGCCGGGAACCGACACGCAGGGCTCGGGTGATCCGATCGGGGCAGGATTGGCTAACCCTGCCCCNCTCTGAGTGGCGATCAGTTGATGGCCCCGTTGACCATTGGCCGCCAGCTGTCTTCATTTGCGGCAGCCCACTCGGCAGCGACGTCGGCCACGGGGCGACCATCACGCGCGACTGCGACCATCAGCGCGGCCTGTGTTTCATTGGTGATCTGGAAATCCTCAAGAAGAAAATAGGCGGCGGGCCAGCGGGTCTTGAACCCTTTGATCACAGATTTGACGGCGCTCAGGCTCGGGACTCCGCAATCGCCCACGGCCTTGGGGTTCGGTCCCCAGCTTGCGTCTTCGTAGCAGGCGGCCTCAGCCTCGGGCAGATCGACAAAACGCAGGTCATGGACGGCGCCGGCCCAATGCGGTTGCCAGAACATCGCGAGTGCCGGGGTGCCGTTGGTGCTTGCGCTGACGAGGGCATCGACCAGCGCCTGTTCGGACGCGGCGGGAGAGGCGGTGAAGGGCAAATCGAGGGCGGTCATCAGATCGGCCCCCGGTGATTCCCAATCGGTGGGATAGTCGATCAGCACAGGCGTACCACCATCGGTGGCAAAGGCTGCGGCGCAGTTACGCAACGCCGCGAGCGCGGGCAGGCCGGGGCAGGCGGTCTCCATATGGGCGGGATAGGCCAGCCCCTCTGTCATGGAAAGGCCCAGGTCTCCGAGATCGACAAGGCTCCGCTCCATCATCATATCGCGATAGGACGGTGCGGCATTGGCGGGCCAGATTTCGAGGTTGGCGTCGATATTGCCCCGCCCCATCTGGCGGAAAACGGCCATGTCATCAACCGGGACGAATTCGACTGTATAGCCTGCCGCCTTGAGCAGTTCGCCCGCGACATGCGCGGTGATCTGAGCCTCGGTCTGTTGGGTGAGCGCGAGCTTGATTGGCTCATCCGACTTGCCCAGATCCGCCGCAGTCACGGGGAGGGCAAAGGCGCAGAGCGCGAGCGCGCAGCAGGTGGATTTCATAACAAACTCCTTGGTCAAAGAGAGGGCCTGCGGCCCCCATGCGTGTCAAACGGTCAGATCGGGAAACGTCATGCTGAAATGGTGGCTGTGAGTAATGGTGGGCTGCGTCCCGTTTCCCGGCACACGATACCATGTCCGGCGTNGGCNGCATCCCTTTTCGCGCNATTACACGAGAGGGTGTTTGATGTTTCATCGCAGGGCTGCGGGGATCGGAGGTGTCAGTGATTATGTATTCTAAACATATGTTTATCNGGCTTGCGTCCGCAGTCTTAACGANCTGGCAAGGGTGTTTGACCGAGTTTGTCGCCTGCGCAACCGTTCTGGAGAGACCGATGTCGGATTTATCAGCCCGCCTTGACCTGCCGTTTATCGCCCCGTCACAGGCGCAAAAGCATGTGACGCATAATGAGGCTGTGCAGCGGTTGGATCTGTTGGTTCAAATGGCGCTGGACGGGTTCGAGGCGACGGAGCCCCCTGCCGCGCCTGAGACCGGCGCGCGATTTGCGCTGGGGACGGGGGCGACGGGCGTCTGGGCGGGGCAGGATGGCAAGATCGCCGCGTTTCTGGGCGAGGCCTGGATGTTTGTGACGCCGCAAGAGGGCTGGATTGCGGCGGAGCGCGGCGGCACCGCGGTGCGCATTTACCGCGATGGGGGGTGGCGCGGGTTCCCGGACCGGACCGATGCCCTGGGGATCGCGACGCAGGCCGATGCAGTCAACCGTTTGAGCGTTGCGGCGGCGGCCACCCTGCTGAGCCATGCCGGGGCGGGACATCAGCTCAAGATAAACAAGGCGCAGAGCGATGACACCGCGAGTTTGGTGTTTCAGTCAGGGTTTGCGGGCCATGCCGAGATGGGTCTGGCGGGCGATGACGATTTCTCCATCAAGGTGAGTGCGGATGGCACGACATGGACCGAGGCTCTGCGGGTCGATGCGCAGACNGCGCGGATCAGCGGTGCGGCGGTTCAGTCCGCACCGACCGACAATGCCGCAGAGCGATTGCTCAAAGTCGGGGCGTTCGGGCTTGGCACTGCGATCAGCCTGACCGCCTCTGACGGGCTCGATACCCTGGTCTTGTCCGGCCTCTATTATAATCCCTCGGCTGGAAATACATCGGGCAACTCCTATCCGATTTCGTCTGCTGGGGCGCTTTTGGTGATTGCGCGCTCTGCCACGAATGTTGTGCAGGAGTTCACGTCCTATGGGGGCACCTCAGCGGCTTCGGCGCTGCGGAAATTCGTCAGATCCTGGGGCACGGGCGGGTGGTCACCCTGGCTTGAACTGTATCACAGCGGGCGCGTGATGGGCCCGGTGTCCCTATCGGACGGAGTGCCGACCGGGGCGATCATCGAGCATCAGTTTGTGGGCGGGAACGGGGAATATACGCGGTTTGCCAATGGCACGCAGATTTGCGGAACGACAGTGGCGCTCTCGACCTCTGGCGAAACGACCTGGACTTATCCGGCGCAGTTCTTCACCGCGCCCCGCGTTGCGGCGGTCTTGACGGGCAGTCAGGCCGCCTTTGCGCGCACCCTCAGCAATTCCAACCTGAGCATTCAGATCGGGGNGTTCAACACGTCTGGCACACGGGTGAGCGGCTTTGCCTATCTCCTTGCAATTGGCCGGTGGATTTAAGGAGATGACCATGCAGATCAAATTCTCACCAATGCGCCGGGATCTAAGGCTGGCGCTGGTCCGGTCGGGGGACACTCTGACGATCAACGGCGAGGCGTTCGATTTTTCACCGCTTCCAGAGGGGGCTACCTTGCCGCGGGAGGCCATGGACTCTGAGTGGTTCGCCGGACCGGTTGAGCGGGAGGGCGGTGTGTTGCACCTCAGCCTGATCCTGCCCCATGGACCAAATCCGCCGCTTGAGACCCTCATGGCCGAGCCCGTCATTGTGACCGACGACGGGCCTGTGACCCTGCCGCCCTATGATCAGGAGATCCCCGATGCAGATTGATTTCAGTCAAATGATCACCGCCGAGGCCAAGGCGGTCATCGCCGCGTCGGTACGGGCCGCTGNCATCAAGGCCGAATGCCGGGCGCGCATTCTGGCAATCGGCTCTGAGACCACGCAGATGAATATCGCACAGGCCGGAATTGTGTTTACGGCGGCGGTGCTGGACGGCGCATCGCGTGAGGTCGCGTTGAAGGCGTCCGGGCTGCGTGAAGGNGATCTGGGACTGGCCCGCGATTGGAAAGCATGGGTGACGTCGATGCAGGTCGAATGTCGGCGCTCGATTGAGAGCGGCGATGATGCGGTCTGGCCAAAGGTTCCCGACGGTGTTGTCGGCCTTGCGGCACGGTTTTGACCTCACCGGTCGTCCTGTCCCGGAGGTGGTCGTGCTATGGTTGTGTTCTGAGCGCCCCGATGGGGCGNTCTCTTTGTCAGGCTTGCGATAAATATCTATGAATAGCAGGGTCTTGCCGTGNCGCAGACNCTGTCTGAGACGTCAATTGTTGATCTGTTGCGTTTTGTGGTTACCATGTGCCGAGCGGAATCAAGTCAATTCACCGTGACCTTGAAGAGACCCGCTTTTAAATTCTGAAATTTATGCGGCTTGGGAGATCAGAAATGGCAACACTTTTCACGCTCACAGGGTTCCAGTTTATCGCGTCCGGGGTGAGTATTTCTGGTCTTGGACCAGCAACGCTCGAGGTTCTGGGCAGTGATGATCTGGAGTTTACCTATACGTCAACAACCGTCGATCCGACTGATCCGCAGGGTGAGCTTGATGCAACGTCGGGTGATTTGTTTGAAGTGCGATTGGACGGCGTTGACCCGCTTGTCTTTGACAACGTGTTCGAAGGCATTATGGCCGAGGTCGAATTTGACGGGCAGATGGCGCAGTTTGTTGGATTTACCAACCCGTTCACCAACGAGACATTCTTGTTTCAACTGGACAATGTGCCGATTTTTGCGGGACCGGTTCCGACCGAAGCCGAACTGACCGCTATCTTGGGCAGCGCGTCGCTGAGCGACATCCCGGCCGGCGGGCCGTTCTCGCCGGGCGTGCCCTTTTCGCTCACATCGGTTCCGGGCGTCACGACAGCGGAGGTCGACCTGTTTTCCCCGACCGAAGGCAATGACACGCTGACCGGATTTGGGTCGAATGATGCCATCGACGGGCTGGGCGGCGATGATCAGATCAGTGGTTTGGGTGGCGCAGATACCCTTGTGGGCGGCGCCGGCGATGATAGCGTGTTCGGCAATGATGGCAGCGACCTGCTGATTGGCGGGGCCGGGGCAGATTCGGTCGATGGTGGTCTTGGGCTGGACATCCTGCAGGGGACATCTGCGGAGCTGAATGGCGATACGCTTGTGATTGGACATGGCGATGAGATTCGGATCACCGGGCTGACGCCGTCGTCAAATGTCATTATTGGCGGGGATGGTCTGTCCGTCTCGATTGATGCGGATGGCAATGGATTGACAGAGTCGAGCTTTGCGGTACAGACCAGTGAATCCGGTGCGACGCTGGTGCAGTCTATTGTGAATGGCGCGACCGTCCTGAGATTGGACGAGACACCAACAGCCGGGATCGGCGTGCCGATTTCCGGCGCGTCAGGGTTTAACGAGATTCAGGACGTGCTCGTTTCTGACCCCAATCTGGTTCTCAACGATGTGGTGTTCACAGGGGGGATCGAGGGTGTCGCGCTCTTGCCTGAGGGGTTCACGATCAACCGGCTGGTGGATACCAATGAAGATGGCATCGTCGATAGCGTGACCCCTGTGGTGACCCTTGACCGTGGCGTCTTTCTGACCACGGGCGGTGGTCCCGGTACGAGCAACACGCAATCGAGTTTTTCCGTTTCTCTGGGAGAGCCGGGCGATCCGGATCTGGACCGGGCCGCACGTGATGCGTTTTCCGGGGCGGGGGAAACCAATGACGCGTCGGTCATTACCTTTACCTTTGACGCGACCGATCTGGGGAGCGCTCCTTCGGTGTCCTTCGATCTGTTCTTCGGGTCGGATGAATTCCCGGAATTCGTTGACAGCAGCTTTGTCGACATTGCCGCTGTTTTTGTAAACGGGCAGAATTTTGCGCTCTTCAACAATGATCCCGGTCAGCCGTTGTCCATCGTGGGCGAGAGCATCAACACGCCGGGCAACTTCTTTTCCAATAACGGCATCAATGATCCGGCCAACGCCTTTACCGGGGCATTCGATACGGAATATGACGGATTCTCGCGTGTTATCACGGTGATTGCGCCAATTCAGGCCGGGGTGAACGAGGTCAAGATCGGGATCGCCGATACGGGCGACTTCATTTTCGATTCTGGTCTCTTCATCGGCAATATGCAGGCCTCCAACTTCAATTCGAGCGGGAGCTTTGTGAATGTTAGCGGCACGTCGGGCGCGGATCAGATCAATGCGACGGGTGCGCCGGAATTGATCACCCTCGGCGCGGGCGCGGACACGGTGTCCGGAACGGCGGAACAACTCGACGGGGATATCATCGACGACTGGGGCGATGACGATCTGCTAGAGTTCCTGGATGCGGTGTTCGGTCTTGAAGACATCGTNGTTACCCTTGGGTCCGCTATTCTGGATGTCGATACCGATGGCGATGGCATTGCCGACAGCACGGTCACGTTGGAAGGCAATTTCACCAATGCGACCTTTAATGTCGAGACATCCGGAGGCAATACCCAGATCACCAGCGCTGGGGCGCTACCGAATATCAACATCGTGAACGGAACCGCCGCGTCAGAGTTTCTGCCCGGCACGCTGGGCGATGACAGCATAACTGGCGGGGGTGGAAACGATTCCATTCCGGCATCGGACGGCGATGATGTGGTCAACGGCGGGGCTGGCAATGACAATATCGGCGGCGGTTTTGGCAATGATACGATCAACGGCGGTGACGGCGATGACATCATGGG
>JGI25322J35698_1002351_pt1 | contig 9563 bp, 8 predicted proteins | sample AutmiccBRH37_all_FD_35698 | JGI IMG/M metagenome (IMG submission 35698) | reverse complement strand
TGGGATGACCTGATACGCGACGGTGTACAGGTAATTACCCCCAACCCAAAAACCTCCGGCGGCGCACGCTGGAACTACCTGGCTGCCTATTCTTTCGCGAAGAACAAATACGGCGGTGATGAAGCGGCACGGGACTTCGTCGGCAAAATCTACCGCAATGTGCCGGTGCTGGATACCGGTGCCCGGGGATCTACCAATACCTTCGTACAACGCGGTATTGGTGATGTCTTGCTGGCTTGGGAAAACGAGGCGTTTCTTGCCGTCAATGAACTGGGGCCGGACAAGTTCGAAATCGTGGTGCCATCCGTTTCCATCAAGGCGGAACCGCCGGTGACCGTGGTGGATGGCAATGCCAAACAACATGGCAACCAAGCCGTGGCCAAGGCCTACCTGGAGTTTCTGTATACACCCTACGCACAGAAACTGGTGGCAAAGCACTACTACCGCCCGTTTCTGTCGGAGTTTGCCGACGCTGAGGATCTTGCCCGCTTTCCGCAACTGAAACTGATCACCGTGGATCAAGAGTTCGGCGGCTGGCAAAAAGCGCAGAAAACCCATTTCCTTGACGGCGGCGTGTTTGACCAGATCTACACTCCCCGCTGATTCGCAGTCACCAAAACCCTCAGCCGGCCAATCGGTCGGCTGAGGGGATGAGGACAGTACCATGACTATTACAGCCATCAACGCACGTAATCAATTCCAGGGTAACGTCAAGCACATCAAACGCGGCGATGTAGTTTCGGAAGTAGAGGTGGATATCGGCAACGGCATCATTACGTCCATTGTTTCCACCAGTTCGGTGGATGATCTCGGGCTGAAGCCTGGCAGCCAGGTGATTGCGCTGTTCAAATCCACCGAGGTGGCGCTGGCCAGTTTCGCTCCGGCTTGACTGTTTCCCCGGCTTGACCACTTAAAGACATATCGAAGAGCAAAGGATGACAGTGACATGAGCACCAATGTATTGATCGTACCCGGGTACCAAGGCAGCGGCGACGCTCATTGGCAGAGCTGGCTGGAGGCACGGCTGCCACGGGCGCGGCGTGTAACCGGCATCGACTGGAAAATACCCGCTCTGCACCGCTGGGCGGATGCCGTGATCAATGGCCTCGATAGCCACTCCGATCCCAGCATCATCGTAGCGCACAGCTTTGGTTGCCTCGCCAGTGCGCTGGCCATCGCCCACCGTCCGCGTCGTGTTGCCGGCGTGATTCTGGTTGCCCTTGCTGATCCGGAACGTTTTGTACTGTCCGGGGTGCAGAGCCCAGCGCACCCCCGCGAGCCCAGTATTGCCCGGTTTCTACCGGGAAATACGTTACCTTGCCCCGGGCTGGTGGTCGGCAGCCGCAACGATCCGTGGATGAAACTGCAGCATGCCCATGCCTGGGCGAAGCGTTGGCAACTGGCCTTTCACGATGCCGGCCCGGTGGGCCATATCAATGTCGATGCGGGTTTCGGGCCCTGGCCCTGGATTGAGCAGGTCACTGAGAGCTTGCAAGAGAAGGTCGCCCGGAGCCATGGAGCAACTCAACACTGGGGGCACGGTCCCGCTGTGGACCGTGACCGTACAGCGCCGATGCGGTTGCTCTATGCCTGAACGCAACGATAAACCCGATTCGACACATTCATTCACTGAAGGCTATCTACTCTCATGCCATTTACCTCTCGATCCGCGCTACCCGGCTTCCACCTGGCGCTCGGATACGCTCTGGTTTATCTCAGCCTGATCGTGCTGATTCCGTTGGCGGGCGTGTTTTTCAAAGCCGCCGAACTGAGCTTGGCGGAAATTTGGGCTATCCTTAGCTCCGAACGGGTTCTTGGCGCGCTGAAGCTCTCTTTTGGCACGGCACTGATTGCCGCTGCCTTGAACGCGGTTTTCGGCACCCTGGTCGCTTGGGTGTTGGTGCGTTACGACTTTCCCGGCAAGCGTTTGTTCGACGCCATGATCGACCTACCCTTTGCTTTACCTACTGCGGTTGCCGGTATCTCGTTGACCGCACTCTATGCCGGCAACGGTTGGATCGGCCAATGGCTGGAGCCATTGGGGATCAAAATTGCGTTTACCCCGGTCGGCATCATCATTGCGCTGCTCTTTATCGGCTTGCCGTTTGTCGTGCGCACCGTTGAGCCGGTGTTGCGGGATACCGAAAAAGAGCTGGAAGAAGCCTCCGCCTCATTGGGCGCCAACCGCTGGCAGACCATTCGCCTGGTGCTCTTTCCCAGCTTGTTGCCCTCCCTGCTGACCGGCTTTGCCCTCGCCTTTGCCCGCGGTGTCGGCGAATACGGCTCGGTGATTTTTATCGCTGGCAACCTGCCCTATGTATCGGAAATCGCACCCCTGCTGATCGTGATACGGCTGGAAGAATTCGACTACGCCGGCGCCACCGTGGTCGCCGCCGCCATGCTGGTCATCGCCTTTGTGATGTTGTTGGTCATCAATGGCCTGCAGGCTTGGAGTAATCGCCACAAAGTGCGCAACCAGTCGCTGGCGTTGCCAGTGCAGGGAGGTAAACCATGAGCGCCGTCTTATCTGGCAAAGCCAGCCACAGCGCCGTGACCGAATCCGCCAGCGTGCGCCGCCTGCTGATCGCTGGCGCTCTGCTGTTTTTGCTGTTGTTTTTGTTGCTGCCGCTGATGTCCGTTTTTTTTGAAGCGCTGCGCAATGGTATCGGTACCTATGTTGAAGCACTCACCGAGCCGGACGCCCTCGCTGCCATCAAACTCACCTTGTTTGCGGCGGGTATTGCGGTGCCGCTCAATCTGGTGTTCGGCGTTGCCGCTGCCTGGGCGGTGGCCAAGTTTGAGTTTCGCGGCAAAACGCTGCTGACTACGCTGATCGACCTGCCGTTTTCGGTATCGCCGGTGGTGTCGGGGCTGATCTATGTGTTGATGTTCGGCGCCAGTGGCTGGGCTGCGGGACTGATCGCCGACACCAATATTCAGATCATCTTTGCCTTGCCGGGCATTGTCCTGGCGACGATTTTTGTGACCTTTCCCTTTGTCGCCCGGGAGTTGATTCCTCTCATGCAGGAGCAGGGTACCGATGACGAACAGGCCGCACTCAGCCTGGGCGCCAATGGCTGGCAAACCTTCTGGCATGTGACCCTACCCAATGTGCGCTGGGGCCTGTTGTATGGGGTATTGCTGTGCAATGCGCGGGCGATGGGTGAGTTTGGCGCGGTGTCGGTGGTCTCCGGACATATCCGTGGCGAAACCAACACCATGCCCCTGCACGTGGAGATTCTCTATAACGAATACAACTTCGCCGCCGCCTTCGCCATGGCCTCGGTACTCGCCTCGCTGGCCTTGTTGACCCTGGGGCTGAAATCGCTGCTGGAGACCCGCCACGGCGAAGCCTTGTCGCAGAGCCATAAGCACTGACCAGCTGATATTGCTTGATTTTTGAGGACCCTGTAATGGATATCACCCTGAGTACTATCGACAAACAGTTCGGTCAGTTCAAGGCGCTGGACAATATCGACCTGCATATCGAATCCGGTGAATTGATCGCCCTGCTGGGGCCATCCGGTTCGGGCAAGACCACCCTGTTGCGCATTATCGCCGGCCTGGAATTCGCCGATGGCGGCGCGGTCTACTTTGGCGGTGAGGATGTTGCCGCCACCCCATTGCGCAAACGCCAGATCGGCTTTGTCTTCCAGCACTACGCCTTATTCAAGCACATGACCGTGCGGGACAATGTCAGCTTCGGCCTTCGGGTTCGCAAGGGCGAGACACGCCCCGACAAAGCGTCCATTCGTCGCCGTGCTGACGAACTGCTGGATCTGGTCCAACTGTCGGGTCTTGGCGACCGCTATCCCCATCAGCTCTCCGGCGGCCAGCGCCAACGGGTGGCACTGGCCAGGGCATTGGCCATCGAACCCAAAGTGCTGTTGCTGGACGAGCCCTTCGGCGCCCTCGACGCCAAGGTGCGCAAGGAATTGCGGCAGTGGTTGCGTGAGCTGCACCAAAAGACCGGGGTCACCACCCTGTTCGTCACCCACGATCAGGAAGAAGCCTTGGAACTGGCGGATCGAGTGGTGATCATGAGCGACGGAAAAATTGCTCAGGTTGGCAGCGTCGATGATGTCTATGAACGACCCGCATCACCGCTGGTATTCGATTTTCTCGGCAGCACCAATCGCATTTCCGCGCAGGTTCAGGATGGCGATCTCATCGTTGGTGGCCAACAGGTCGCCCGTTACAACGGCGATCAAACCGGTAACGCTACCCTCTACGTGAGACCGGGTGATCTGCGTGTAGCCGGCGCCGGCGATCCCGGGCTGGAGGTCACTGTGCTGAACGTCCAGCGCACAGGACCGATAGTCCGGGCAACGGTGGAAATCCCCCCTACAGGCCAACGCCTTGCGGTTGAAGTGCCGCACCTGCATCACGACGTGAAAGAGTTCGTTCCCGAGCAGACACTGCGCCTCAGATTGATGCAATTCAGCGTCTTCGCCGCCGAGGCCGAGTTCATCAAGGATGGGGTTTCAACGCCCCATCTCATAGGCCGGGAACGGCTGAGACAGGTGCAATGATTTGCCGGCCCTCACGGATCAGTGTGGGTCATGTTGGGCATATTTTGGCTCAGGTGGCGTGAATGGAACACCCACAACTATTCTGACAGCCGCGCCGGGGCGGGACTTCAAATCCCAGAGGCTTGGGGCCCTTGGGAAAAACGCCGGTTCGCTTCAGCGTCCGCAGCCTGAAGCTTGAACATCCATGCTGTTCATCCTCCAATTGTCCCAGCTCCGACTGCCTTCGGGCTCGCCTCAGATTGGAATCATGCAGCCCGTTCAGGCTCATGTGTCATTGACGGATGCTGTCATTGGGCAAGACTGCGATTTGGCAGTTTTTGGGTGATTCGCTAGACTGACGCGATCTTTTCCAGTGGTGTCGCCGTGACCCTGTTCCGTCAATTGCTGTTGGCAGTCTTGGTGCTCATGGCGTTGCTGTACGGTGTCAACAGTGCCATCAGTCTATCCAGCGCGCGCACCCTGATCGATGGCCAGATGAGGGTACACGCCGCGGACGCCGCCACCGCGCTGGCGGTCGCCATCTCCCAGAATCAGGCCATCGACGACCCTCCCTTGCTCGAAGCCTTGTTCAACGCACTGTCCGACAGCGGCTACTACCAGCGGGTGGAGTTGGTGGATTCCCAGGGACGGGCACTCATCCGCCGCGAGTTTCCCGCCGCGGGTTCCGAGGTGCCCGATTGGTTTCAGCGCTGGATGGCGTTGCCCGAGCGCATCGGCCGGGCCGACGTGGTCAGCGGCTGGACCAGGGCCGGTGAGGTGGTGGTGATCAGTCATCCGGGCCAGGCCTACCGGGAGCTCTGGCGGTTGGCCGGTCGCCAGCTGGGTTGGTTCGCTCTGGCGACAGCGGTTATCAGTTTGTTCGGAGCGCTGGCATTGCGCCGCCTGCTGGTGCCCCTGGAGCACGTTGCCGCCCAGGCGGACGCTGTCCGCGAACAGCGCTTCGAGGTTCAGGAGCGGCTGCCCAGGGCTCCGGAGCTGCGCAGTCTTGTGGAAGCGATGAACCGCATGGCGGCGCGACTCGGCCAGTTGTTTGCCGGTCAGGCCGGCCTGATTGCGGATTTGCGCCGGGCCGCCGCCGTGGATGCGGTGACCGGGCTCGCCAATCGCGCCGACTTCGATGCCCGTCTGCAGGCCCTGATCGAAGACTCCAGTGGCCAGCGCGACGGCACGCTCGGAATCCTGGCGCTGGAAGACCTGGCACAGGTCAACGCGCGCTGGGGGCGCATCGAGGGCAACGCCCTGTTGCGTGCGATCGGCGCCGAGCTTGGCGATCTGCTCGCGGCCTATCCCGGCGCTTTGCTGGCGCGTCGTCAGGGCGCGGAGTTCGCCATCTTTGTCCCCGATCTGAGCGATGCGGAAGCCGACGCCCTGGCCGCCGATCTGTTGCGCAGAGCCGAGTCGACGCCCTTTGCCCACCGCGAACAATGGCCGTTGCGCCTGCGGCTGGGTTACAGCCTAAGAACGCTGGACGGCAGCGCGGCGGATCTGCTGGAGGAGGCCGGTGCCGCACTGGCCCAGCTGACGCCCGCTGCGGCACCCGCTGTGGGGCGCTACCGGCCCGGGGACGGCGGCGGAATTCCGCTCGTTTCGCGATCCGCGATGGACTGGCCGGGGATCATCGACCAGCTTCTTGAGCAGCGCGCCCTGACGCTCCTCAGCCAGCCCGCGGTTTCGGTCCCGGAGCGCGCGGTGATCGGCTGCGAGCTGTACACCCGGGCATTGCCCGAGATCCTCGGTGCTGCGCTGGCGCCGGCCGCGCTGCTGCCCATGGTCGAGCGCGCCGGCCGGAGCGCGGCCTACGATCGGGTGGTGCTGGAGTTGCTCGCGGCGCAGCCGCCGGGCGATTTTCCCTGGTATGCGCTCAACCTGAGTCCGCAGACCCTGCGCTCGACGGAATTCCTCGGCTGGCTGGAGGAATTCCTGGCTGTTCACCGCGCCCTGGCCAATCGTCTCGTGTTCGAGGTCCCGGAGTCGGCGGCTACCGCCATGCCCGACCGCCTGCGCGAGTTTCAGCGCCTGGTGGCGCGTCACGGCAGCGGCCTGGGCTTGGATCACTTCGGTCTGGAGACGTCCAATTTCGCCTATCTGGGCAGCCTGCCCCTGGCCCACGTCAAGGTACATCGCAGCATCACCGCGGAGTTGCACCTCAGTAGGGACAACCAGTTCTACGTGAAGTCCCTCGCCCAGCTGGTCCATACCCGGGAAATCCCGCTGCTCGTCGAGGGCATCGAGCGAGAGGAGCAGTGGCGGGTGTTGCCGGGCCTGAACGTCGACGCTGCCCAGGGGTTTCTACTGGGCAGTCCGGTTGCCGCGTCCACGCCGGGTTTATAATCCGCGCCCCCTTGCGTCCCGGAAGCCGCAATGACTGTTCGTACCCGAATCGCGCCCTCGCCCACGGGTGACCCCCACGTGGGCACCGCCTATGTCGCACTCTTCAATTATTGTTTCGCGCGCCAGCACGGTGGCAGCTTCATCCTGCGCATCGAGGATACCGACAGTGCACGCAGCACAGCGGCCTCGGAGGCGATGATCCTCGACGCGCTGCGCTGGTTGGGCCTGGCCTGGGACGAAGGTCCGGACATCGGAGGGGCGCGGGGGCCCTATCGGCAGAGCGAGCGGGCGGAGATCTATCGCGCTCATGCCGAACAGTTGCTTGCCCAGGGCGATGCGTTTCGCTGTTTCGCCACTCCGGAAGAGCTGGAGACCATGCGCCGCGAACAGGTCGCCCGCGGCGAGACCCCGAGGTATGACGGCCGCGGACTGCGGCTGTCGGCGGCCGAGGCCGAGGCGCGCGCCGGGCGCGGAGAGCCGCACGTGATCCGCATGAAGGTGCCCGGCGAGGGCGTGTGCCGGATCTCCGACCGGCTGCGCGGCGAGATCGACATTCCCTGGGCCCAGGTGGACATGCAGGTGCTGCTGAAGGCCGACGGCATGCCCACCTATCATCTGGCCAATGTGGTGGACGATCACCTGATGGGGATCACCCATGTGATCCGGGGCGAAGAGTGGATCAATTCGGCGCCCAAGCACCAGCTGCTGTATCGCTATTTTGGCTGGACGATGCCGGAGCTTTGCCATCTGCCCCTGCTGCGCAACCCCGACCAGAGCAAGCTCAGCAAGCGCAAGAACCCCACCAGCATCAATTACTATCGGGCCATGGGTTATCTGCCAGAGGCGTTGCTCAACTATCTGGGCCGGATGGGCTGGTCGATGCCCGACGAGGCGGAGAAATTCAGCCTCGCCGAGATGCTGGCGCACTTCGACCTCGACAAGGTCCGTCTCGGCGGCCCGGTGTTCGACATCGGCAAGCTGGACTGGCTCAACGGCCGTTGGATTCGCGAGGATCTCGACGAGCGCGCCTTCGCCGACCGGGTGGCCGAATGGGCGTTCAATCGCCAGCGGCTGGAGCCGGTGGTGCCGCTGATCAAGGAGCGCATCGAAAAATTCACCGAGATCGTGCCCCTGGCCGGATTCCTGTTCTCCGGTTTGCCCGCTCATGGCGAAGACGCCTTTGTTCACCGGAAGCTCGGCAAGGAAGACTGCGTGCGCATTCTGCAGTTCGTCAGCTGGCGGCTCGATGCTCTGGATGACTGGCATCGCGATCGCTTGTTCGCCGCGGTCGAGGCCCTGGCCGAGCCGTTGGGCTACAAGCTGCGCGATCTCACCGCACCCCTGTACGTGGCCATCGCCGGCTCACCATCGGCGCCACCGCTGTTCGACGCCATGGCGCTGCTCGGCCCGGACCTGGTGCGCGCCCGACTGCGCCACGCCCTGGTCCACCTCGGGGGGCCGTCCAAGAAGCAGACCAAGCAGTGGCAGAAGGAGTTCGCGGTCCTGGACCCAGGTCCGTGGCCGAGCGTTGGCGGCAAATAGATCTGTCCGGTTTTTGTAGCTCCTGAATTGTCCGCTTTGGGTGGGCGCCGACCCTTCGCTTCGATGGTCTCCCGCAGGCCGCCACGCATGGGTCGATCTGTCCCGCTGGAATATCCCGCCCTCCAGCGGTTTGCGGGGCCGCTCCTTGTGCCGCCGCCCCGGGCGCTCGGTCTCGCCAGACCAAACTCCTCGTCGCGGTCCATATGGTGCTCGATTGTCTGCTCGCAGACACCCGGCCTGCTGCGCAGTGGAGCACCAGCGCTTATCCAAGACCGCGGAAGCGGGCTTGCCATGGCTGAACCCGCCCAGGGATTCCAGGAGGCGTAATTCCTTGAGAGGATGGTTCATGAACAAAGCTACGAGGTCTTCGCCGGAGGTTCGGGAACGGGCTGTTCGGATGGTGTTGGATCACCAGGGGGGGAGTACGAGTCGCAGTGGGCGGCGATCGCCCCGTCGATGTACTACGAGCACAAGGCCCGCGAGGCTGAGCCGGCGCGCTCAGGAGGGCGTGGCCTGCTCCCCTGCGCCAATGAAGTCCAGTAACCAGCGCCCGAGAATGTCTTCATCGGTGGCCTGGGCGAGGCTGGCCAGCGCGGTGCTGTAGCGGGTCTCGCCCAGGTGCTCGCGGCGCCGCGCCATCAGTGCACGCAGGTAGTCGCGGGTGAATTCCGGGTGGCCCTGGAAGCCGACCAGGGTAGCGCCGATGGCGAGCGCCGCATGGGGGCAGAAATCGCTGCCGGCGAGGGTGACGGCTCCCGATGGCAGCCGGGTGACCTGATCCCGATGGCTGTACAGCAGGCGCAGGTCACGAGCCGCCGGCGGGCCCAAAGGCGCCGGCCAGGCAGCGGCCTCGAGGTGCTCGGCGCGTACCCCGACGCCCCAGCCCCGGGTGGATCGCTCGGCACGGCCGCCCAGGGCGTCGGCGATCAGTTGGTGCCCGAAACAGATGCCGATGAGGCGCGCGCCGCCGGCGTGGAAGTCGCGCAGCCAGGCGCGCAGCGGCGGCAGCCAGTCGAGATCGTCATAGACGCCGGCGCGGGAACCGGTGATCAGGTAGGCGTCGCACTCGTCGATGTGGCGGGGCAGCTCACCCGCCTGCACCTGGTAGTAGCGGTAGGCCAGGTCGCCGCCCAGGCGATCGAAATAGCGCGCGAACAT
>JGI25322J35698_1002347_pt1 | contig 9569 bp, 8 predicted proteins | sample AutmiccBRH37_all_FD_35698 | JGI IMG/M metagenome (IMG submission 35698) | reverse complement strand
TAAACGGACTTGGGTGCAGCCCGAGGCGGAGGCGTTGTGTGATGGCAAGGACTCTCTGACTTACGCAGGGCTGGCAACGACAATTCACCAAGCGGCTAATTTGTACCTTTCCCTTGGCCTGGAGCGGGCCGAGCGAGTTGCCGTTTATCTGGAAAAGCGCCTGGATACAGTGACTGCGATGTTTGGCGCATCCGCAGCCGGCGGGGTGTTCGTGCCGGTGAATCCGCTGCTCAAGCCTGAGCAGGTGGGCCATATTCTGATCGACTGCAATGTGCGGATTTTGGTGACGTCACCGGAACGGCTGGAATTGTTGCGGCCGGTCTTGGCCCATTGCCGTGATCTGCGTGCAATTGTTCTGGTCGGCGACAGGCCTGCCGAGTCGGTGGATGGTTTGGAAGTGGTGAATTGGGGCGAGCGGCTTAACGTGCCGGAACACCCGCCATTTCGGGCGATAGACGGCGACATCGCAGCGATTCTTTATACGTCTGGCAGCACTGGGCGGCCCAAGGGGGTGGTGCTGTCGCATCGTAATATTGTGGCGGGCGCCGAAAGTGTGTCGCAGTATCTGGAAAATGCGCCAAGCGACCGCGTGCTCTCTGTGCTGCCGCTTTCCTTCGACTATGGGCTCAATCAGCTCACCACGGCATTCCGGGTCGGCGCCTGTGCGGTGCTGATGAATTACCTGATGCCTAAGGATGTGATCCGGGCGGTAGAACGCGAAAAAATTACCGGCCTGGCGGCGGTGCCGCCGTTGTGGGTGCAGCTTGCCAAAATGGAGTGGCCCGATAGCGTGACGGAGCATTTGCGCTATATCACCAATTCGGGTGGCCATATGCCCAAACCGACCCTGGATGCGCTTCGTGAAAAGCTGCCCAAGACCCGCCCTTTTCTGATGTACGGGCTGACCGAGGCCTTCCGCTCTACCTACCTCCCCCCGGAAGAACTGGACCGCCGTCCAGATTCCATGGGCAAGGCCATTCCCAATGCCGAGATTCTGGTTGTGCATGAAGATGGGACGCCCTGCGCACCGGGTGAACCGGGTGAACTGGTGCATCGCGGGGTGCATGTGGCGCTGGGTTACTGGAACGATCCCGAGAAAACCGCCGAGCGTTACAAGCCAGCCCCCGGGCAGCTTGCGGGCCTGGTTGTTCCGGAGCTGGCCGTTTGGTCTGGGGATACGGTGAAGATGGACGAAGAGGGGTTCCTCTATTTTATTGGCCGTCGTGACGAGATGATTAAAACTTCCGGCTACCGCGTCAGCCCGTCCGAAGTGGAGGAAGTCGTATACGCAACCGGGTTAGTGGCCGAGGTGGCTGCCACCGGAGTGGATCACGCCGTATTGGGACAGGCTGTGGTGCTGGTTATTTATGCCCCGCATGGCGGCAGCGATGTTGCAGACCGTTTGTTGACGGAATGCAAGCAGAAGCTGCCGGGGTTTATGGTGCCCGCTAAAATCGAGACCCGGGCCGACCCTTTGCCGCGCAACCCGAATGGCAAGATAGACCGTAAAAAACTATTAGCCGACCTGGCAGGATTGTTCGAGGAGAACCCCGCGTGAATTCCCTTATTTCCCATGCGCCCCACATCAATTTTCCGGTGGTGGAAAATGAACTTTGGGTGGGCGGCATGCCGCTGACCCGCCTGGCCGATCGGGTCGGCAGCACGCCATTTTACGTCTATGACCGCCGCCTGATTACCGAAAGGGTGGCGCAATTGCGTGCTGTGCTACCGAGTGACATCCATCTGCATTACGCCATCAAGGCCAACCCCATGCCGGCCGTGGTTCAGCATTTGGCCGGATTGGTGGATGGATTTGATGTGGCATCGGGTGGCGAACTCAAGGTTGTGCTGGATACCGTCATGCCCCCGGAAAAAATCAGTTTTGCCGGGCCGGGCAAGAGTGAGCGTGAACTGCGTCAGGCGATTGCCGCGGGCATTGTGATCAACCTTGAATCCGGGCGCGAGTTGGAACGGATTGCCGTCATTGCCACGGAAACGGGTGCGAGGCCCAAGGTGGCGGTCAGGGTTAACCCGGACTTCGAGTTGAAAAGCTCGGGCATGAAAATGGGCGGTGGACCCAAGCAGTTTGGCGTCGATGCCGAGCTTGTTCCGGACTTGCTTGCATTGATGAAAACCTTGCCGGTCGAATTCTATGGATTTCATATTTTTTCCGGCTCGCAAAATCTGAAAGCCGAGTCGATTATTGAGGCCCAGCGCAACACGTTTGAGCTGGCTCGGCGTCTGGCCGCGCATGCGCCAGGCCCGGTGCGATTGCTGAACCTGGGGGGCGGGTTTGGCATCCCGTATTTTCCCGGTGAGCCGCCGCTTGATCTGACGGCTGTTGGCGAGAACCTGGCCGGGCTGATGCCGGACGCACGGCGTGATTTCCCGCTGGCCGAGTTTGTCATTGAACTGGGACGATTCTTCGTTGGCGAGGCAGGCTTGTATGTCAGTCGTGTCATCGAACGCAAGGCGTCTCGCGGCCAGATGTTTCTGGTGCTGGATGGCGGGCTGCACCACCACTTGGCGGCCTCGGGTAACTTTGGTCAGGTTATCCGCAAGAACTACCCGGTTCTGGTCGGCAACCACGTGGTGCCGAAGGGAGAAGCGCAATTTGCCTCGGCCGTGGGACCGCTGTGCACGCCGCTGGATGTGCTGGGAGACAAGATGAATTTAGGTCATGCGCGCGAGGGCGATCTGGTCGTGGTGCTGCAGTCTGGCGCGTATGGGCTGACAGCCAGCCCGACCGCATTTCTGGGGCATCCTGCGCCGGTAGAGGTGCTGGCATAACCCTGTTTTAACGCGCAGCGAGGCTTTGCAAAAGGCGTAATCCGAAGGCGGTTGGGTTTGTGTCCCACGGGGTAAACCGCGCGAGCTGGTAGCGATCCCCTGCGGTGGTTGAAACGCCGCGCTGGGTCGAGACGGCGGCATCAAACCCCAATTCACGCACGATCTCTGCCTGCTCCGGCAGGTAGTCCGTTCCGGGCTTGCCATTGGGGTAAGCAAATAGCCGGACACGATCCCCCAATGTTTCTTCAAGCCAGGCTTTGCCACATTCGATTTCGACGCGTGCTGCTTCGCGGTCAAGTTTGGCGAGGATGGGATGGCGGTGGGTATGCCCGCCAATTTCCATGCCGGAAGCATGTAGCTTCTTCAGTTGATCGGTCGTCATCATCAGGTCGTTGGGCAGCGTGCTGGCGCCGGCTCGGCGGGCTATTTCCGCCACGATTTCTTCGCGGGTGTCGAGCGCCAGGTATTTAACCTGGGGCAGGATTTTGCCGATGGCTGCGGCTCTTTCCGCGTCGGAGTCCAGATCGTGCTTGCCCAGACCCAGGTCGTTCAGGTCCAGTTGGGCGTGCGGGCTGCGGCGGATGCTTTCAATGACCGTGTCGTTGAACATGCGGCCGCCGTTGAGGTAGGACGTGGCGATAAAAAACGTGGCGTGGAGGCTGTGCTTTTGCAGGATGGGCAGCGCGTGGGTGAAGTTGTCGGCATAGCCATCGTCAAAGGTGATGGCAGCGGCGCGCGCCGGCAGTGTGCCGGCCTTGAGCCGGGCAACGGCCTCTGGCAGCGGCAGCACGTTGAATACCGATTTGAGCAAGCCCATTTGCGCGTCGAAGCTTTTGACCGTCGCTTCGCTGGGGAACAACGGGTCGGTTTCCGGCAGCACCCGATGGAAGATGAGAATGCTCAATCGGGCATGTGGACCTATTGGCGAAAGCCGACTGGCCACGAAGCGGTAAGCAGGGAATGCCAGGCTATGCATATTGGATTGTGTATTCGATGCGCTGGATAACAACGGTGACGAGGACCATCCGCGATGAGGGAGGGGTAGCGGGGAGGACGGGCGGCATGGATGAATATTCCTTGAGGGTTGAATTGTTTGGAAAGCGCTGGGCTATAAGGCGGGCCATGCATATCTCATGGGGGCGCATTTCGATGTCTGGTCACGGGGCTGTTCAGTGCTCGATTCCGGCATTGCGCCGCCGGGTCACCCGGTCAACCAGGCTTCGATAGAGCGGGGCCGGAAGCAGGCTGGCGACAAGGTGTTTGAAATCGCCGGCTTTCCAGTCGGCCTTGTGAAAAGCGCGGCGGAACAGGCGGCGAGCGGATTCGGTGTCGTTACGCCAGTGGCTGCGATAGGCTTCACGCAGCAAGGGATCGTAGATCAATTCATTGAGGTGAGCGGGGGGAATGCGGGCGACGAGTTCGGGGTGGTGGCTGGCAAAGTCCTGACGCACAGAAACGGCATCAAACACTTGCCGCCAATGCGGGATGTGGGCATCGCCGCGCGGGTAGCGGCGATAGAACGCCAGCACGTCGGTGACGCGCACGAGCCTAGGTTGGCGCGCGATTATTCTGAGCCACAGGTCGTAGTCCATGGCGGTGAGCGCCCGCTCGGAAAATCCACGCAGTTCGTCAATGAGGTGGCGGCTAACCAAGACGGTGTTGACCGGCCAGAGATTTTGCTCGAGAAAATGAGCGGCCGCCTCGCTCGGCTCGAAATCGGGCGGGATAGTCGGGTTGGGGTCAGCAGTTGAGATGCCGATGTATTGCCAGCCGCAATAAGCCAGATCGGCATTCTCCGTTGTGAGGGCGGCATGCATCAAGCTTAGCGCGTCCGGGTGCCAGGTGTCGTCGGCGTCCAGAAAGGCAATGTAATTGCCGTTCGCATTAGCGAACGCTTGATTGCGAGCGGCAAAGGGCCCCGCGCGGTTCTGGTAGCTGAGCGTGATGCGTTCGGGGTATTGCGTGGCCAGGCGTTGCAGGATTTCGGTTGAACCGTCGGTTGAACCATCGTCCACCACGATGAGTTCAATATGGGGATAGCTTTGGTCGAGCACGCTCGCGATTGCCTCTTCCACGTAGGGCGCGGCGTTGTAGCAGGGCATGACAACGGAAATCAGCGTAGGGTCAAAGTTATCCATAGATATCGCTTGTAAGATGGATGCTTGGACGGCTTGCGTAGTCCTGTACGCGACGGTGGAAACCCGGAATCAACATTTCCCGTTAACGCTGTTGATAGGGGGAAATGCAGAGCAGGCCATCACCGCTTTGTATATTGCCTACCTGAACCAGAAAACAGTTTTTCAGTGCAAGCCGGAATCCAGCGCCATTAACTTTACACTGGACTTGCCTGAATGTGAGTAAATTCCTTCAGCTGCAGGCAGAAACAATGACAGCCATGTCGATGGCGGAACGGCTTTGGTTACAATCTGCAATCACGCTCACTTACCAATTCCTCCATGCAAACCCTCTCCGTCGATCTTGGCGACCGCTCCTACCCCATCCATATTGGCTCAGGCCTGATGGGGCAACCCCATTTGATCCTGCCGCATCTGGCGCAAAAACGGGTATTGGTGGTGACCAACACCACGGTGGCGCCGCTGTATCTGGCGCCACTGACGGCGACGCTGGAGGCGGGCGGGGTGGCGGTGGACAGTGTGGTGTTGCCGGACGGCGAGGCTTACAAGAATTGGGAAACGCTGAACCTGATTTTCGATGCGCTGCTGACCCAGCGCGCCGAGCGCAAGACCACGCTGATCGCCCTGGGGGGTGGCGTGATCGGCGACATGACCGGGTTTGCCGCGGCGAGCTACCAGCGCGGCGTGCCGTTTATCCAGATTCCCACCACGCTGCTGTCGCAGGTCGATTCGTCGGTGGGCGGCAAGACCGGGATCAACCATCCGCTCGGCAAGAACATGATCGGCGCGTTTTATCAGCCGAAGCTGGTGCTGGCCGATACCGATACGCTGAATACGCTGCCCGCGCGCGAACTGTCGGCGGGCCTGGCCGAGGTGATCAAGTACGGGCTGATCCGGGATATTGAATTTCTCGCCTGGCTGGAAGCCAATATGGACAAGCTGCGCGCGCTCGACCCGGTGGCGATCGCCCACGCCATTTTCCGCTCGTGCGAAATCAAGGCGCAGGTGGTGGGCGAGGACGAGCGCGAAGGCGGCATCCGCGCGATTCTCAATCTGGGCCACACCTTCGGCCACGCCATTGAAACCGGCATGGGCTACGGCAACTGGCTGCATGGCGAGGCGGTGGCGGCGGGCATGGTGATGGCAGTGGAAACCTCGCAACGGCTGGGCTGGCTCACCGGGGCCGATGTCGCGCGCACCCGCGCGCTGATCCGTGCCGCCGGGTTGCCGGATACGGCACCGGACATGGGGGTGGACACCTGGCTCGAATACATGGGCCACGATAAAAAAGTCGAGGGCGGAAAAATGCGTTTCGTGCTGCTGAAGAAAATGGGCGAGGCGGTGATCACTGCCGACGTGCCGACCGATGTGCTGACCGGCGTGTTGCCCGCGCCGCGCTAAGGAAAACCCATGGATACGCTTGCGCCTTACGCCGCGCATTCCAGCCAGACTCGCGGCCGCCTGCACCCCGAACCGTCCGCCGCGCCGCGCTCCGAATTTCAGCGCGACCGCGACCGCATCATTCATTCCACCGGATTTCGACGGCTGGAATACAAAACCCAGGTGTTCGTCAATCACGAGGGCGACCTGTTTCGCACCCGTCTCACCCACAGCCTGGAAGTGGCGCAGATCGCCCGCACCATTGCCCGCTTGTTGAGCCTGAACGAAGACCTGGTGGAGGCGGTGGCGCTGGCGCACGACCTTGGCCACACGCCGTTCGGCCACGCCGGGCAGGACGCCTTGAATGCCTGCATGAAAGAACACGGCGGCTTTGAGCACAACCTGCAATCGCTGCGCGTGGTGGATCTGCTGGAAGAACGCTATGCCGAATTCGATGGGTTGAATCTCACGTTCGAAGCGCGCGAGGGCATCCTCAAGCATTGTTCGATGGCCAACGCCGAAAAACTGGGCGCGGTGGGCGAACGCTTTTTGAACAAACAGCAACCGTCGCTGGAGGCGCAAATCACCAATCTGGCCGACGAGATCGCCTACAACAATCACGATGTCGACGATGGGCTGCGTTCCGGGCTGATTACCCTGGAGCAACTGTCCGAAGTGCAGCTCTTTGCCCGCCATCTCGCCGAGGTGCGTGCCAAATACCCGGCGCTCAATGGCCGCCGTGAAGTCACCGAAACCGTTCGCCGCATCATCAACACCCTGATACTCGATCTGGTGGAGACCACGCGGGCGAATATCGACAAGAGCGATGTGCAAACCGCTGACGAAGTGCGCGCTGCACCGGCCATGGCCGCATTCAGTCCCGAGGTGCTCAACGAGCACCGCGAGTTGAAGCGGTTTTTGCATCGACACCTGTACCGCCACTACAAAGTGGCGCGCATGAGCGCCAAGGCCAGCCGGATCATCACCGATCTCTACGCGGCATTTTCCGGCGATGCCCGACTGCTGCCGCCGGAGCATCAGGCGCACGAGTCGCTAACGGGCATGCGCGCCGTGGCGGACTACATTGCGGGAATGACCGATCGCTACGCGATACGCGAGCACCGCCGGATATTTGCGGTGGAAGAGGTTTATGAGTGAGCGCGGCAATGTTGCGCGCTACAAGGCGTGGTGTTGTATTGCAATTATCTGGTTTCACTGACATGGGTTTCGGAGGGGAAATAAATGGCTGTCATTGAAGGATTTCGGGTGCAGAACTATCGTGCATTGCGCGATGTTACGCTGGGCAAGCTCTCCGGCCAGCAAGCTGGAGATCCGTTGACGCCTTTCACTGTGGTAATTGGTAAAAACGGTGTGGGCAAAAGCACTTTGTTCGATGCCTTCGGATTCGTGGCGGATTGTCTGTCTGCCGATGTGGAAAGCGCCTGCGACATGAAGCAACGCGGCGGTTTCGATCGCCTGCGCTCGTTGGGGGTGGATGAACCCATTCGGTTCGAAATCTATTATCGCGAAGCGCCTTTGGAGCGGCCGATCACCTACGAATTGGCGATTGCGCTGGATGCCTCGGGCCGGCCTTTTGTCGAATCCGAGGTGCTCAAGCAGCGACGTAAAGGCCAGAAACACGGTCGGCCTTATCCATTCCTACGGTTGAATCATGGCAAGGGCACGGTTTGGGCAGGTGAAGAGGCAGTAGAGGTCGAAGGTGAGGAGGATCGTTCCCAGACGCCAGTGGAACTGACCGATACCCGGCAACTGGGTATCGCCACTCTGGGCACGCTCAAGGAACATCCCCGCATCAAGCGCTTTCGAGACTTCCTCAAAAGCTGGTATCTGTCCTACTTCTACCCTGATGCGGCGCGTAGTTTGCCGGGCGCTGGCCCACAGCGGCATTTGAACATCCACGGCGACAACATTGGCAATGTGGTGCAGTTCATGGAGCGCGAGCACAAAGCGCGGTTCAAGGTCATCCTCGAACGCATTGCAGCCAAAATTCCGGGGATTGCCAGTATCGACACGCAGGTGACAGAGGACAAGCGCGTGTTGCTGCGTTTCAACGACGGCGCTTTTGGTGATCCATTCTTCGCCCAGCAGATGTCAGATGGCACGCTAAAAGTTTTTGCTTACCTGCTGTTGCTGGAAGACCCAGATCCGCCACCGTTCATTTGCATCGAAGAGCCAGAAAACGGCCTTTATCACAAGCTGTTGGAGGCATTGGCCCAGGAGTTCCGTTTGCATGCCACCGGCAAAAAGAATGCCCCGCAGATTTTCGTGACCACGCACCAGCCGTACTTTGTTGATGCGCTGGCGCCCGAGGAAGTGTGGATACTGGAGAAAGGAACGGATGGCTATTCCACTGTGCGTCGCGTTTCTGAGCTTGAAGACGTGAAAAACCTCGTGGCTGAAGGTTTGCCTTTGGGGGGTCTTTGGTACAGCGATTATCTCGATGAGAGATGAGTATGCACATTGAGATATTGGTGGAGGACAGTTCGGGGGAGAAGTTGCTGCAAGTATTGTTGCCTCAGTTTCTGGGGCCACAAGGCGAGCCGCATACCTGGCGTTTACATGCCTATAAAGGGATCGGCCGAATTCCGCCTGGCCTGGTGACGAAGGCCGATCCCGCGAAGAGGATACTGCTTGATCAATTGCCAAAGCTGTTACGTGGTTATGGCAAGACGCCCGGAATCGATGCCGTTGTGGTCGTGCTCGATACTGACAAACGCGACTGTGCTGCATTCCTGTCCGAGCTGAAAGCAGCCACCGATGTCTGCAATCCGGCGCCTACCATACTGTTCAGACTTGCTATCGAGGAAATTGAAGCCTGGTATTTGGGCGACCAGGATGCTTTGTTGGCCGCTTATCCACGAGCCAAGCGGGATGTGCTCGGAAAGTATGTTCAGGACAGCGCATGTGGTACGTGGGAGCTGCTCGCCGACGCAGTGCATTCGGGCGGATCGGCAGCGATCAAGAAAGCCGGCTGGCCATTGCCTGGACAGGTGAAGCATGAGTGGGCCGAAAAGATCGGCCCGTTGATGGACCCGGAGCGGAATATCTCGCCCAGTTTTGGAAAATTGAGGGATGGAATACGCCAACTCGTCGCGCAGGCGGTTTGACGTGAATTGGGATGTCGACGATTGATGTTGGCTCACGCGGTATACAAGGCGTGGGGTTTTGAGGTCTGGTGCTAACGCATTTTTACACCCGTTCAAAATTCATGTCGAGTAGCATCCCGCGAAGCGTCTTGGCTGA
>JGI25322J35698_1002318_pt1 | contig 9696 bp, 7 predicted proteins | sample AutmiccBRH37_all_FD_35698 | JGI IMG/M metagenome (IMG submission 35698) | reverse complement strand
AGCATTTCCTCGAGTTTCGGCAGATCGGGACGTCTAGCCGACTCCTTGGCGGCCTCACGCTTGTAGGTCTTGGTAAAGACTGTCCCCCGGTTCTCCACAGTCAAAGTGATGAAGGTCTTGCCTTCGGCCAGGTAGAGCATTTTTGGCCGGCTGACCCGGACCAGCAGTTCCTTGATGTCAAATTTCAGGTGGACCGGCGAAGCGGGGTCGAGGCGTAAACCCTGGCTCCGCAGCCCTTCGGCAAGTTTTTCTTCAATCAGCTCCTGCGGGGCACTCATGTTGGCGAGACCTGTCGGCGGCTCATCGCTCGCATACACTACGACATCTTGAGACTTTCTCGAGTCCTGGCCACTGATTGCGGCAGAAAGCGTTGCCGGATAGAGCCCACCTGGTTGTTCGCCAATCCGCAGATTGAGGTTGGCGATTACCGGTTGCTTTGCACATCCGGCGAAAAGTAAAAAGCAGGCGAGAAGGATGATGTTTTTCATGGTGTGCTCGTTTTTTGAGTTGATGTTTGATACTTGAATTTCCTAACCGCGATCGTCGATTTTCAGGAAGGGCCGACTGGTGACNCCCTGGTACACCTGCCGTGGTCGGCCGATCCGGCTGCTTTCCTTGTCCGAATTCATCTCCTGCCAGTGGGCGATCCAGCCGGGCAGCCTGCCCAAGGCAAACATAACGGTAAACATGTTGGTGGGAATGCCCAGTGCCCGATAAATAATTCCGGAATAAAAATCGACATTGGGATAAAGGTTGCGCGAGACAAAATAGTCGTCCTTGCTGACCCGGTATTCAAGCTCCCGGGCAACATCCAGCAACGGATCCTTTACATTGAGGGTCTCCAGGACACCCTCGCAGACCTCCTTGATCAGCGTTGCCCGCGGGTCATAGGTTTTGTAGACCCGGTGCCCGAATCCGGTAAGCCGGTAAGGGTTGGCCGGATCCTTGGCCATGGCGATGTATTTGTCGTAATTCCTGCCATCCTTGTAGATACCCTCGAGCATCCTCATTACTGCGGCATTCGCCCCGCCGTGCAAAGGACCCCAGAGGGCACTGATGCCTGCCGAAATGGAAGGGTATAGACGGACCCCGGCGCTGCCGACCAGGCGGACCGTCGAGGTTGAACAGTTCTGTTCGTGATCGGCATGCAGAATCAGCAGTTTGTTCAGAGCGATGACGGCAACCGGTTCGACATTATACGGCATGTTGGGGCGGTCGAACATCATATTGAGGAAGTTGGCGCAATAGCTCAAATCGGGCCGAGGGTAGACTAAAGGGTGGCCGATGTTCTTTTTATAGGAAAAGGCGGCTATCGTCCGAATTTTTGAGAGCAGGCGGGCTGTGGTGGTGGTGATGCCGCCGTACGGGTCTTCTTCCGAGTCCATTTCCGGATAAAAGTCGTGGAGCGAGCCGACCATGGTCGAGAGTATCGACATCGGCGAGGCATTGGGCGGAAAATGATCGAAAAAATGGATCATGTCCTCGTGAATCAGGGCATACCTGGTCATGTCGTACTTGAATTCATCAAGTTCGGCCTTGGTCGGCAGTTCACCGGTCAGAAGAAGGTAGGCAACTTCGATAAAGACGCAGTTTTCAGCCAGCTCCTTGATATCGTATCCACGATACCTGAGAACACCTTTGGCACCGTCAAGATAGGTTATCTGCGACTCGCAAGATCCGGTATTCATAAACCCACTATCGAGGGTGATGTAACCGGTGTCGCGCATCAGAGACCTGATGTCCAGAGCCTTCTCGCCGGTAGTGCTTTCGACTATCGGCAGATTGTAGGTTTTTCCTTCTATGGTGAGTTGTGCGGTTTGTTGAGACATTGAAATTCCTCATATTCTGGTAATTAAAACCGGGGGGACCAACAGCGCGTATCAGTCCTTTGGTCGTGAATATCCGCGCGTGCCAACATTCTGCCCTTGACACCTGCGTTCTGACGGGTCTAGTAAATGAATCGGCGCTCGCTAACGCGGGACGTATCAGTTGCAGTGCTACGGCTGCAATAGGGAATTACTGTTTGGATAACTTACAGTACTGGAGAATATATTCCGAGCGTACTATTATTTCAATTCTTCTTTTGTTCCTGATCAGCTGAAGTAGAGAAAAATCAATCGGAGTCGTATGGACAGACGCAACATCGATATCGACCGCCGTGGACGACAAGTGGCATCCGGTAAGCGCGGCCTGGGCTCGGTTGTTTATTTAATGTCACGGGAACAGCGGGTTGACGACAACTGGGCGCTGTTATGGGCCCAACAGGAGGCAATCATCAGGGAAAAAGCCTTGCTGGTGGTCTTCTGCCTGGTTGCCGACTATCCCGGCGCAAATCTGCGCCATTATCTTTTTATGCTGAAAGGTCTGGCGGAATTACCGGCCAGGCTTGCTGAAATCAATATCGGATTCAAACTGCTCGAGGGCAGCCCGGTCGATGTCCTGCCGGGTTTTCTGCAGCGCTGCGACGCACATCTTCTGGTGTGCGATTTCGATCCGCTGAGAATCAAGCGGAAGTGGCAGGAGCAACTCAAGGCCGCAATATCGGTGCCTTTCTACGAGGTTGACGGTCATAATGTCATCCCTGCCTGGATTACCTCAGGCAAAAAGGAGTACGGCGCTTACACCATCCGGCCAAAAATCAAGCGCCTTGTCGATCAGTATCTCACCGATATCCCGGCACTGCAGCGTCATCCGGTTGAGATCGAAACGGACAACCTCAAGATTGCCGAAGACCATCTGGCCGAAAAGATTTCCGACCGAATAGCCGGGGCGGTCGATTGGCTTCAACCAGGAGAAAAGGCTGGGCAAGAAGCAATGCGGGACTTTGTCGATAACAGACTGATCACCTACAGCGCCCAACGCAACAATCCTTGCCTCAAGGGTCAGTCCGGTCTTTCCCCCTATCTCCACTTCGGCCAGCTCGCCCCGCAGCGCCTGGCCTGGCAGGTATCAAGGTCAGNCCTCGCGCCCGCGATCCTCGGCGATTTTCTCGAAGAACTGATCGTTCGCCGCGAACTGGCCGACAATTTCTGTCTCTACGAACCGGCATATGACCGCTTTGCCGGCTTTCCGGAATGGGCGCAGAAAACATTGCAGGCCCATCGGCAGGATCCGAGGGACGCACTCTATAGCCTCGAGCAATTTGAAGCGGCCCAAACCCACGAAGGGCTATGGAACGCCTGCCAGCGCGACCTCGTCATCCATGGCAAACTGCACGGTTATCTGCGGATGTATTGGGCCAAAAAAATCCTCGAGTGGACGATAGAACCGGAAGAGGCCCTGGAGTATGCCATCATCCTGAACGACCGCTACTCCCTTGACGGGCGTGACGCCAACGGTTACACCGGGATCGCCTGGTCGATTGGTGGCGTGCATGACCGGGCCTGGCGGGAACGTCCTGTTTTCGGCAAGATCCGCTACATGAATGAAGCCGGTTGCAGGCGAAAATTCGATGTCGACTGCTATATTCGTTCAGTCCGGCTATCTTGACAGCAGATAAACTCCGTAGACCGCGACAACTGCTCCGGCCACCGCGCGGGCCGAGACATGCTCCTTATGCAGGTATACGGAAAAAGGAATAATGCAGATGGGAACTAAAGCAAAAAAGGTCGAAGCAACACCGCTGGTGAGATAATGCAGGGCCAGAAGCGACAAGGAAACCCCTAAAAAAGGCCCGATGGCGGCACCGATGGCGGTGAAGAGCACCGCCCTGGTGTTGGTGAGAGCTTTCTGTACATTCCTCCATTTGCGGGTCACTGTGAAATACAGAATAAAGCAGAAAAAGGCAGCGATAGCCCTTACTTCCGTCGCGGCAAAAGCGTCAAGATATCCCGACTCGGTCTGCATCCCGGTTTTACTCAGGACGATTCCGCCAGCCTGACCACACATCGCGGCAAGGCCGTAAGCCACTCCCTTGCCTGAGATGCGCCGCACCTGCAATTTCGTCACTAAGCTTGTGCCGGGCTTCGCCCCACGTTCAAGAATTACCGCCGAGACCCCAAGCAGAGCGACCGCCATGCCAAGCCACTGATGCAGGACATACATCTCCCCCAGGAAAACCCACCCCAGCACTGCGGCCGTCGGCGCCGCGAGACTCTGGATCAGCATGGCGACCCGCGGCCCCAGTTCAACCAGGGCCTTGAAAAGAAAGATATCGCCGATGAAAAAGCCGACAATGCCGGACAAACTGAGATAAAACCAGGCTAGGGCCGGGAAATGCAGCGGCACCACGGAACCGTCTTTATACCAGAGGAGGATGACAAAGAGAACCAGGGCGACGCTCAGCCGGATTATGTTGACCGGGATCGCCCCTACTTCCCGGGAAGCCGCCGCAAAAAACTGCACGCTGAAGGTCCAGCACAGGACCGTGGCCAAGGCAATCGCCTCACCGATACATGGCATGAAAGATCACCTCCGGAAAAAAGAAAGCCCTCGCCTGCTTCGCCCACCAGAATCCAGCCCCAGTTCAGTGGTAATGATCAGGCTCTTGCCTGATTTTTCAGTAAATTCCATGATGCTCCCCAGTATTGTGGTGGCAGGCGGGATGCACTTCCGATTGCGTTGGCTGATCGAATCGCTGAGCATAGCACGGAATATTGCCGAAATGCAAATCGTTAACCCTTGACGACCGATTATGGAAAAGGTAGTCTTTCGCCTATAAAAAGCCTGGGGGAGTCCACGGACTGAGAGTTCCGCAATGCGGAGCGACCCTTTGAACCTGATCCGGCTGATACCGGCGTAGGGAACGGACCAATTTGAGCATGCCATTGCCTGCTCCTCTGAAGACCGCTTCCTGCGGTCATTTTTTTGCCCCGCCCAAAGAGGAGAGCAGCGTAATGAAAACCCAGATGGAATACGCCCGTGAGGGAATAGTCACCGAAAAGATGATCCTTGCCGCCCGCGATGCCGGGATCGAACCGGAAACTCTGCGCAACAACATCGCCAAGGGGTGGGCCATCATCTGCCACAACAACCGCCACACAAACGGTCGGCCGCTGGCGGTCGGCAAGGGTATCCGAACCAGGGTCAATGCCAACATCGGCACCAGTAAAGACGACACCAGCATCGACCGGGAATTGGAAAAGGCCAGAGTTGCGGTCCGGGCCGGGGCCGACGCTCTGATGGACCTGTCGACCGGCGGCCCGATTGACGAGATCCGTGCGGCGATCATTGCCGAAACCGATATCTGCATAGGTTCCGTGCCGTTATACCAGGCGGCCTGCGACACCGTGGTCAAACAGGGCAAGGCTATTGTCGATATGACAGTCGATGAGATTTTTGCCGGCATCAAAAAGCACCTCGACGACGGCGTCGATTTTATCACCGTCCATTGCGGCGTGACGCTCAGAGCCCTTGAGTTTATGGACCGTGAGGGCAGGATCATGGAAGTGGTCTCCCGGGGCGGCTCCTTCACCTGTGCCTGGATGGAACACAATAAAGCGGAAAACCCTCTTTATCAGTATTTTGATCGGCTGCTCGAACTCGTAAAACCCTACGACGCAACCCTTTCACTCGGAGACGGTTTCCGTCCCGGTTGCCTCGCCGATGCCACCGACCGGGCTCAGATCCACGAACTGATCGTCCTCGGCGAGCTGACCCGGCGGGCCTGGGACCAGGGGGTCCAGGNGATGATCGAAGGTCCCGGCCACGTCCCGCTCAACCAGATAGAGGCCAACATCCAGCTGCAGAAACGGCTCTGCCACGGCGCGCCGTTTTACGTGCTCGGGCCCCTCGTCACCGATATCGCACCGGGCTACGACCATATCACCAGCGCCATCGGCGGGGCAATTGCCGCTTCCGCCGGTGCCGATTTCCTCTGCTACGTCACTCCCAGCGAGCATCTCTGCCTGCCCACCGCCGAAGATGTCCATCAGGGTGTCATGGCCACGAGACTGGCCGGACATGCCGCCGATATCGTTAAAGGAATTCCCGGAGCCATGGAACGGGATATCGCTATTTCCAAAGCCCGCAAGGCTCTGGACTGGGAAAAACAGTATGAGCTGGCTCTCGACCCGCCCCTTGCCCGCAGGCGGAGGGCCGAAAAAGCCGAAATCACAGAAGAACACGGGGCCTGCACCATGTGCGGCGAGTTCTGTGCCTATAAAATCATGAACAGCCGGCAACGTTCCTGCCCACCCCAATAAAGGACAGGGCGATGAATTCTGCAACATGTGGTATGATAGATAAATTTTTGTGATCCATTAATCCTGTGAGGCTGCCGATGAAAATTACCCTGCCCATGGCCAGTGGCGGCGAGTACCTGGTCAACCCCAGCAAGATCGTTGCATTAGGCCTGAATTACCTCGACCATATCAAGGAAAGCCAGTCAGTCGATATGCAGAATTTTGCAAGCGAAATTCCCATCGAACCGGTTTTATTTCCAAAGACCCCGAATGTCCTGATCGGCCCGGGCGATGCCATTATTCTGCCTGCCTTTGTCCTGGCTTACGGTTTTCCCAATTGTCGGACGGACCATGAGGCGGAACTCGCCATCATCATCAAGGACCGGGTGAAAAATCTCACCGCCGCCGAAGCCATGGACCATGTCCTCGGTTTCACCTGCTTCAACGACGTCAGTCAGCGCAACCTTCAGAAAGGGGATAAACCAGGATGGTATCGCGGTAAATCGCTCGACACCTTCGGCCCGATCGGCCCGGTGATCGTTCCGCCGGAGGCTATCGGCGACCCGCAGGATCTTGAGATCACCTGCCGCCTGAACGGCAAAGTGGTGCAACAGTCGAATACCCGTCACATGATTTTCAAGATCCCGGAAATAATTGCCTTTGTTTCGAAAAACTTCACCCTCGAGCCCGGCGATATCATCATAACCGGCACCCCAAGCGGCGTCAGTCCGCTGCATGACGGCGATGTTGTCGAGGTGGAAATAGAAGGGATCGGCACCCTCAGCAATCCTGTGAAAGCCGAACGTCTTTTTTAGCGCCATCTTCTTTCCTGCAATTCAGGCAGGCCACCCTTTGCCCGGTTGACCGGGCCGGTTTGGAAAAAACCTTTTCCGATAAATCGGTCCGCTCGCCTTCATCTCACCTTTTTTTTCTGATATGATTAAAAAGTTGTAGGAGCGATTTTGGCAACGTGTGCCAACCAACCGCCTGTCTCGAAACGATATCCACGGGAAACGTTGTACTATTATGCAGGATCTCAAGAAGAATCTCGATCCCATTGCCGCTCATCCCATTCTCGATCTTGTCAAGGAACTGACCATCGGACAACGCTCAACAGATACGGTTGAACAACTTTCCGAGTTTCTCCATACCAATATCTTCCCGAAACTTGACGCTTTTTTCATAGAAATTTATTTCCCTGATAACGCCCGCCGCACATTTCTCCCCCCGAATATAAAAAACGGACCAAAAAATGTCCCCAAAAGAATCCCCGCCGAGTATGCCCTGATCGAGGAATTACAGGCAAGCGGCCACCCTGTGGAAATCAAGGCTCAACNCCCCGACCCTGAATTTCTCGCCGAAACGGGAAACCAGGTCCACCTGATAATACCGATCATCGACCGGTCCAGTCTTTACGGTCTCCTCTATTTTGGTGGCAGTGACGGTTATTCCTTTACGCCCGATGGTATCCAGGCCGTACAGACCCTGGCCGCAGTCATCGGTTCGCGTCTGAAAAGCATGGGCATAATTCAGCAACAGCTCGAATCGATGCGGGCGTTGGAATATTCCGAACGGCTGAGGACGGCACTCTATGAGATCAGCGAACAGGCACACTCGGCAGAAAATATTTCAGAACTGTATTTGAAAATTCACCAGATAGTCAGGGGGCTCATCCACGCGGAAAATTTCTATATCGCCCTGGTGGAAGACCGCAAGGATGGAAAATATATCAAATTTCCTTATTTTGCCGACACCAGCGATCCCCAGTTCCAGGGCATGGAAATACAGCTGGATCAAAAAAAATGCTCGATTACCGGGTATCTCCTGAAGACCAGGCAACCACTCCTGCTCACCCCTGACAACTATATGGAGATCTGTCTGCAAAACAATATGGAATGCTTGGGCACCATGCCCTATTCCTGGCTGGGTGCACCTTTTTATCTTGATAACCTTGCNGGTGCCGTCGCAGTCCAAAGCTACAGTGAAATCGTCTACACTGAAAAAGACAAAGAACTGATGGCCTTTGTGGCCCGGCATATCGGCGATGTCCTCAAGCGAAAACGTGCCGTCGATGAACTGAAAATAGCTAAAGAGCGTGCCGAACTGGCGGAAAGAAACAAAAGCACCTTTCTTGCCAATATGAGTCATGAAATACGGACGCCGATGAACGGCATTATCGGTTTGACCGATATTATCTTGAAATCGGATATTTCAGGGCACCAGCGAACGTATCTGGAGATGGTCCATTCCTCGGCTGAACGGTTGCTGAACCTGATCAACGATATCCTCGATTTCTCAAAGATCGAAGCAGGCAAGCTTGAACTGACCATCGCTCCCTTCAGCCTGCGCAACACTCTCGCCGATGCCATGGAAATTCTGGGGGTGAGTGCAGCCCAGAAGGCTATCGGCCTGCATGTCGATTGCGATGAAAGTATTCCCGATATGCTGCGCGGCGACGCCGACAAGCTGCACCAGATTCTCATCAATCTAGTGAGCAACGGCATCAAATTCACTAACCAGGGCAGCGTGACGCTTACCGTCCAGAGACTCGACCACGACGAAAGGCGGTTTGGCCGGATCAACCTCCTCTTTCAGATCCGGGATACCGGCATAGGTATTCCAGCCGATGAAATCAACAATGTTTTCAAAGCATTCAATCAACTCGGCACCACCCGGAACTCCAATCATCGAGGTACCGGTCTGGGCTTGGTCATCGCCGCCGAGCTGGTGGAAATGATGGGAGGAAAAATCTGCATCGAAAGCGAACCGGGAGTCGGCACAACCTTCTATTTTTCCGTCCGTTTTCCACTCGGCGGTTCGGATTATAAACAGGAAGCGGCTCGATCGGAACGCCCCGCTTCTTCACCGCAAAACCAAGATGGCCGGAAACCGTTACACATTCTCCTCGTCGAAGACGAATACATCAATCGAACTCTCGCCGTAACCGTCCTGGAACGGGAGGGCTGGAGGGNGACGGTTGCCGTGAACGGCGTTTTGGCGCTGGAGCAACTTGAACATAATGATTTCGATCTGATTCTCATGGATATCCAGATGCCCGAATTGAATGGTTACGAAACTACCAGGACCATCCGAAAGAACGAAGAGCGCACCGGCCGCCATCTTCCCATCATTGCCATGACCGCTTATGCGGTGAAAGGCGACAGGGAAAAATGTCTCGCCGTCGGCATGGACGGCTACGTCTCGAAACCCATCCGCCCCGATCGGCTCCGCGCCGAGATCGAAACGGTTCTGCAACGCCATCCCGTCCGGTAACCCACTATTACCTGTTGTTTAGGTACCTTTGTCGTTTTATCGGCTCCAAAATCTTGGCATCTCCAGCCTTTCATGGTAGTCTCTTCGCTTTTTATTCTTAAAGCTACGAGGTGCTGTTCCCCATGCCGGATTTACAACAAATATTCTCAGAAGCTGTCGATCTTCATCAACAGAAAAGGCTGGAAGAAGCTGAAAAACGCTATTTGCAGGTGCTGCAGTCTGTGCCGGAAAATCTCAATGTCCTTGCCAATCTCGGCATTGTCTGCCGCGACCTCGGCAAACTCGATGAAGCGGAAGCATA
>JGI25322J35698_1002316_pt1 | contig 9705 bp, 14 predicted proteins | sample AutmiccBRH37_all_FD_35698 | JGI IMG/M metagenome (IMG submission 35698) | reverse complement strand
CTCCCCGCGAAATGGCGCCGATTCTGCGCCGCACCACGGGTAACGTCAACGGCAAGAGAAGGCGCCACAGCCCGCTGATACCGCGGCCTCAGAAGAACCTGCTCGCCAGCTTAACGCCCCAGCTTTCACGGCACCGCAATCTGCAAACCGCCCAACGCAAACCGCACAAACACCGCCCAACCCACGGCACTTAAAACACCCAACGCCAGATAACCCACCACAATCCCCAACGCAATCTGCTTCCACAGCCCGGCATGGGGATCACGGTTGTAAACAACCGGCTCCACGGAACGAACATCCCGCTCGGCACGAATCTCATCAAAACGGTCACGCATGGTTTACCTCGGTAAACGGGACAGCAAACAGAAGGATCGAAAAAAGGCGCTAGCTTTGCCAGGCTTCTTTGGATGTTCTAGTGGGCGGCGCTAGACGGGTGAGCGGGCATTATGAATCCCAGATACTGCCCCTCACTGAGTCACTTCCCCTGCATAAACTGCCTGTTTCAAGCCAAACTCTCGCTGGCTGTACCAGCCTGCTCCATAAAAACGCTCAATATAGACACCAATCCACGCTCCATGCACCTCATAGTCTCGGCCTTGAACAGACATTTTACGGGCAAAACATGTGCGCACGGCCCCGCAAGCTAATCCCTTAACTTGACTTCACGTCAGATTTGACGGAAGATCTAAACAAGGTAATATTGCCCTGCTAGGTGTTTTTTATGATTTATTCATTCGGCGCTAAGAACTTTTGCTCTTTCAAAGAGGGCATGAATATATCGTTCGAGCTGAACGCTAAGGTGCCTAAAAATGTATCCCAAGGCAGAAAGGCAAGTACAGTTTTAGGGATAAAAGGCGCGAACGCCTCGGGTAAAACAGGAGTTCTTAAAGCCCTGTCATTTATATCCTCTTTTGCTAGCCTTTCATTCAACAACGCAGATGAAGATCCAATACGAATAATATCCTTTTTTAACAACGAAAAACCCTCCGAATTCTATATTGACTTTGAGTTTCAAAACGTTCGATACATATACGAATTGAAAGCAACAAAAGACGAAGTACTTCGGGAAGCTCTTTATAAAAAAATATCGCGGCGAACGCTAATTTTCGAACGAATCAAAAATGAAGTAACCAAAAAAACTTCCGACCTTGAAGAAATTGACCTCATAAAACTGAGAAGCAACGCATCGCTTATCAGCACCGCCACAAGATACAAGCTAAACAAACCTAACAAAGACCTTTTTAATGTTTTTATTTTCTTCTCTTTGTTCGAAGGAAATGTTTACTCAACAGGAGTGCTCGGCGATGCATTTTACTCACCCGAGCGGGCCTCCAAGTTCTACAATGAACATCCAGAGGCACTCAGCTTTGCAAAAAAAATAATCTCAAAGTGCGATCTAGGAATATCTGACATTCGAATTCTAGAGAGAAGCACACCAAATAACGAAAAAGAATTTTTCCCAATTTTTTTACATGACGCAGAAGGAATTAAGAACGAGAAGGGATGGCTAACTTCCCATTCCGAATCTAGTGGAACCATTGCACTCTATTCAAAGCTTTATCTTTATTGGAATATGCTTCGTTCCGGGGGCGTGCTGGTCATGGATGAATTCGATGTTCATTGCCACCCCATGCTTTTACCTCACCTCATAGAGCTTTTCGTAGACAAGGAGTCCAACAAGACAAACGCGCAATTCCTTTTTACTGCGCATAGCACCGACATAATAGATTTTCTGGGAAAGTATCGCGTAATACTCGTAAACAAAGATAAAAGCGAAAGCTTTTGCTATCGCCTAGACGAAATACCAGGAGACCTCGTACGTAATGACCGACCTATAGCGCCCCTGTATCGGGATGGCAAGATCGGTGGGGTCCCGCGCTATGGCGAATAAGTTTACCAACCGAAAAGCTAAGCAATTCCTGTCGGGCTTAGCACGCGACAGCATTGAATCAAGCGATATCATCAGCAGAAGCAAGTTTAATTTCTCTTTTTTTGATTCAAACCAAGAGCACTGCGCAAACTTCGACCAACTAGCTCCAGCCCAGCTTCTGGAGTTGGTCGAAAAAATTCGCCATTATTCAAGATCGCCATTACCCTATTGGCAAACTATGCGATGTGGAGGCGGCGGTCTAAAAGTACTTGAAATTTACGGAGACTTTCCAAGAAATAGCGACTTCAGCCAACCGAAACATGTTCCACACGATGTAAGATGGGCCAGATTTCGTATGGACAACTTAGGTCGCCTCGTTGGCTTCGTGATCCCGCCTGAGCTGGGGAACCTAGCAAGTGAAGACAGAAGATATTTTTTAGATACAAATACTTTTTATGTTGTATTTATTGACCTTAATCACCGCTTTTACAAGACCGAAGACCGATAGATGACAGGCAAAATTGATTATTAAATTTCAAATCTCCACCCGGCATGACGTGCATCGGAAAACCCATACAGCACGTTCCTGCCCGCCTGAATCTGGCTGTTGCTCTTGGTGCGGGGCGTCCGCCAGGACAACCTCACCGATATAGGTGTATACCCGCTTCGTGAAAATCTCGGATAAGTGCACCGAAACGCCGTTGGTGCGCGACTCGTTCAATGTCTTGTTCTGGTGGAACTCGAGCGACCGACGAAAAGGGGACAGATTTATTTGTCCGTCCAGACACGGCCAGTGAAGCGGTGGGGCATCAACGGAAGTGGTGCTGCTAGGCGATCCTAGGGGCGGTAGTCACCGGCCAGAAAACAAAAAAGGCGGTTAGCTTTCGCTAACCGCCTTTTTGTGTCTGGTGGCTACACCGGGACTTGAACCTGGGACATCAGCATTATGAATCGCTTGTATTCCCCCTGCTTACTCCATGCAGGTCCATAGATCGGGGCTTTGCTCTAGCCTAAGTCCCCGCTACGCCACAACACTGCACAAAAGTTAAGTGATGTAGTCACAGGATTTGCTTTTGCTTAAGCAAAGACCGGCGCAGCAGTGTGCTTAACCGCCGGCTCTATTTTTTGCTGAGGCAGGTATTTACGAATGTTCGTCAGCAATGCCTCCGCGATGATTGGAGATACGCTATTGCCGATCATTCTAAAGCTGTGCCAAACCGTCGCATGAAATACAAAATCGTCAGGGAAGCCCTGCAAACGGGCAGCCTCTCTGGGGGAGATCACGCGGTTGTGCTCTGGGTGAAGCGGTCGAACGGATTGATATGACCCCCGGTCACTCCCCGTGCCAGCTCGAAGGGTCGGGCAAAGCCCGTTCCAGTCTAGCCTTTTGTGTTTCCCCACCGGGTCTACGCCCCCTTGCGGTATGTTGGCGTAGCGCTTGATCGTTTCATCGCGGTGCTTTGTCAACTGGTGTCCGGTAAAGTAACCGCTTCGCGAACGCAGTTTCTGGGCGTATTCGGAGACTACTTTCTCATCGTCGTAGGCCCACTGCTTTGCATCTGAAACTGGTATGCCTGCGATATCGCCAATGGCATCTTTTACAGTTGTTCTACTGGCTTGGCTCGCTATTAGGTCTTCAATGGACGGTACGTCCATTTTTTCTGGGTCAAATCCAAACACGAAGATCCGCTTACGCTTAGTTGGCGCCCCGAAGTCAGATGCATCCAACGTCAATGGGCCGAGAATGACCCAACGCCCCCGCAACATGCTTATAGCATTGTCCAAAATCGGACGATTCTCCGGAAAGCCCAACCCTGGCACGTTTTCCATCATGAAAAACGCGGGCTGGACCGCTTGGATGATTCTGAAGAAATGATGTACCAGATCCCGTCGTGGGTCATCTGGCAAACGCTTTCCTATACCGCTAAACGCTTGGCACGGAGGCCCACCAATGACTCCGTCTACCCCCATGGGTAGCAACGCGGATAGCTGTTCCCTCCCCAGCGTCGCGACATCAGCCTGTAAGAACTGCGTGCCCGGAAAATTGACGCCAAAGGAGCTGGTAAGGATAGGGTCAACATCCACTGCCAAGGCAGTCCTGAACCCAGCCCTTTTCGATCCGAGCGCGAGCCCTCCGCAGCCACTAAAGAGGTCAAGTATGGTATGCATGAATCCGCGCCTAGCCTAAATGGTCATGGACGATACACCAATCAGGCCGAGCTGTCGATCGGGGCACGGTCAGGACTACCGTTGTATCGGCGAACTTGGCATTATCAGGGAAGGAAACAAGGAGAGTGAGTGAGCTAATGGCAGCCGAACTGGATGATGATGAGATCAACGCTGAGCCTACAAAGGCTTTTTTTGTGGACATGCTGGTTCGAGACATTCCACTTGAACAGGCAATACTAGATCTAGTTGACAACTGCATTGATGGTGCTAAGCGGCTGGCTCAAGCTAAGCAAAGTTCTGAAACCCCGCACGAAGGATGTAGGGTTGACATTACGTTTAATCGTGACCTATTTAGCATTGTAGATAACTGTGGTGGTTTCGACCGAGAAACTGCTCGGTCTTATGCTTTCCGTTTTGGGCGCCCACGCGGAGCGGTACAGACTGCTCATTCCATCGGTCAGTTCGGTGTCGGCATGAAGCGTGCTCTGTTCAAGTTCGGAAAGCACTTCATTGTAAGATCGGCAACGAGTAATGAAGAATGGGCTATCGAAGTTGATGTTTCCGCCTGGGAACAAGCAGACAAGTGGACGTTTCCATGGGTCGATTTTGGAGACAGCCCCACTATTTCGAAAGCGAACCCTGGCACCGATATAGTTGTGACCAACTTAAGATCAGAGGTAGCATTCAGGTTTTCAACATCAATTTTCGAAAACTCCATAATCGGCCTGATCAAATCCAAGCATCGCCAGTTCATTTCGGAAGGTCTTCAGATTTTTGTGAATTCGAAACGAATTGATGCCACTAACATCTATCTTCATGTTACTGACAAAATGCAGCCAGGCAGAGACGTTCTTAGGTTTGAGGAACCAGACCAGGCCCCTGTAGACGTCAATATCATTGTAGGCGTCGGCCCGTCCGCACCTAAAGATGCTGGCTGGTATGTAATCTGTAACGGGCGTGTGGTTTTAGAAGCTGACCGCAGATCTGTAACTGGCTGGGGGCTTTTGGAGGACGAAGCTAACAAGACGTTGATCCCTACGTTTCATAACCAGTTTGCTAGGTTTCGAGGCATTGTCTCATTCGACTCTGAAGACTCATCCAGGGTCCCTTGGAACACCACCAAGACTGACGTAGATCAAGACAGCGTGGTTTGGGTGAGAACGTCTCAGCGCATGTTTGAAATGATGCGTCCAGTAATAGACTTCCTTAACAACCTCGATAAAGACATTGATGAGTACACTAGGGACAAAAGCCCTCTACTCGACCACGTATCCAAAGCCAACTCAACGCGTCCCGAAGCCTTGGACTATAAGGCGGAATTTATTGCCCCAGTAAGAGGATCGATTATCAAAGGCCCTCGTTACATTAAGATCCAATACTCGAAAAAACTCGAGGATGTAGAATTTTTGCAGGATGAGCTTGGAGTCGGGTCAGCCAAGGCAGTGGGTGAGACTACCTTCGACCTAATCTTCAAGAGGCACAAGGAATGAGTGCCAGCTTTAGGAAAATTGACTACTCTCTTCGTCCGGCAAAGTATGCTGAGCGGAAGATGTTCGTCGAAATTCTTCGCAGACTGGCGGCTTTTCAACCAGTTGAAGACTATGCCTACATCGGCTTCGGCTCGGTATGGTTTTCTGACTTTACTTTATTCCATCGTGCCCTTGGCATTAAGAGCATGGTTTCTATTGAGCAAGCAGTAGAAGCCAGGGAGCGAATAGAAGCAAATAAGCCTTTCCAGATTAGAGTGGAATACGACAGCTCCTCCTCCGCACTACCTAAGATGGAATGGGATAGAAGAGTGATAGTGTGGCTCGACTATGATAGCCCATTGAACACATCTATGCTTCAAGATGTCCGGACTGTTGCTGCCAGGTGTTTGTCCGGTTCAGTCATAGCGGTTTCGGTACAGTGCATGAGAGCACCGGAGTACACCGCTTATGAAGTTGAAAAAGCCACTGACGAAAATGCCATAGGCGCAATTGAACGGTTCAGAAATGCATTTGGCAGGCAAAGAGTTCCCCCGGAGGCCTCGGACGAAGATTTAATATCTTGGCCATATGGCAAACTAGCAAGAAATATGCTGCGATCAGAGATAGATTCTGCTTTAGCAAATCGCAATACCGGCGGTGATAATCCACTAAGCTTTTTACCGATATGTGAAATTGAGTATCAGGATGACGCCCGCATGACTACATTGATTGGCTTAGTCGCAGATACCGCAGATATTGAGCGTTATCCTCTTTGCGGGTTTGACCGATTAGATTTTATGCCTGCACCTGGGCAGCCAATTAGAATCGACATGCCGAAGCTTACCATCCGAGAACTTCGCTATTTGGAACAGCAGTTGCCTCTTGGCGACAATGAGGTTTCTTTTGGAGCGATACCAACGTCAGATGCGAACAAATTTATAAGGATGTACCGCTACTTTCCTAACTTCGCCGTAATGGAAGCATAAATAATAGCGGGGCGCTGCCTCACTATTTACATCATTCGTACTAAATTGGTGTAAGCAGGCCTACACTTGCGTTAAACGCAGGTGTTAAGGAATCGAAACAGCGGCTCCATAGCGGCGTCGCTCACCACCGCCAATCAAAGGGGGTCAATTTTGTTGTCAGTCCTCTCACGCGGCTCTGTTTGCTGCGTTGCGGCTTTCTGATTTGCATCAGCTGAGCGTTGCTTCGCGAACTCCTGCATTCCCTGCGAGCCTTGGTAGATGGCAAACATCGCAGCCACGGTCACGCCTGCTTTCAGCAGCGCACGTTCAATATCCATATCCGTCCCCTCCTCCGATCCTTCGGGCGTACCAGCGCCTAGCTACTTCCTGTGTGATCGCTATCCCGCGTTTTGATCGGTCAAGTTTCGGTTGGCTTCGTCGTACTCTGGGCTGGTCTGGCCAATCTCCGGCGCTACTTCCCCGCTGACCATCCACCAGCGATACGACGGGGTTAACCATCGAAGGCCAAGCCGAACGGATCGTCAGCTTCCGGGAAGCACCGTTCTGCACGCAGCTCGTGCTGGCTGAAATGATGGGTGTCGAGCAGATCACCGAAGACGTGGTGCGCGGCTGGGTGGAAACCTACACCCTCCCTACCGTGAAGATCGGCCGCCGCCGCGTCATCAACCTGCACCGCATCCGCCGCGACATCGAGCGGGGCAAGTCGGTGTTCTGCCAGGGGGATTACGCCGATGAGTAACCGCCCCTGCACCCTGCGCATCGCCTCGCTGCACGGCCCAAGCCAGTGCGTGAAGTGGAATGTTCTGGAAAAGGGCATTTCGCGCACTGACTGCCATCGCCGCATAGATGCCGTGGTTTCCGAGATCGTCGCGGACGATCCGCTGGACTCACTGCTTGCCCAGGAAAGCGCCCGCGAGCGCTTCCAGATCAGCCGCGAATGGTGCGCCTCATGATGACCATCGTTACTGCTCCCAACGGCGAGGGCATGACCTATGACGTATGGCCGCAAGCCTCTGCACGCACCGGACTGCGACTGCTCTGTCTGCTGGTCCAGACGCGAAATGGCGAACCCCGCTCCCTCCCCGTCCACACGCTGCGCCCAATGCCGCCCCGCCTCTGCGCGGCCGATTCGCACGCTGCAAATGGGCTGCATCGGTGGAACCTGGAAGCCTCTGGTCTCGGAGTGGACAGTGGAACCGGCCTATATCTGCGAGAAGCACACGCCACCCGAGCGCCCCGCGAAGTGGTGGAGCGTTATCTACGACTCGGGCAGGCCCACGCCCTATGTGCCGATTCACGAACCGTTCGAGCTGGTGGGGTGATGGCATGAACGTCATCACTGCGTTGCTCGTGCTTAGCCAGTCCCTGACGGTGGTAGCCATCGGAGCGATTCTCACCGCTATGCCGCAACTCGGATTTGATCAGGTCCAGGGCCGCGCTCCCGGCTCGTCGGATCACGCTTCACCGATCCGGCGAACGGAAGCACGGGCGGAGCGAACCCTTGACCCTGCACAAACAGAAACAGCCTCCGCTCGTGAGTGTGGGGCAGCTTCACCGCCCCGCGCTCCCGAGCCCTCGGCGGCAAGAGTGGGATGACAAGGGCAAAGCCCTTGGTGTTAATAGTTGGAATTAATAATAGCCAAATCAAGAAACCAGTTAATTCCATAGCAATCCACGAACTAACAGCAACTAATAACATTTATAAATATGCGATAAAAACGCTTTCCAGGCGTGTATAACTAGTACCACAAACCCGTTGTAAGCCGCATAAACCCAGGCAAGAGACGAACTTTAACAGTTCCTCTGCTCGGGCTCTCTCGGCCCGCAAAAAGGCAAACCGCGCAATAACGCGCAACTAACTGAGGAAACACAAGATGGCACGTTCGACTATGGAAGTTGCATTTCTCGGCACTCAGAAACTCGCCTTCAGCCAAAACGGCAGCGAAGTAAAGATCGTTAAAGTCTTCTATGGCGATGAGCCGGACGGCCAGACCGAAAACGGCCTGTCCATCGTCAGCATGGATGTTCCCCTGGAAGTGGCCGACGAAGTGTTCGCCTCCGGCGCCAACTTCGAGCCGCTGGAAACCGTGCGCATCCACTTCGAGATCGCCCGTGCCGGCAAACAGAAGGGCAACAATCTCTGCCTGCATCTGGAATCGGTGAAGCCCGCCACCCAGGCCGCCAAACCGACCCAGCAACCGACCCCAACCGCCAAGCCATCCGGCACCCAGCCGGAACAGGCCAAGGCCAACTAACCGGGAGGGGCGGCCATGCTGATCGATGACCGGGTGTACTGCGACTGCTGCGGCAACGACATGGGCAAGCTCATGGCGCTGCCCGCGCCGCAAAGCGACCTGCTGCCCGACCTCAGCCTGCCGCCTCATTTCGCCGTCTGCCCTGACTGCGAACCCTCCGAACAAACCGCCGACCTCGAGCAGGCCGGCGAATGAATTTCCTCGCCTGTGACGGTGACTGGCTGCAAGGCGCCGATGGCTCGCCCATCTGCTCCGGCTCGCTGGTCGCTCTCACGGTCGAGGAAATGCAAAGCCTCTACGGCTCTGCACTGACCTGGGACCAAGTTTCCGAGCTGCAAGGCGAAGCCATCGTGCTGTTCGCCACCGTGTTCGGCTTCCTGGTCCTGAAAAAAGCCCTGAAACAGTGAGGTATCACCCATGCAACTGAACAAGCACTTCATCAAGAAAATCGGCCTCGGCGCTGCCGTTGCTCTCTCGGCTGCTGCCGGCTCCGTCTACGCCGCAGTCCCGGCCGAAGCCACCGAAGCCCTCGACACCGCGGGCACCGACGTCGGGACCATCGGCTGGGCGGTGTTCGCCGTGATCATCGCCGCGATGGCGTTCAAGTACATGCGCCGCGCCCTGTAACCGGGAACCGCGCACTGCATGTGCCGAAGCAAACAAACCCCGCTCCGGCGGGGTTTTCTCTTCCAGGGAAACGCCATGAGCTACGAACTGTACGTCCTGATCCTCACCACCCTGGCGTTTTATCTCGTGTTTTTTGGGCGGGTGTAGGGATGAACAAGCCAACTAACGCGACCATTTCTAAGGCTCTCGCTCTCCTACTCATCATGTGGGGGCAAGCAGCGTTTGCAGATATGACCTGGCGCATTCGTGACTACCAGGGCTATTCAACGTACCCATCAGCCCGTGCCGCTTGTGATGCGTTTATCGCCGGGCAATCCGAGGCGGGTTAC
>JGI25322J35698_1002313_pt1 | contig 9718 bp, 10 predicted proteins | sample AutmiccBRH37_all_FD_35698 | JGI IMG/M metagenome (IMG submission 35698) | reverse complement strand
CACCTTCAGCGAGAAATTTGCCTGTCCGGTCAGTGGGTTCACCATTCCAGAGATCGAGCCACGACTGTTTTCCTTCAATGCCCCGTTTGGCGCGTGTCCCGCCTGTGACGGGCTTGGGGCGGAACTGTTCTTTGACGAACGGCTGGTTGTCCCTGATGAGGCGCTGAAATTGGCGGATGGCGCGATTGCGCCGTGGCGCAAGGGCAAAAGTCCGTATTTCACGCAGACCATCAACTCGATCGCCAAGCATTACGAATTCGACAAGAATAGCTTGTGGAAAGACCTGCCTGCACATGTGAAGCAAATTTTTCTGCATGGCTCTGGCGAGGAAGAGATCCCGTTCCGTTATGATGAGGGCGGGCGCGTTTATCAGGTGAGCCGCGTATTCGAGGGGGTCATTCCTAATATGGAGCGGCGCTATCGCGAGACGGATTCGAACTGGGTGCGTGAGGAATTCGAGCGCTATCAGAACAACCGCCCCTGCGGTGCCTGCGGTGGTTATCGCCTGCGGGCCGAGGCGCTTGCGGTGCGCATTGCAGGCCTGCATGTGGGGCAAGTGGTGCAAATGTCGATCCGTGAGGCGCTGGACTGGTGCGGGACGGTGCCGGATCATCTGGGCAAGCAGAAGAATGAAATCGCCCGTGCCATTCTCAAGGAAATCCGCGAGCGGCTTGGGTTTCTCAACAATGTTGGCCTTGATTATCTGACACTTAGCCGCAATGCAGGCACGCTGTCGGGGGGCGAGAGTCAGCGGATCAGGTTGGCGAGCCAGATCGGCAGTGGCCTTACCGGCGTGCTCTATGTGCTCGATGAGCCGTCTATCGGCTTGCATCAGCGGGACAATGGGCGGCTTTTGCAAACGCTGCGCAATCTGCGCGATCAGGGCAATACGGTGATCGTGGTTGAGCATGACGAAGAGGCCATTCGCACGGCGGATTACGTCTTTGACATTGGTCCCGGTGCGGGCGTGCATGGCGGGCGGGTGGTCAGCCACGGCACGCCTGACGTCGTGGCCAATGACCCCGCCTCGATCACGGGGCAATATCTGTCGGGGACGCGTGAAATCGCGGTGCCCGAGGTACGTCGCAAGGGCAACAAGAAGAAACTGACGGTGGTCAAGGCGACCGGAAACAACCTCAAAGAGATGACGGCAGAGTTTCCGCTTGGAAAATTCGTTTGTGTTTCAGGGGTCTCGGGTGGGGGGAAATCCACTCTGACCATTGAGACCCTGTTCAAAACCGCCTCGATGCGTCTGAACGGCGCGCGGCAGACGCCTGCGCCCTGCGAGACGATCAAGGGGTTGGAGCATCTCGACAAGGTGATTGACATCGACCAACGGCCCATCGGGCGNACTCCTCGTTCAAATCCAGCCACTTACACCGGGGCCTTTACGCCAATCCGGGATTGGTTTGCTGGGCTACCCGAGGCCAAGGCGCGCGGNTACAAGCCCGGGCGATTCAGCTTTAACGTCAAAGGCGGGCGATGTGAGGCCTGTCAGGGCGACGGTCTCATCAAGATCGAGATGCATTTCCTGCCGGATGTCTATGTGGAATGTGAGACCTGCAAAGGCGCGCGCTATAACCGTGAAACGTTGGAAATTCGCTTTAAAGGCAAGAGCATAGCCGACGTTCTTGATATGACGGTTGAAGAGGCGCAGGAGTTTTTCAAGGCGGTCCCATCCATCCGCGAGAAGATGGATGCGCTGATGCGCGTTGGCCTTGGCTATATCAAGGTCGGCCAGCAAGCGACGACTCTGTCGGGTGGTGAGGCGCAGCGCGTCAAACTGTCGAAGGAATTGGCCAAGCGCTCCACGGGGCGCACGCTCTATATTCTGGATGAGCCGACCACGGGATTGCACTTTGAGGATGTGAAGAAGCTCTTGGAAGTATTGCATGAATTGGTCGATCAGGGCAATTCTGTCGTAGTAATCGAGCATAATCTCGACGTGATCAAGACCGCCGATCATGTCATCGACATTGGTCCCGAAGGGGGCGATGGCGGGGGTGAGATTGTGGCCGTTGGGACACCGGAACAGGTGGCAGACGAACCGCGCAGTCACACCGGGCATTATCTCAAGGAGATTCTGGCCGCGCGCCGAGTTGCAGCGGAGTAGGGTGGTGGGGCGGATCGTACGGTTGTGCGGGCGGATCGTACGTCTCGTCGTCCTTTTGTTCCTCGCGCTCTGGATTGGCCTGAGTGTGCATTTTCAGATCACCGCCCCGCTTGTCTATCTGCTCTATTTCGCCTTGGCGCTCTGCTGTCTTGTGATGGCTCGGTTCATGACGCGCGGGGAGTGGGGCCGGGTCTGGGGGCTNTGCATTTCTGTGCTGGCGGTTTGGGGGCTCTGGTGGGTGACGATCGAGCCGCGTCAGGATCGCGACTGGATGGCGGAGGTCGCGCGCGGTGTCACGTCTGAGCAGGGCGTCGGTGATCTGGTCCGTGTCCGTAACATCCGAAGTTTTCGATGGTCGAGTCCGACTGAGGCGGTTGAAGGCTGGTATGATCTAGACCTTGATCCAACGGCAATCCAGTCAGTGGATATGATCATGTCGATTTGGGATAGTCCGGAGATTGCCCATACGCTGGTCAGTTTCGGTTTTTCTGACGGGCGGCACATCGTGTTTTCGGGAGAGATTCGCAAAGAGGTGGGCGAGGAGTTTTCGGCACTCGGTGGGTTCTTTAAGAAGTATGAGCTGGTGCTGATTGCCGCTGACGAGCGCGACATCGTGCATTTGCGAACGGATGCGCGGGGCGAGACGGTGTCGCTTTATCCGGTGGCGATGCCTGCTGCGCAACGGACGGCGTTGTTTCGGGCGTTCCTGGAGTATGGCAATGCCTTGGCCCAAGAGCCGCGTTGGTATCACACGCTCTGGACCAATTGCACGACGATGCCTTATCGGCTTGTGCGGCGGGCGTCTGATCAGGTGGTGTTTGATCCACGTGTCATTCTATCGGGCCGTCTGCCGGGGTATTTGTATGACTTGGGTGTCCTGCCTGGTGCAGGCACCGAGCCGCTGGACGTGCTGAAAGAGCGCGCTGCCGTTCCACGCCGTCCGGTGACCGGGCTGAGTGGCGTGGAATATTCGCGACTGCTGCGTGAGGGGTGGCGCGATTAGAGCTGCGCGATGCCTCACATGGTGACATTGCGTAACTCTTTGTTTCTGACGTGTTAGTTCAACACCGCTGCTGCTGCACCGATCAGGTCCAGAACCTCTCGGGTTTCGCGGTTGACGCGGTAAACCTCATCGCCGACGCGGTAGTAGGTGCTGTCACGGTCGAGGCCGTAACGCCCGGGATTGCGAATGATGATGTAGTCATCGCCGATCCGGTCGCCGACGCGATAGTAGCCCTGCTTTTTGGCCTGACCGGGGGGCTGGCAGCCATTGTGCTTTTTCGCAAGACCGGGCGGGCAGTCGCGGCCGCCGGCGATAACAGGCGTACCGCCCAACGTGATGCCCATCAGCAAAAGGGCTAATATTTGTTTCATGGCCTGTCCTTTCGTTTCACCGTAAGACATGGCCCTTGTCACGCCCGATGCCAAGGCCGGGCGTGACAGATGCGCGAAACGCCGCCGTTACTTCTTGAGCGGGCAGGTGGAGAGGCCAAGGATCGAATAGAGCGGGCAACTGGACATCAGGCCTGTCACCAGCGGGATCACACCGATCAGGTAGAGCCAGCTATAGGCACTGTCACGGTTGANAAAGAAGCCAATCAGCAGGCCGAGGCCGAGGAGGATGCGCAGGGCGCGGTCGATGGAGCCGACGTTTTTCTTGAGCATGGGAACACCTTTGACATGAAGGGGCGGAATAGCCCGGGATCATGTGGTCAGTATGNCCTGCCTTCGGTCGCGTGGTCTGTGATCTGGTCACAGAGGCAGCCGTTATTTGAAGTTGCGGCTTTCCTTGATCTGCTCCCAGGCCCAAACGACCTGTTGCAGCTGCTCTTCCTGGCTGCGGTCGCCGCCGTTGATGTCGGGATGCAACACCTTGATCAGCGATTTGTAGGCCTTGCGCAGGTCCGCCTTGGTCCAGGTGTCTTCTGCCTCGAGGATCTCGATGGCGCGACGCTCGGTGGGGGGCAATTTCCGCGTGCCACCCTTTTTCTTGCCGGGGTTCTGAGTGGCATTGACGCCCAGAACCTGATGCGGGTCTTCGATGCCCAAGCGGGCCCAGGCGCGGGCCTCGGGATCGGTGATGCGGCGGGNTTCACGCTCCCACACCTTGTCCTTGGACATTTGCGCATTGAGTTCGGCCTCGGTGGTGCCGTCAAAGAAATTCCACTTGAGGTTATACTCGCGCACATGTTGCTGGCAGAACCAGAAATAGTCGTCGAGCACATCCGGGGCTTTGGGCGCGCGGTATTTTCCCGCTTCTTGGCAGCCGTCATGGTCGCAGAGCCGGGTCGANGTTTCGGATGCACCGGACATCCCGCGCCGACCACGCGGATTTTTCTTTTTGGCCGAGGACACGGACATATCGAAACCGAAGGGATCTGATTTGGACATGGGGCAAACCTTTGCGAGTCGGAGACGAGAGTGTATGCCAAAACGCGGCAAATTGAAGGGGCGGGCGGAAAAATATTCCGGGTCAGGCGGGCAGGATCGGTCCTTGAAACTGGCCGTTGTCCTTGGGGTGGTCGATCCTCTGATTGTGCCGTCGGGTTAAGAGGTCTCGGAGAGATCAGCGTCCTGTTCCTCGGTCGGCACGGTCTCGCGGAGTGGTGCGGGCGGNNGTGAACCCTCGGGCAGCAGCACCTCGCGGCGAAAGACCGAGACCGAGCGATAGACAGTATGGGTTGACGTGAGCCCCTGACGTTCTTCGCTGGGCAGGATGTCGGTGCGTAGATACTCCCACCCTGCGCGGGCCATGTCATTGAGCAGATCCTCGACACCCAAGGCAAAGCGCGCCTCGGGGGTCTTGACGCCGGGGGCCTTGCGGCCGCGTGTGGGGGCGGGCAGGACCTTGTATTCGTAAAGGGGCATGAACGGCTCCGGTCTGGGGCAGGCGCCATATCCTACGCGACTGGGCCGGGGGTGCAAGCGAAAGACGAAACCCCGGACCACTGATCCGGGGTTTCCTGGTGTCTTTGGTCGTCGGAGCAGGTTATTTGGGGCCCGGTCCGATCACCATGATCATCTGACGCCCTTCCATCTTGGGCATATTCTCGATCCGACCGACGTCTTTGATATCTTCGGCGATGCGTTCAAGAAGCTGGCGGCCCAGATCCTGATGCGCCATCTCTCGGCCCCGGAAACGCAGGGTGATCTTGACCTTGTCGCCGCCTTGCAGGAATTTCACGACGCTGCGCATCTTGACGTCATAGTCATGCGTATCGGTGCCGGGGCGGAACTTGATTTCCTTGACCTCGATCACCTTCTGCTTTTTGCGCGCTTCGGCTTCGCGTTTCTGCTGTTCGTATTTATATTTGCCGAAATCCATGATCTTGCAGACCGGCGGCGTGGCGCTCGGTGAGATTTCGACCAGATCAAGTCCCGCCTCTTCGGCCATTTCGAGCGCACGTTGCGGGGTCACAACCCCGACGTTTTCGCCATCTGCGCCGATAAGGCGGATTTCATCACAGCGAATGCGGTCATTGATACGGGGGCCGGTTTCGCGCGTGGGAGGCGCGTTGTGGGGTCTGCGGGCTATGGCTTTGTTCCTTCGATCGTTTGTGGGTATGGGTGAATTCGACGCTGCAAGGTAAACGCGGGAAGGCGGGCTTTCAAGCTGCAAATCGGCCGATCTGAGCCGAAAGCCGGTCAATTTCCCCTTGCGCCTTTTGCTATAGACCTACATTTGAAGAGACGTTGACACGATGGGCCGTGCGGTGAGCGTGCGTGTCCGACAGTTTTGGAGAGACGGTTATGAAAAACCTGATTTGGATTTTGGTCGCGGCCGTTGTTCTGGGTGGCGGATATTTGCTGTTCAGCGGCAAATCGGTGACAGAGGTCGTGGACAGCGTGAGCGAGAGCACGCAAGAGGTCGAGGCCCCGGCGGCATTGGAAGATGCCGCAGCTGCGGTTGGTGAGGCCGCTGAGGCCGCTGCCGAGACGGCGAGCGATGCCGCAGCCGCAGTTGCCGAGACCGCAACCGAGGCGGTTGAGGCCGTCAGCGACACCGTGACAGGGACGGTTGACGCAGCCACGGAGACTGCGACAGAGGCGACGGATGCTGCGCAGGATGCGGCAGCGGCGGCGACGGACGCGGCTACGGAGACCGCGACAGAGGCGGCGGACGCTGCGCAGGATGCGGCAGCAGAGGCGGCGGACGCGGCTACGGAGACCGCGACAGAGGCGGCGGACGCTGCGCAGGATGCGGCAGCGGCGGCGACGGACACGGCTACAGAGACCGCGACGGAGGCGGCGGACGCAGCGCAGGATTCGGCAGCAGAGGCGACGGACACGGCGACGGAGACCGCGACAGAGGCGGCAACGGATGCTGTGTCCGCGACGGCGGATCAACCGGCAACGGCACCCGAAGTGGCGCCCGAGGCATTGACGGTTGAGGGGTTCGACATGAGCGAAGTCGAGACCTTGATTGAAGAGTCCGATCTTGGGGCGTTGCAAAAGACAATGCTGGTTGAAGGCGTCCGGGTGGCGCAGGACAATCCCGAGTTGCTGCAGGCGGCGCTTGAAGCGGCCCGCGCGGCGCTTGGATACTGAGCTATATCTTTACATGAAGAAACCCGCGCACGGCTTTGGCTTTGCGCGGGTTTTTTATGTCAGTTGTTCTGATTTCTCAGTCCAGAAACGCCTTTTCGACGACGTATTCCTTGGGGTCGGAATTGGCCCCTTCGCGCAGGCCGTAACCTTCGAGCATATCCTTGATTTCAAGGTTGAAGGCGAGATTGCCGCAGACCATGGCGCGGTCGGTTTCGGGGCTGAGCGGGGCCACGCCCAGATCGGCAAAGACCTCGCCCGAGCGCATGAGATCGGTGATGCGGCCCATCTTGGGGCTCTCTTCGCGCGTGGTCGTGGGATAATAGCGCAGCTTGTCGGCAAAGCCCTCGCCGATCAGTTCGGCCAACATTTCGTCGTTGCGGATGCTCTCGATCAGGTCGGCCCCATATTGCAACTCGCCCAGTTCGCGGCAGGTGTGGGTGATGATCACCTCGTCATAATCGCTATAGGTCTGCGGGTCGCGCAGGAGCGAGGCGAAGGGCGCAAAGCCGGTGCCGGTGGCAAAAAACCAGATGCGTTTGCCGGGAAGCAGCGCGTCATGCACCAGCGTGCCCACGGGTTTGGGGCGCAGAATGATCTCATCGCCCACCTCGATATGTTGCAGGCGCGAGGTCAGCGGGCCGTCCTGTACCTTGATCGAGTAGAATTCCAACTCGTCATCCCAAGAGGGCGAGGCGATGGAATAGGCGCGCAGGAGCGGCTTTTCCTTGCCGGTTTTCTCGTCGGTCTGCATCAGGCCGATCATCACGAATTCGCCCGAGCGAAAGCGCAACGAGGCGGGCCGGGTCACGCGGAAGGAAAACAGCCGGTCCGTCCAATGCGTGACCTGCGTCACGATCTGCGCATCGGGAATCGCAAGGGTTTTAGGTGCTTTCGCGGTCGCTTGGGTCACGGCGGTCATCTCATTCATGGGGCCATCTGCCGGTGANTTAAACCGACATCCTCTTCTAATCTTTGATTCAGGTCAGGTGAAGGTAATAATCAGCCGCGCAGCCGCGCCTGATAATCATGCGCCTGCCAATCGGCCCGAAAGAGCCAATCGGATTCAGGCTGACGGGTGGCGAGGGCGTCAGAGATTTCCACCTCATCAAAGCCCGAACGCCGGGCCATCGCATATTGATCAGCGATGACATGGCCGCGCGCGCGCAGCCGTCCGGTAAAGCCCATCAAGCGCAATTGCCGTGCGATGGAAAAGCCGCGCCCATCAGCGGCAGAGGGGAAATCGACGCGGATCATCTCAAGTGCGTCCAGCCGCCCGGCCAGCGTGGCGGCGTTGGTGTCATTGGGCAGATCGAGCGCATTTGCCTCGGTGCCCGCCTCGGCCAAGGGCGTGATGGGGGTGGTCCAATCGTCGGGGCCAAAGCCCCGGTCGGTGACGAGTACGGTCATGCGGAAACTCCTCTTCGCACCATCTTGCCGTTGACAAAATGGATGCCACATTCGGTTTTGTCCTGATCGCGCCAGCGGCCCGATCGGGGATCTTCGCCCGGTTTGACGGGCGTGGTGCAGGGCATGCAGCCGATGGACGGATAGCCACGCGCCACCAGCGGATGCCGGGGCAGGCGGTTTTCGTCCATATAGGTGCGGATATCCTCGGGCGTCCAATGCGCCAGCGGATTGACCTTGATCCGGCCAGTATCGTCCTCGACCTCGAAGAAATCGAGGGCGGCACGCGTGCCCGCCTGATAGCGTTTGCGCCCCGTTATCCAGCCGTCAAAGCCCGTGAGCGCGCGTTGCAGCGGCGCGGATTTGCGCAGGGCGCAACAGGCATCGGTGTCGCGCTGATGCAGGGTGGCGTCCGGGTCTTGGGCCCTGAGATCGCCNGCATCCGCGCGGATGATCCGCAGNTCGCTCAGGTTGAGGCGCTCTGCCAGTTCCTGTTGGTAGACCAGCGTTTCGGCAAAGAGCATTTGAGTGTCGATGAAGATCACCGGCGTGTCGCGGCGGGTGACTGAGACCATGTGCAAGAGCACGACGGATTCCGCGCCAAAGCTCGAGACAAGCGCCAGCTTGCCCGCCTGTGGATCGCGCAACGCATGCTCGAGCACCGACACCGCCGAATGATGGCGGTATCGGTCATTGAGCGCGTGAACCCGTGGTATCAGGTCACTCTGCGGCATGGGCGCGGGCCTCTTGGTCGTAGAGCGCGGATTTGAAGGGGGCCATGCCGAGGCGATTATAGGCTTCAAGGAAGGTCTCCTCCGGTCCGTCGCGCAGGTCGAGATAGGCGAAGATCAGGCGCTCTATCGCGGGCACAATTTCGTCATAGGCAAAGCCCGGCCCGGTGCGGGTTCCGATGGCTGTGCGCTCAGAGGGATCGCCACCAAGGGTGATCTGGTAGTTCTCCACCCCGGCGCGGTCGAGGCCAAGGATGCCGATATGGCCGACATGGTGATGCCCACAGGCGTTGATGCAGCCCGAAATCTTGATCTGAAGATGGCCGACCTCATGCTCGATCTTGAGCTCTTCGAGGCGGGNGGCGATGCCTTGGGCCACGGGAATCGAGCGGGCGGTTGCCAGCGCGCAGTAATCCATGCCGGGGCAGGCGATGATATCCGAGGCAAGGCCGATGTTGGCAGTGGCAAGCCCGGCGGTTTTAAGCGCTGCGTGCACTGCGGGAATGTCNGCCAGAGCCACATGCGGCAGCACGAGGTTCTGCGCGTGCGTGGCGCGGATNTCATCATGGCCATAGCGCTCTGCCAGATCCGCCACGAGGCGCATTTGGTCGGCGGAGGCGTCGCCNGGNGTTTCGCCATGCGCCTTGAGGCTGATGGTGACGATGCCGTGATCGGCGTGTTTATGCGGCGTCACGTTGGTATCGGCCCAGGCGCGGAANACCGGATCGGCATCGCGGGCGGCATAGTAGGCGGCGGCGTCCCGCTCGGAGAGCTTGGGCGTGACAAAGGCCGCGTTGATACGCGCAAGCCAGTCCTGATCGACACCGGTGAAGGCGGCACGGCGGCGGGGGAATTCCTCCTCGACCAAGGCGCGGATCTCATCAAGACCGTTCTCATGCACGGTGATCTTGATGCGCGCCTT
>JGI25322J35698_1002303_pt1 | contig 9771 bp, 9 predicted proteins | sample AutmiccBRH37_all_FD_35698 | JGI IMG/M metagenome (IMG submission 35698) | reverse complement strand
GGCTCCCCGCCTGGGGCGGAGTAGCTCAGCTGGTTAGAGCAGCGGAATCATAATCCGCGTGTCGGGGGTTCGAGTCCCTCCTCCGCTACCAATCAAAACCCTGCGGCCTCAATAGGTTGCGGGGTTTTTCATTTTCTGCCTAAGTTTTCTGCCTTTACATTCGTCGCAAATTTGTCGCATTCAGACCGCGAATTGATCGCACGTTGGTACTAAAGGTCTTTCTGATAAAGGGAGCTCTCGTTGGATACTCCTGAACTCTATCTGAACAAGCCAAACATCGCGAGACGTCAGCTGAACGCTGCGATTCGTATGTTTTTGAGAGGTGAAGACATACTGGCCGTCCACACCGTAGCTGCGGCTAGCTACGCCATCCTTAGGGACCTCAAAGATGATCGGGGGAGAGATGAGCTTGGAGATATCACCTCCCAGATGATTTTTGGGTACGCTCAGAGATACCTGGATGGAGAGATTTCTGAGCTTCCGGAAGAGGTAAAAGCGAACGATCAGTTCATGGCTGTCTTTGAGATATTCTGCGAGACGATCAGACAGAATCCCAACGCAACCGCGCATGAGGTAGTTCACGGCACAGCTTCAAATAATGCGCGAAGAGAGCACTGGGGCAAGTTCAATGAAACCGCGAATGTATTGAAGCATGCCGAGAGAGACCCTGGTGGGCTGCACAAACACGACCCTCAAGAGACACTCTATTTGCTGCTCCGCGCCTACGGTTCATACCACGACCTGATGCATGATATGGATCCGGAGATGAACGTACTTGCTCTCTACAATGCGGCGGTGAGCGGATACACAGGAGGCCTTGCCGACGGCTATAAAGCTATCGTGCAGGATTTGATTGGTGAGAATGAGTCACAGATACGAGCGGCGTTTCTATCCTTTCTGGAAGCAATGAAAGATAACGATGCTCATTGAGCCAAGTCTCTAGGACGCAGGAGCCTGTTTTCAATACAAGCCATGTCGTCTTGATCAGCCGCGTGGTCATCCCAAAGATGTCCGTAGGTGTCATAGGTCATTTGGATCGAATTGTGTCCAAGGACGGTTTGAATCTTCTTAGGAGACCAACCTTCCTCGATCAGCAAAGACGCCGCAGCATGACGTAGATCATGTATTCGAAAGCGGTGCTTGCCTTGCTCATCGACGATGCCCAGGCGTTTCAGCAGCGGCGCGAAGCCGCGACGGTGCATATTGGCGAGTGACTCGATGTTGCCGGCGCCGTTGGGGAACACCAAATTCAGATCGCCCCTGGGGCACGTCAAGCGCCAGGATTCCAGTTCCTTTCTCAACATCGGCACCAGAGGGATCGTGCGGTAGCCCGCTTTGCTTTTCGGGGCGCCGAGTTCGTTCCAACGGTCGGCGCGCCGTCGCACTTGAAGCACTCCACGCTCCAGGTTGACGTCGTCCCACGACAGGCCGCGCACCTCGGATGAGCGCATTCCAGTGAAGACAAGCGTGAGGAGTAGGGGGCGCCATCGACCCTCGGCATGGGTGATGATTGCGTTCAATTCTTCTTTGGTCGGAAAGGTCGTATGCCCATTTTGACGCTTATTGGGGCGGCGCTTCACCGCGAGCGCGACGTTCTGCGCGATGAGGCCGCGGCGCTGGGCCTCCGAGAGGGCGCTGCGCAAAGTCGTTAGAAGCTTGCAAATCATCGCACGCGAACGCCCCGCTTGCTCAAGCTCGTCGAAAAAGCCTTCCAGCATGGGCGTGGTCATCCTGGACAGCTTCATAGACCCCAGATCGGGCAGCAGATGTAGATCGAGATGGGTTTCGTACTGCCGAATGGTCGAGCGTTCGAGTTCGTCCCGACTTGCGCGCTGAATGAATAGCCTCGCGGCTTCCGCAAATGAAACACTCGTCGAATCTGGCGTGTGAACACCGGTTTTTAACTGGTGCTGCGTCGAGCTCAGCCATGCGGAGGCCTCGCCTTTGGTGTCGAACGCTTTCGCGCGGCGGGTCCCTGACGCGTCCATGTAGTCTGCGCGCCATTTGACCTTGCCGGTCCGCTTCGAAACTCGTTTTTGAATCGTTGCCATTACGCATAATAAAACCTGACGTATCGTGCGTCAAATATATTGACACATAATACGTCAGGTTTTATCCTCCGGGCTCCCGATAACAAGGAGGACATGTTTTGGGCAAACACGAAGACTTTGATCGCGATACCTGGAGTGACCTTCTCGAGATCAAGAATCCTTGGGTGCGTGGGTGGTTTCTTGATGAAGAAGCCGCAGAGGCATCCGCCATATCGTCACGTGGATTGCGGACGCTGCAAGCGCTTAAGTTCACGAGAGCCAATCTGGCCAGCAGGCGGAAAGGAGCTCGCATAAGATTGTGGAGCACGGAGGATGTGCTTCGGGCGTCCCTGGCCAACGAATTCAGCCATTTTGCGGGGATTGCTGCGCCGACTGCCGTTCGCTTACTGCAACTCGTCCCTGAATGGATAGTCGATGAACTGGTGGGGCAGACCGCAACGCTCGTTAATGGTTGTGCGAATGCGCCTGATGAGCTTGTCACGGACTATGGCTGGCTTAGCGGAGATCGCCGGATCGTTCGGCAAGAGGCCGGCGATATTTGTCTCGTGATCGTGGACGCCGAACACGTATTTATCGACGGTCGCTTCCCTGAGCTGGTGGAGCACGCTGAACCCGGCGTGAGAACGGAGCCTGTCGGATGGGTTCGAAACGTCTACAGCAGAGATCCTGACATGGGGAAGGTTGAGGAGCAACTCGACGAAACCGAACGTCAACGGCTTATCTCTACGTTCGACCACCCAATTGCAGCCACTCGTTTCAACTTAGAACTGGCCTTGCGTTGGCGCGTGAGCAACGCACTAGGGCTTACGCCATCTCGCTGAACAAGAAAGGAGAACGCATGACCCAAAACATACGGTTTCAATCAGAAGGAGATGGCTTGCTCGCAGACGACATCTTGCATGGCGCGGATGAGATCGCACGATTTCTCGGTATCACGAGGCGTAGCGTCTATTACCATGCGGAACTGGATCAACTCCCGGTTTTCAGATTGGGGAACCAACTTAAGGCTCGAAAGAGCACTTTGGTGCAGCACATCGCGCAATTAGAAGGGCGACATGTCGCCGAGGGTGTCGCGAGCACATCGGGGCTGTGATGACAAAATTCAACAAAACCAAGATAGCATTGCGTCGGGCAAACTCGCTAATTGCCAGCACAACTCAGATAGTTGCGTTGAATTCAAGCACCCGCCTCCACTCATTGCCTTTAGTGAAAAGAGATAAAGGTACAGAGAGAGCAACAGGGTATAAGCGGCGACCAATCGAACTCGCCACACACGATAGCCGATGACGGCCGGGCGTGGCGGCGCAATATATGGGCGCATCCATCGTACGCGCCCGCGTGATCCCGGTAGTGCACCTGTCCTGCCTACGCGATGGCGGGATATGTCGTTAGCAAGCCAGCTCTACCTTTACACGCTCGCAGCCGATCACAAACAGGACGCACACGTGTTCACGATACAGTTCTTTCGTACCGTGCATCGGAGCTTTGAGGTGGCGAAGACCCCGCCGCATTTATTGCTTGCCCAACGTCTTCGGACGCACCTTAGGAACATCCCTTGGTTCTTTGTCCTCGAGGTGTCGAGCTCTGAACTTATCCATGTGCACGGCACGTTGGACCCATCAGGCGTGAGCCACGGGGAGATCAAGAAAGCCCTCAAAAGGGCGGCTGGGGATCAAAGGAAGATTAAGACGAGGGGAGAGCACTTCTTCTTCCATTGCAAAGCTGTTGATCTCCAACTCGCAGACTGGTCAGAACAATACGGTGGCGGTGTTGGCCCGTACGGTTGGGCGAAGTACATCGCGAAGTGTGCGGCCGACTCCCAATCACGATTAGGACTGGGGAGAGTGCCCGTCTCGGTTCAGCGTGAGATCAAAGCACGAGCGAAGGCGATCTTTGAAGAAGACCTTGTCTTCGCCCGTTCGTTACATCGTGATTGACCGGGATCGCTTGTGACACCTTTGAACCTGATACGTTTGTATATGACATATCTGCCCAAGACATCTGATGCGGAAGTCCTGGCTGCGGACGGGGTAGATGAGGGGCTTGTCGGCATAATTTGGCGCATTGCGCCGAACCTTATAGAGCCAATCTGACGAAGGATCTTGATCCGAACCAGGTTTCTTGAGATTTCAAGTTCTTAAGTCGGATTTTGAGGCTCTAATGATGCTCTAGTGAGGCTCTATTTTGGCGATTTAGCATCAGTTTTCGCGGATTTCTGCACTTTAACACTCCAGTTCAGCTGTCCGTCGCGCAATAAAGTAGGCGCAAAAACTTTTCTTATAGGTCGAGCGGTTTAGGGACCTTGATTTAGGTTTAGTGAAGTCTAGGGCCTAATTATCCTGATGATCCAGCTCTAGGTATGCTCGCGATAATTCGCGCCTGCTTTCTTCCATACACGCCATAGTCGTTGGGGGTGACTAGATATTTCTGCTATCATCAAAACCGAATATTCGGGGAAGTAGAGGGAAGTGAAGATGGCCTTGTGTGGAACGTTCCAGCAAAGCGCTTCCTGGGTTTGGGGCCGGATAGTCGATTGTCACAATCTTGGAGCGCCATTCAACGAAGAAACCATCACCGAGTCCGTATTGTACTGGCAGGTTAAGCACCATCAGAGAGACGTTCGATGCGTGCAGTTTAACAAACATCGAGAGGCGCAGACCGGTGCCGATTGGGAGTGGTGGTTCGTTTCAGGTGCAAAGGGCGTCAGTTTCCGTGTCCAGGCGAAGAGGCTGCGGCTTCCTCAGGAAGAATATGAAGGAGTGTGGCGAACGATCGGCCAATCCAATGTTCTTCAGATTGACCAGCTCATTGACCGAGCAAAAGCTCGGGAGCATATCCCAGCGTATTGTTTCTATAACGGTTCATTGAAAACGCAATTTGCGTCACTCGCGACGGCCTGCGGTAAACATCTGTCATCACCACCCACTGAACTTGGGTGTACGATCGTTCATGCCCATGCTGTCCGTGCATTGGGGCCGTCGGTACAAGATTTCAGCACCATTACTGCCCAAGGAGTTCCTTGGGAGTGTCTCGTATGTTGCTCATGCGGGGCTGCCGGCGCATCGCTACCTGACAAGGTTATTTCAACGACGCGAACGCGATTTTCTGGAGTTTCAGGAGGTGATCAGATCGCCGCTGATTTACCTGAGGCTCCCGCCCCGGTGCCAGATTATGTCCAACTGACGTTGAAAGTGCGACCTGAAGAGCTCCCATTCATTGCGGGCGATGTCGCAGGTATGGCCAGGGTGGACGAAGACCTAGTAGGCCTTGCCGTATTTTCTGAGAACTGAGGAGGAGGGGATAGCATGTCACGCGTCGACGATCTCATCAAAAATCTGAACGCGGAGGCATTCGCGGTCGAATTTCTTAAGCGGTATCTGCGGGATGGCTTTGGAAAAATGCAAAAAACCCATGTGGACCTGAAGGTATTCAGTCTGCTGACAAAGTGCCATTCAGGTTGGTCTGCCGATCCATCGGGGGCAACTTATGACATGTCTCTGGCGCTTGGAATTCCCCAACAAAAGGTTCGCCGGATGCTGGATGAGCTGGATTTCCTAGATGAAGGCAGAAACGAGGAATGGTGCGCTCAGCGGTTGAAACAAGAGTTGACGCAAGGTGAGGTGCTGCCCGACGGTAATAAGGTTCAAGTCCAGATTGAAGAAGGGATCGTTCGGCAATACGCCAGGAAGCTGGTGAGGGAAAAGTTTGGCGTCGTCGATAGGAGCTTTGACCGAACGATCATCGTCTTGTCGGCCGCGCAATTTACAGGGCTATGCGTCGAGTTGCTTCCAGGCGACGAGCGGAAAAGAGTCGAGAAAGAACTCAAAAAACTACTCCCCGCTGGAGGGGGCGCCAACAAGCCTATTACGCGTCTATTCTTTGAAGGCGTCGCCAGCGGTGCAGGTAAGCAAGTCGGCTCAAGCGTCGTGCGCGTCGGTATGGCTTTATTGACGGGCGGCGCGACTGAGGTTGTTGAGGCTACTGGCGCCGTGAGAGATGCATTGAAAACGATCAAGAGTTTCTTTGAAGGTAAGCAGGCAAAAGCCGAAGCCTCTCAAGGTGGCTCGGGCGACAGTGAAGAGGTGGACGATGGATGATGCCCCACGTAGGCTGCCTCGACGTCTCGACCCTTGCGACTTCTGGGTGCCTGTTACGGGCGACGAAGGCGCTTGACGGGGGCGGATTTGGGCGACGCTGAATAGCTTGGTTACCTATGCGGCGGTTGAGCGTTAGAATCCATTGGACTTTGTTTGTTATATAACATATATAACAAACATGACAAACGATCAGACCATTGCCTTGACCCTTCGCGCCATTCGCGACAGCCTCGGGCTCACGCAGGAACAGCTCGCCGAACGGCTGGGTGTTTCCTTCGCCACCGTTAACCGTTGGGAGGGCGGTGTCAACATGCCGCGCAAGGCGGCGTTGAGCGTCATTCAGGCGCTCGCGGAAGAGGCGGGTATCGATATGGACGGGGGCGCGGCGACGCCTGCTTCGGCCAAGGCGGGCGCCATCGGGCGTCGTCGTGGCGGCGCCACGTCCGCGAATTCCACCAAGCCCATGGAACAGATGCTGTGGGACGCCGCCTGCTCCATCCGGGGCGAGAAGGATGCGGCCAAGTTCAAGGACTTCCTGCTGCCGCTGCTGTTCATCAAGCGCCTGTCGGACGTGTTCGACGACGAGATCGAGCGTCTGGCGGAAGACCTGGGCGATCGGGAAACCGCGCTGGAGATCGCTGAGGACGATCACGAACTTCTGCGCTTTTATCTGCCGCCAGCAGCGCGCTGGAGCATCCTCAGCGGGCGTGAACACTACGAATGGCCCACCGACGCCCAGGGGCGCAGCACGCGCCCCAAGGATATCGGCGAGCATTTGACCAAGGCCGTGCGCGCCGTGGTGCTGCACAACCCGTCGCTGTCGGGCGTCATCGATGTTGTCGATTTCGCGGCAGAGCGCAACGGCGAGCGGGATATCAACCCCGCCAAGCTCGCCAAGGTTATCGAAACCTTCTCCGATCCGCGCTATCGCCTAGGGCTCGCCGACGTGCAACCAGATTTTCTGGGCCGTGCCTACGAATATCTGCTGCGCAAGTTCGCCGAGGGCTCGGGGCAGAGCGCCGGGGAGTTCTTCACGCCGACGGAGGTCGGCTTCCTCATGGCGCATATCATGCGCCCCAAGGCGGGGGAGGATTGCCACGACTACGCCTGCGGCTCCGCCGGGCTGCTGGTCAAGTTGCAGCTGGTGGCGCGCGAACTCGATCCCACCAGCCGAGTGCCGCTCAAGCTTTATGGCCAGGAACTGACGGCCGAAAGCTACGCCGTGGCGAAAATGAACGCGATCATTCACGACATGACGGTCGAGATGGCGCGCGGCGACACCATGATTAATCCCAAGTTCAAGACGCCGGACAGCAGGCTTCGCGCCTTCGACATCGTCGTCGCCAATCCCATGTGGAATCAGCCGTTCAACCCGGATGTCTTCGCCGACGATCCCTTCGACCGCTTCCGCACGCAGGGCGGCCCCACCACGGGCAAGGGCGATTGGGCCTGGCTGCAGCACACCGTTTCCTGCCTGAACGAGCGCGGGCGCTCTGCCGTGGTGCTGGATACGGGCGCGGTCACGCGCGGCTCGGGATCAAAGAACGAGGACAAGGAACGCAACATCCGCAAGTGGTTCGTCGACCGCGATCTGGTCGACGGCGTAATTCTGCTGCCGGACAATCTGTTCTACAACACCACCGCTGCCGGTGTGATCGTGGTGCTGTCAAAGCGCAAGCCCGCCGCGCGCAAGAACAAGATCGTGCTGCTGAACGCCAGCCGGCGCGTGCAGAAGGGACGCCCCAAGAACTTCATCCCCGAGGACGATATCCGCTCGCTGGCGGCCGCATTCCTCAAGGGCGAGCCGGTCGAGGGCGAGATCGCCGTCATCACGCGTGAGCAGGCGGCTGATGCTGATTACAATCTTAGCCCTGGTCGATGGGTTTCGCGGGCCGACGAGGTCGCGCAGCGTCCGATCAAGGATATCGTCGCCGAACTCCTGAAACTTGATGGCCAGACAAGGGACATCGACGCGTCGCTCGCGAAGATGCTGGTCCGGCTGTGATTAACGAAGCTTGGCCCCTCCGCCCACTGGGCGACTTGTTTGAGATCGGCGCTGGAAAGACGATGTCCGCCGCGGCGCGCGAAGGTGCGGAGAAGACACCTTTCCTGCGGACGTCAAATGTCCTGTGGGACGAGATCGATCTGACGAAGGTCGACGAGATGGCCATTCCTCCGCACGAACTGCGGGGGAAGCTCCTCCGCCTGGGCGATCTTCTGGTATGCGAGGGGGGCGAGATCGGCCGGGCCGCGATCTGGAGCGGCGAGCAAGAGATTATGTCGTTCCAGAACCACCTGCATCGGCTTCGCCCCCTGAAGAACGACGTCGATCCGCGCTTTTACGTCTACTTTCTGCAATGTGGTTTTACCCAGCTTGGCATCTTCGAAGGCGCCGGGAACAAGACGACGATTCCGAACCTGTCGCGGAACCGCCTTGCCGCGCTGGACGTGCCGCACCCCGACCTTGACGAGCAGCGCGACATCGTTCGCGCGCTGGCGCGCGTTCGGGAGGCGATGAAGCTGCATGATCGCAGCACGCAGTTAACCCAGGACCTCAAGCGCGCGGCGATGTGGGCGTTGTTCACGCGCGGGCTGCGCGGCGAGGCGCAGAAAGAAACCGAGTTCGGTCCAACGCCCGAGACTTGGAAGGAAAGTCCGCTTGATGATTGTGCCACGATTCAAACGGGAGTCGCGAAAGGCCGGAAAGTTTCCGGCGTGGAGATGGTGGATGTGCCCTACTTGCGGGTGGCGAACGTCCAAGACGGGCACTTAGATCTGACTGAGATGAAGGATATTCGTATCAGAGAGACAGATATTGAACGCTATCGTCTCCGTCCCGGCGATGTCGTTCTCACGGAAGGAGGCGATTTCGACAAGCTCGGCCGAGGCTTTATATGGCGTGGAGAGTTGGATCTGTGCGTGCATCAGAACCACGTTTTCGCCGTCCGGCCTGATNGANCGGAGGCTGCTTCCCGAGTACTTTGCCTACTTGGCTCAGAGCCTATACGGCAAAGCCTACTTTCTCAAAGTAGCTCACAAAACCACCAATCTTGCTTGCATTAACAGCACGAAGTTAAAGGCTTTTCCAGTTCCAATCCCTCCCACTCTCGACGAACAGAGAGAGATCGTCGCCATCCTCGACGCCATCGACCGCAAGATCGATCTGCATCGCCGAAAGCGCGCCGTACTGGACGAACTGTTCAAGGCGCTGCTGCACAAGCTGATGACCGGGGAGATCAGGGTTTCGGACCTCGATCTATCCGTCCTGTCCAATGACCAGCTGCGGGAAGCGTCGGTGCCGCTGCCCGTGGCGATGGAGGCTTGAGCCATGTATTTTTTCTATTTCGACGAGTCGGGCTCACGTGATCCCTCCGCCGGGACGGCGGAACGCCCGAAGGATCATCTTTACGTGCTGCTCTGCGTCGGGATGTTCGAAAGGCAGTGGCACCCGCTGGAGCAGGCGATTTCCCGTGTCAAGTTGGAGCTCGCCGATTATCTGCGGCGCGACGGAAAGGGACGATTCGAACTGGCGGATTGCGAGGTCAAGTCCAACTGGGTCAGAAACGCGAAGGAACGTGGCGAACGAAGCCCGTTTCTCAACGCGCTTCATGCCGACGACATCG
>JGI25322J35698_1002300_pt1 | contig 9794 bp, 8 predicted proteins | sample AutmiccBRH37_all_FD_35698 | JGI IMG/M metagenome (IMG submission 35698) | reverse complement strand
CGGTCCTCCATGGACTGCATCACTTCCTTGATCAGGTAGCGGGTCAGGTCCATGTTGTCGCGTGCCACGGCCATCATCGGGCCGATGTTGCTCGGCCGAATNGACAGCGGCAGGTCCATGAACGAACCNCGCTTGAGGAACTTGGTGGTGAAGCCGGCGTAGGGCCCGAACAGCAGGGACTTCTTGCCGTCGACGACACGGGTGTCCAGGTGCGGTACGGACATCGGCGGCGCGCCGACTGCTGCCAGGCTGTAGACCTTGGCCTGGTGCTGCTTGACGATTTCCGGGTTGTCGCAGCGCAGCCACTGGCCGCTGACCGGGAAGCCGCCGAAGCCCTTGCCTTCGTCGATACCGGACATCTGCAGCAGCGGCAGCGCAGCGCCACCGGCGCCGAGGAAGACGAAGCCGGACTGCACATGGCGCGATTCGCCGGTGCGAGTGTTCTTGATGTCGACTTTCCAGCCGCTGGCCGTACGGTCGAGACCGGTGACCTTCTGGTTGTAGGACACCTTGACCCCAGCACTGCGCGACAGATAGCCGAGCAGTTGGCTGGTCACCGCACCGAAATTGACGTCGGTACCGTTCATGGCGCGAGTTGCAGCGATAGGCTCGTCAGCGGCGCGGCCCGGCATCATCAGCGGCATCCACTCGGCCAGAGTCGCGCGATCCTCGCTGTACTCCATGTCAGCGAANGCGTGATGGGTCTTCAGCGCATCGAAGCGACGCTTGAGATAGTCGATGTTCTTGCTGCCGCGCACGAAGCTCAGATGCGGAACAGCATTGATGAAATCACGCGGGGAACCGAAACCTTCACGGTCAGCGAGGTAGGCCCAGAACTGCTTGGAGACCTCGAACTGNGTGTTGATCAGCACGGCCTTCTTGATGTCGATCGCGCCATCTTTGCTGTCGGGCGTGTAGTTCAGCTCGCAGAGCCCGGCGTGACCGGTACCGGCATTGTTCCACGGGTTGGAGCTTTCGATGGCTCCGGATTCCTGCAGCTCGACGATTTCCAGCTTGATATTGGGATCGAGTTCCTTGAGCAGTACCGCGAGGGTCGCACTCATGATGCCGGCTCCCACCAGCACCATATCCACTGCTTCGCTATCGTGTTGCGTCATCAACGCGTTCTCCAGAATCACAGCATTAAACTGTCGAGACCGCAGTACGCGGCCCCGTAAAACCCACCAGCCAGACGGTCAGGAACGGAGCATGTGCCTGGACCGCTGCTCGGGAACATGTGCCCGAGAACAGGAAGCCAGAGGCTGCCTGCCAGCTGTCGGAAGGGCGGCTTTTGGCCTCCTTCCTCTCGCTGCGATCCATCCGGAGCGGGCCTGGCCCAGTGCTCGACGGTGGACGCTGCGAGGAAAACGATTGCGAATCATGTTGCCGAAGCCAGCCGCAGCCTTCGCCGCTGGCAGCGGACTGTGCCGATACGTTCGATACGAAACGGCGGCCCTCAGTTCAGCCGCGCATGGCCTCGATCAGTTCGATATAAGGTCTGGCCTGACGCTGGTTGGCGACCAGATCGATAAAGCTCTGCCCTTTGCTGTCCCGGGCATCGAGGTCGTAGCCGGCGGCCACGAAGAAGCCGAGAAAGCGCTCGAAATCATCAATGCGCAGGCCGCGATAGGCCTTGATCAGCTTGTGCAGCGAAGGGGGGGTATCGTCAGCCGGTTCAGGCTGAAGAAACAGCTTGATCGACTCATCCGCGATCTCGTCGCCAATCACCTGCTTCTTGTCTTTACGCATGCCGCCTCCGGTCCACGGGGTCTCACGGGGGCGGCAGTTTACTCCTCGCAGGCGACGCACTCAACGCGCCAGGCCGGCTTGCGACCAAGGTCGTACATCGCCGCCTCGGTATACCGGGCGATCTTTCAGCACAAAGAACAAGAGCTGCCCGCGCTTATAATGGCGCCTTCGCCTACAAGGAGCGTCCCAGGCATGAAGCTTCCCCCACTGTTTGCCGCCTGGCATCAGGTCCTGCGTCTGGGCTACGGTGCCCGCGCGCTGCGCGGCGATATCAGCGCCGGCCTGACGGTCGGCATCATCGCCATCCCGCTGGCCATGGCCCTGGCGATCGCCGTTGGCGTGGCGCCACAGCACGGTCTCTACACCGTATTGATCGCCGCGCCACTGATCGCGCTGACCGGGGGATCGCGCTTCAATGTCTCCGGGCCGACAGCGGCTTTCGTGGTGATCCTGTTGCCGATCACCCAGCAGTTCGGCCTTGGCGGCCTGCTGCTGTGCACCATGCTCGCCGGTCTGATCCTGATCGCACTGGGCCTGTTGCGCGCTGGACGCCTGATCGCATTCATCCCCTACCCTGTCACCCTCGGATTCACCGCGGGCATCGGCATCGTCATCGCCACCCTGCAGATCAAGGACCTGTTCGGCCTGACGCTGAACGAACAACCACAGCACTACGTCGAGCAGGTCAGCCTGCTGCTGCGCTCGCTGCCGGGCGCCCGGCTCGGCGACGCGCTGGTAGCGGCGATCTGTCTCGCGGTGCTGATCATCTGGCCGCGCTGGGTACCGAAAGTACCCGGGCACCTGGTGGCACTGACCGTCGGTGCGCTGGCAGGTTTGCTGCTGGAATCGTCCGGATTGTCCGTGGCGACCCTTGGCGAGCGGTTCAGCTACACCCTGGACGGGATCACCCATCCGGGTATTCCACCGTTTCTCCCAGATTTCGCCTGGCCCTGGCTGCTACCCGGTCCGGATGGCCAGCCGCTGCAGCTGAGTTACGAGCTGTTCCGCGAATTGCTCGCGCCGGCGTTTGCCATCGCCATGCTCGGCGCCATCGAGTCGCTGCTTTGCGCCGTGGTCGCCGACGGCATGACCGGCAGCAACCACGAGCCCAACGGCGAGCTGATCGGCCAGGGGCTGGGCAATCTGGTCGCCCCGCTGTTCGGCGGCATCACCGCGACCGCAGCGATCGCCCGCAGCGCCACGAATGTCCGGGCCGGGGCGTTCTCGCCGCTGGCAGCAATGATTCATGCGGGTGTGGTGCTGGTCGCAGTGCTCTGGCTGGCGCCGCTGTTCAGTTACCTGCCCATGGCGGCACTGGCGGCGTTGCTGGTGATGGTGGCCTGGAACATGAGCGAAGCACCGCACGTGATGCACGTATTGCGCATCGCACCGCGCAGCGATGTGCTGGTGCTGCTGACCTGCCTGACACTCACCGTGCTGTTCGACATGGTGCTGGCCGTCGGGGTCGGGCTGCTGCTGGCAGCCGGGCTGTTCATAAAGCGCATGAGCGAGCTGACCGACACTACCGCTCTCTCGCGCGAGCAACGGCGCATCCTCCAGGACATGCCCGAGCACGTGGCGACCTACGCGATCCGTGGGCCGCTGTTCTTCGGCGCGGCGGAAAAGGCGCTGGGCGCCCTGCGGCGCTTCAATCCCGAGGTCAAGGTGGTGATCGTCGACATCAGCGCGGTGCCGATGCTGGACATGACCGCGCTGGCATCGCTGGAAAACGTGCTGGTGGATTACCGCCGACTGGGGGTCACGCTGATCCTGAGCGGCAGCAATGCGCGCGTCCGCCTGAAATTGCGCCGCGCCGGCATTCACCGCCTGCAGGGGCATCTGCTGTACGTGCGCAACCTGAGTCAGGCCCGCGAGAAAGCACTGCGCCTGTTGCGCCCGGAGCCGGGCGAGGCCCCCGCCTGAATGCGCTCCCGGATTGCCCGGCAGCGCAAGCCATAGGTCAGCCTGCGTATTTTTGCAGGTTGGCCATCATCTCCTTCAACGCTTCCATGTTGTCGGCCGGGTGCGCGGCATTCTCGAAATTGCAGATCTGCTGCCACTGAGCCGCGACGTCCTCGGCATCGAAGCCGGCCTGCGGGTCGAAGCCGACGCCAAGGCTGCGTTCCCAGCGCACCTTGCCCATCCAGCCGCCACCCACTTCGAACAGCCCGGAGGTTTCCTGGCACTGCTCGCTAGCCAGATACACCACCAACGGACTCACCAGTTCGGGTTTGAGCTGCTCGAACACCTGCGGCGGAATCAGCCCCTCGGTCATCCGCGTGCCGCCGGTGGGCGCGATGGCGTTGACCAGCACGTTGTTCTTGCGCCCTTCCAGCGCCAGCGTGCGGGTCAGGCCGTACAGACCGAGCTTGGCCATGCCGTAGTTCGACTGCCCGAAGTTGCCATAGATGCCGGAGGTCGAAGCGGTGAAGATCACCCGCCCGTAGTTCTGTTCGCGCATGTGTGGCCAGGCGGCACGGGTGACCTTGTAGGCGCCCTCGACATGCACCCGATAGACCAGATCCCAGTCGGCGTCTTCCATCTTGTGGAAGGTCTTGTCGCGCAGGATGCCCGCGTTGTTCACCACCACATCGATGCGACCGAAGGAATCGAGGGCCTGCTGCACGATGCGATCGCCATCGGTTACCGAATCATGATTGGCGACAGCGGTGCCGCCCGCCTGGCGAATTTCCTCCACCACACGGTCGGCGGCGGAGCTGTTGGCTCCATCGCCCTGGGTGCTGCCGCCCAGATCATTGACCACGACCTTCGCACCGTGGCGGGCGAACAGCAGCGCGTGCGCCCGCCCGAGCCCGCCGCCGGCTCCGGTCACGATCACTACCTTGTCTTCGAAGCGGATGGCATCACTCATGGCGTACTCCCTCAGCGGTCTTGGATGAATTCAGGAGCGCCGAGTGTCGATCAGGCGCCGGGACCCGACAACCAACCGCCCGGAAATGAATGCCAGTGCATAAGAGTCGAGGATGGGCTGCTCCGCCGCCAATGTTCTGGACGTTTTTTATTCATACCGCCGACAGCCGTGCCATCACTGGCCCGGCGGCGTATTTGCCCAAACAACTCACAGCGTTATCCACAGCCATCGTGGATAACTGAAGCGATCACTACCATCGTGAAATGGCACCTCACATATTGCCTATGAACGCGTGAGGCCTTCTGTTATGCGGCCCGTGGTCGCATCAAGCGGGACTGAGCAAAAAACGCACATACTGCTGGAAGTCCCGCGCCGCTTCGCCTGGAACAGACCTTCCCAAGGTTATCCACAGAACGGCACACAACTATCGGGGATAAATGTAGCGGCAAATAGCGCAAGTGCTATCACGGCAATGTCGAGAATCTAAGAGCGCCGGGAGCGCCCTGTTCTTAGCATCAGCGCATCAACCGACGGAGGAGATCGTCCATGTCCAGTCGCCATCTGCTCGAGAGCCTGTTTGCCAATTACGCGTGCGCCAGTGGAGGTGCATTGAACGGCCGCTGACATCGCCCAGCACGCTTGGCCGTTCGACCATGCCCGCGTACCCTTCCGCCAGCCCTACGAGCGGAGTAAACGATGACCTTGCGTTCCATTTGCGTTTTCTGCGGCGCCAGCCGTGGTTCGAACCCCATCTATGAACAAGCAGCCCAGGATCTCGGCCGCACCCTGGCGGCCAACGGCATTCGGCTGATCTACGGCGGCGGCGCCGTCGGCCTGATGGGGGTGGTGGCAGACGCCACCATGGCCGCCGGTGGCGAGGTGATCGGCATCATTCCGCAGAGCCTGAAAGATGCCGAGGTCGGCCACACCGGCCTCACTCGGCTGGAAGTAGTCGACGGCATGCACGCCCGCAAGGCGCGGATGGCAGAGCTCGCGGATGCCTTCATCGCTTTACCTGGCGGGCTGGGTACGCTGGAAGAGCTTTTCGAGGTCTGGACCTGGGGTCAGCTTGGCTATCACCCCAAACCGCTCGGGTTGCTGGACGTCAACCACTTCTACAGCAAGCTCAGTCATTTCCTCGATCACCTCGTCGAAGAGGGATCGTCCGCTCCCAGCACCGCGAGATGTTGCAACGTGACGAGTCGCAGGCGCTCATAGAGTTGCTGGATGCCTGGCAACCGCCTACTCATAGTCGCTGGGCCAAAAATTCGCCGCTGTGATCTGGCTGAATCCAGCTGATCAAATTTCACTCTCCGAGCTGTAGCCCACGCATCAAGCGGGCCGCAGCTCTGCCTCCCCATGTTATCCACATGCGCATCCACAGCAAAAGTGGATAAGCGCTCGCTTCGACCTATTGGTGTACGGATGTGCGGGCAATACGACGTTTTAGAGGCCTTGAACGTGCGAACGTACAATTTTCGATCAATAGGCTCGATCGCTAGTGCCGCTAGGGCTGTAGCAAGCAGCTAAATGGTTATCCACAACTCGGCCCACAGCTGTAGTGGATAAGGTAGCCGAACGAATCGAACGCGCTGGACTCAACAAAAGCATCGCTCGTCTAATTCCGAGGCTCACACCATGGGTTCATCAACAAGGCTTCAATCGCTGCATCAGGACAGACGTCCATGAGCTGGCTGGCCCTGACACTGGTGGCGTTCGTCATCTTCGTGCTGGTTTTCTTCGTCAAGAACCGGCAGCTCAACCATCCCGCGCTGCAATATCCCTATCGCCTCAAGGCGCCACTGTTCTCGCCAGCGGAACGCGAGCTGCTGGAAATGCTGCAACGCACGGTCGGCGAGCGCTATCTGATCTTCCCCAAGGTAAGCGTCGCCGACGTTGTGGAAGTCACCGCCATCGCCCGACGGGCGTACTGGTACCGCGCCACCAACCGCATCGCGGCCACGCGCTTCGATTTCGTGCTGTGCGACAGGGCCGATCTGAAGCCGGTCTGCGTCATCAACCTGCACGACCCTGACACCGATGAGGAATTCATGGATCGACTGTACGAGACCATCGGGTTACCGCAGGTCCGCCTGCCAGCGGATGCAGCGCGCTCCTATAGCGATGTCCGGAAGCCATCGAGTCGGCGCTGCAGCCCTGATCGACCGCTGGCGGGAATGAGCGCAGCAGCGGACGGTCACAAGTCTGCATGACGTATCCATGCTGTGCAGTACCGCTGCGGAGACATCCGCAATCGACCACCGGCTACGAGTGACACTATGAAATACGCCCTCCCCCTGCTGCTTTCCCTCGCCCCGCTGGCTGCGCTGGCGGACGACCCGACCTGTCATGGCACCAACGAAGCGCAGGTCGCCGCGCTTTTCGATCGCTGGAACGAAGATGTGCAATCAGGCGATCCAAAACGCGTGGTGGAAAACTACGCACCTGACTCGATGCTGCTGCCTACAGTGTCCAACACGCCGCGGCAGACGGCGGAAGACAAGCTCGACTACTTCGAGCACTTTCTGGCGCTGAAACCGAAGGGCGAAATTGTCTCGCGAATGATCATGATCGACTGCAACAGCGCGCTCGATACCGGGCTCTACAGCTTCAAGCTGGGCGACGGCAAGACGGTGCCGGCGCGTTATACCTTTACCTACAAGTGGTTCGCCGACGCCGGACAGTGGCTGATCACCAGTCACCACTCATCGGCGATGCCAGAGCAGCCCGAGGCGGTACAGCAGGTGATCGAAGAGAGCGACTGATCGTCCCTGCGAAATACGCCAAACAAGGGCGCCTTGCCACACCAGCGGGGCGCGCCCGCTGTACCATCCGCCCTCGACAAGCGAAGGGTCTCGACCGCGGGCTTGCGCCAGCCCGCCTGTGCTCGATACTTCTGATAAGCACGCCGTATCCGGACCCGAACCATCATGCAACTCAAGCCGTTGTTATCACGCCTGTTCGACCTGGCCAGCCGCCTGATTCGGCGCTATCCAGGTACGGTTGCGCTGTTCGGATTCGTTTCCGGGGTGGCGAGTTTCGTTCTGGTGGAACGCCACGCCGGCCTGGCCAAGGTGGTCGCCCTGGTGATGCTGGTGAGCTGGCTCTGGCTGGTACTGGAATCGAGCCTGCGGCGCAGCCTGCAGCGCTGGTTCGGCTGGCAGGTGCCAAGACCGCTGCTGCGCTATGCCACCCAGATGGTGCATCAGGAAAGCCTGTTCTTCATCATTCCCTTCTTTGCCATCACCACCACCTGGAACAGCGGACAAGCCCTGTTCACCGGCCTGCTTGGCGCCGCCGCGCTCGTTTCGCTGATCGATCCGCTGTACTACAAATGGCTGGCACCGCGGCGCTGGGTCTACCTGGGGTTTCACGCGCTGACGCTGTTCGCTGTCCTGCTGACCGCGTTGCCGATCATCCTTCATCTGTCCACCCCGCAGAGTTATCAGCTGGCGCTGGGCGTCGCAGTAGTGCTGGCCCTGCCGAGCCTCAGCGGACTGTTTCCCCGCTCGAACTGGCGCACGTGGCCCGGCATCCTGTTGCTGGCGGTGGCGCTGGGCGCCGCAGGTTGGCTGGGACGGACCTGGGTGCCCCCGGCAACCCTGTGGCTGACCGATGTCGCCGTGACCATGAGCCTCGATGATCGGCAACGCAAACCCGGTAAGGGGCTGCGCGAAATCACCAGCGCAGAACTGCACGCAAATGGCCTCTACGCCTATACCGCCATCAACGCACCGCGCGGCCTGAAGGAGCGCATCTTCCACGAGTGGACCCACAACGGCCGGCGCGTCGACCGTATCGCCCTGGAGATCAGCGGCGGCCGCGAAGCCGGTTATCGCGCATGGACCCACAAGCGCAACTTCCCGGAAAAATCATCGGGCCGCTGGCGAGTACGTGTCGTTACCGAAGCAGGCCAGATGATCGGCATGCTGCGTTTCCAGGTCACCGATTAGCGAACCCCCCGCCGCCTCGCGTATCCAAATCTGAACCAGCCTGGCTTGGAGAAGGACATGGAGTGGTGGGCGAGCATCTCCTACACCATCGCGTCGGAGTTCTCCGACATCACCGACCTGGAGGACGCGACCCGCGTCAGTAGCCGTCTGCTGATCGCGTCGATTCTCGGCGGCCTGCTCGGCTATGAACGCGAGCGCCGACGCAAGGCCGCCGGCTTGCGCACCCATATGCTGGTTGCGCTTGGGGCAGCGTTGTTCGTACTGGTGCCGGTGCAGGCGGGCATGAGCCTCGAGGACATTTCCCGGGTGATTCAGGGCCTGGTTACCGGTATTGGCTTTCTCGGAGCCGGGACTATCCTCAAGGGCGACTCCGCGGAAGATGTCAAGGGCCTGACCACCGCCGCAGGCATCTGGCTTACGGCCGCGATCGGTGTCGCCGTCGGCCTCGGGCATGAAGCAACGGCCGTAATGAGCACGCTGTTGGCGCTGGCGATCTTTGCTTTGATGCCACGGCTGGAGCGGCATACTGCCCTGCGTGCCGCGCGCAAGCGTCGCCACCCGGACCAGCCGCGCTAGCGAACGCCACTCCACTGCCCAAGGATTTCGCCATGTCCAACTTCCGTATTCTTCTGACCGGCGCCGTTCTGGCTGCTCTGGCAGGTTGCAGCGAAACGGCCAAGCTTCCGGTGGAATCCGGATACGGCCCGACACCGGCGCTGCCAGAGCCGAACAAGACAGTCCTGCCCACGGTGCACATCGCCCCCGCCAAAGGCTGGCCGCAAGATGGCAAGCCGCAGGCGGCGGCCGGTCTGCGCGTGGCGGCGTTCGCCCGTGACCTAGACCATCCCCGCTGGCTCCATGTGCTGCCCAATGGCGATGTGCTCGTGGCGGAATCGGACGCACCGCCGAAGCAACAGAGCCAGGGACTGCGCGGCTGGATTGCCAGCAAGATCATGGCCCGCGCTGGCTCCGGAGGCCCCAGCGCCAACCGCATCACCCTGCTGCGCGATCGTGACGGCGATGGCGTGGCGGAACAGCGCACGGTGTTTCTGGAAAACCTCAACTCCCCGTTCGGTATGGCGTTGGTAGGCAACCACTTCTACGTCGCCAACACGGACGCGCTGCTGCGCTTTCGCTATACGCCCGGCACCACCCGTATCACTGCGAACGGCGAGAAGGTCGTGGACCTACCCGCTGGGCCGATCAATCACCACTGGACC
>JGI25322J35698_1002273_pt1 | contig 9864 bp, 9 predicted proteins | sample AutmiccBRH37_all_FD_35698 | JGI IMG/M metagenome (IMG submission 35698) | reverse complement strand
ACAATCACTGCCTGGCGCATCGTTGAAAAACGATTTGCGGCGACCGCTTTTTCAGGCGAGGGCGCCAAATTGTTCGGTGGCCGTTGGAACCCACCAGGATATTCCGCCGTATATGCCGCCGAAAGTCTGTCCCTATCAATCCTGGAACTGATCGTGCACCTGGATGAAGATGCAGATATCCAAAATTTCGTAGCTATCCCTGTCTCGTTCGAAGAAAGCCAAGTAATCGCTTGGCCAGAAGAAACGCTGCCAACCCACTGGTCAATCCTACCAGTCGCAGATCAAACCCAAAAAATGGGAAGGATTTGGATAGATGAAAAACAAAGCATGGTATTGCAGGTGCCATCATCAATAGTGCCACAGGATAAAAATTTCATTTTGAATCCTTTACACCCCGATTTTGCTGATCTAAAAACAGGAAAAGCGCAAAGCCTTTATATTGATCCACGATTAAAGAAAAGAATTCAGTAGAATACTGATGTGGTCAAATAAGATGGCCTCGTAAAAAGTCGTCAAATTCAACTATTTGAAATGATACAATAAATTATGAAATACTTCTTGCTAATTTACTGCTGCTGTGATAATTAAACGATATAATATCAACCTATTATAGGAGCAGCGCCTGGCCGGATTCAAGGTGCCAAAATCAGTTGATTTTGCCGAAGCCATTCCCCGAAATCCGATTGGCAAAATGCTGAAAAAAGATTTGCGGAAAAAATATTGGGAAGGGAAAGATGTCCTTATTTCATAATTAATTCGCCATCTTTGGATTGCCGCTCTGGACCGCTTGGCGGCTCTTAACCCGAAGATCGCTTAGCCGGCCACAAGAAGCCGGGCGCCCCAGATACCCCTGGGGCCATTGAGGAGTCGAAACGTTACCTTTCACAGACTCCGGCCGAAGCGCAAATCATTGAAATGGTAGCCGAACAGAGCGGATTCGGATTAAAGAAAAGCACAATGGCCGTCGAAGGCCTCATCGAAATCATCAAGCGGACCTTAGAGGCCGGCGATGATGTGCTGGTGAGCGGTCTTGGCAAATTCTGTGTAAAAAGCAAGGTTAAGCGCCGCGGCCATAATCCGGCAACCGGATCGGATTTGGAGATTTCCTCTCGCAAAGTCGTAGCATTCAAATGGTCTGGGAAACTCAGAGACAAATTGAACGTGACCGAAAACCCGCAGCAACAGGCTGGCAAAGGTATTGACAAGGCCAAGATCGTGCAAAATTCGAGCTCAGGCGCGGTCGAGACTGCAAAGGCTTAATGGGCGTGATTAAGATTTCGTGAGCACGGCCAGGTGCAAAAAGGCCTTGTCGGACTTCAAGCTACAACGTCTGATAAGGAATCTTATGTAAACTTTCATAAATGACTGTATAATTAAAACATTATGAAGATTTTGAGCATGATATTATGTCAACTTTATGGCCTCTACATGGCATGGTCTTAAAATCGTGCGATCACCTGACCATCAGTTTTAAGCAAGGCTCTCCCTTACCATAGGCCAACCTTTGTGTGCTCAACCCGCATCATGACACAGATGATCTCAGCTCGTTTACAGGTTCAATTTATCGGGAATTTGCCCGAACATTTAAAAATGCTCTATCAATTGCCCTGAAAAATTATAGTTTTGTTTCTATTAAGTATCATTTCTTTATATAATTTTGCTATATTACAAAAAAATTCATTAACTTCTAATGGATTTCCTAAAGGGTGTTCGTTTGCATTTCTAACCATACACATAGTACAATAATCTTTTTCAAAACATTCAATACATTTTGGGAAATCTCGTTTGCGCAATCCTCTCAAATATTGTACATTTTTTGAATTATCCCAAATGGTTTTGAGGGATGTTTCGTTTACATTACCAACAACATAACCCTGCCAACCAGCACATGGATATACATTTCCATTGTCTGCTATACAAATGGATGAATGACAAACGCTACAAACAATATCATCTGGTGTAATATTCTTTTTCTTCTCAGATTCCTTTTCCATCAATTCTAAAAATCTTGGTTCATCAACAATTTTTTCGTTAATCACTTCCTTGATATCATTAATTGATAGACGACTTCTCAGATTTTGTGTTGTATAGTCACATCTTCCTATTATGATATAATCACATCCAATATGGAAATTATGTATTTTCGCCCATTTCAAAACATCTTTATAGCAGTTTTTATTTGGCTTGATTATTGGGCAGCTAATTTGCAGAGGCACATCATTTTCTTTCAGTTTCAAAATTGCATTTTTAGTTTTTTCAAAACTTCCTTTTGTTTGGGTTATTGTGTCATGAATTTTGGAATCCATTGAGTATAATGATACTTGAACACCTAAAAGACGATTTGCTTTCATTTCTTCAATAATTTCACCGGTTAGTAAAGTTAAATTACTGAGAACATTTACAGACAAGTTATAATCTTTGCATTTTTTTAGAAAATCAACGAAGTTTTTGTGCAACATCGGTTCGCCACCCGTTAGCGTCAAATGCAATACCTTCATTTCTTTACATTGCTCTAAAATACTGTAAAATAAATCAGTTTTGATATGGTTTACTTTGTTTTCATGTGGGATATAACAATGCACGCATCTTTCGTTGCACTTGCTTGTAATTTCTATGTGTAAATTTGTTAGCTGAGGTTCGTCTTGAAAGTATTCATCTAAAAATTCCTGTGTGGTCTTTTCAGGACTTTTAGCATTATAATAACAAGTATTTATTTCGTTTTTTGGTTTCAAATTCCTATACGAAAATCTCGAGTCTTTTTCATCGCATTCCTGTAAAGTTTCCCCAGATACAATAAATCCATCCTGCTCAAGTATGCTATAAAATTCTCTAGCATCGTTCTTTATTGTTTCAACGTCTGCGTTTGTAAAATGCATATTTATTTGTTTTGCGATTTCATCAAGCGTTTGAGGTTCTGTACCTAAAACCGACAAAAATACTGCCCCGCTTTGTGATACAATTTTATCTCCAATGTCATTTCCGTTATTATCCGCTTTTTTATACCCGAAATTTCGATTGTCCGTTATATAACCAAAAGACTCATAATTTCTGAATATAATACTTGATTTTTGCTTAAAATACATCGCGATATTCTCCGCAAAAATTGGGCGACGATGCTATTTGTACAGCATGGTCGCCCTTGATAAAATTGTCCACTTAGCGGCCGCTTGGCCCCGGTGGTTTACAAGGTCTCCCACTCGGTTTACTATTCGGTCTACATTCTGCCATTTGTGCAGTACCTTGTGCCAAGATTACAGGTTTTTGGTAACTCATTTTTTTCACCTCCTTTCATGTTATTATTACTTTTGCTATAAAATAGCATCAACATTGCATAATGTTATCCCGCTAATCGGCCGTAAGCAATACATAAAACTTGATCTGCCCAATTATTAAGGCGCTGAAACTCCTTAATGAGATAAAGCTTGAATTGGGATGAAATCCATGCGGCAAACTCAAAGGCAATATCCTTGTGGGCATAGGTGCCGCCATAGCGGCCGCCCTTGGGGATAATTCCTTTTTATTTGATATTGGCGACCCACTGTTTGACCGAAAATACGAACCGGTTTAATCCAGCCTGATTTCTAATTCCCTCGAGTTTGGGGGAAATAAAATCCGGGTTGTAGATCTCCTCCCAGATGCCGAGAAATTCGATGGTGTTCTTGTTCCGCAGCCATTTTTCAATCAAAGGCAGGCCCATTTTCAATGTTTCGAACCATATCGGTCAAGGAGATGTAATCCTGTTGATCTGTTTAAATGACGGTAATTTCTTTACCCTGGACCTCGATTTTAGCCATCGATCTTCACCTTCCCCAAATTCTCCAAAATTACCATGGTTCAATCGTACCTCCTCATTTAACTGCGCCTCAAACTCCGCTTTCAATTGGGCGAACCGCTTCTTAATATCGAAATCATCCTCTTCATCGGCCAAGCCCACATAGCGCCCCGGCGTGAGCACATAGTCCAATTCGCGCACCCGCCCGATGGACGCGGAGTTGCAAAACCCTTTGGCATCCTCATAGTCACCGTCCGGGTTGCGCGCCAGTTGTGATAGGTGCCGGCAATGGCGGCGATGTCCTCGTCGGAAAACTCCTTGGTCCTTCTATTGATCAGGTGGCCCATGTTGCGTGCGTCGATGAAAAGAATTTCATCGATCCGGTTGCGGAACTTGCCATTGGCCTTGTTGCGTCTCACCAGAGACAGGCGGGAATCTGGGTGTTCAAAAAGAGTTTTGCCGGCAGATTGACAATGCAGTCTACCAGGCGGGCTTCGATCAGGGATTTGCGGATATCACCTTCGCCCGAGGATTTTGAGGTGAGCGATCCCTTGGCCAGCACAAAGCCGGCCTGACCGCTGGGGCTCAGGTGGTAGAGGAAGTGTTGAATCCAGGCGTAGTTGGCGCTGCCGGCGGGCGGCGTGCCGTGTTTCCAGCGTCCGTCTGTTTTGAGTTGGTCCCCGCTCCAATCGATGTCGTTATAGGGCGGATTGCGATCACATAATTGGGCCTTCAGATCCTTGTGGCTGTCGTTTAAAAAGGAACCCTCGTTGTTCCACTTGACCTGGGAGCTGTCGATGCCCCGGATGGCCAGGTTCATGCGGGCACAAGCGCCAGGTGGTGTGGTAGCTCTCCTGGCCGTAAATGGAGATGTCGTTCACCTTGCCCTGGTGGCCAGCCACAAACTTTTCCGGCTGCACAAACATGCCGTCCGAACCGCAGCAAGGCTCAAGCACCCGGTCCTTGTAAGGCTCCAGCATCTCCACCAGCAGTTCCACCACGCTGCTCGGCGTATAGAACTGTCCCCCCTTTTTGCCCTCGGCCAGGGCAAACTCCCCCAAAAAATATTCAAACACGTGGCCCAACATATCGGCGCTGCGGTCCTTGGCCTCTCCCAGGGCGATGTTGCCCACCAGGTCGATCAACCCACCCAAGTGTTGGTGGGGTCCAGATTGCCCCGGGCAAACACCTTGGGCAGCACATCCTTGAGCGACGGGTTGTCCTTTTCAATGGCATCCATGGCCTCGTCCACCTTCTTGCCGATATCCGGCAACTTGGCCCTGGATTGCAAAAACGACCAACGGGCGACCTCGGGCACGAAAAAGATATTCTCCGCCTTGTACTCGTCCTTATCCTCCGGATCAGCCCCGACATATTCCCCCTCGCCGCTCTTCAATTTCTGATACAACAAAGGCATCCGAAATATATCGTAGAAAGATCAATCCCCACACGATGTGTTTGTATTCGGCCGCATCGATATTTTTGCGTAGCTTGTCGGCCGCTTTCTACAATTGCTTCTCTAAAGGCTCATCCTTGTCATTGTTCTTTTTCATCTTTGCCATTCACATCTCCGGTTCCATTTCCTACCATTGGTAAAAAGCTGCTTTCAACAAAAAACCCACTCATCCTGCCCCTATCCCTTCCAATGGCAAGCCCGGCTCATGTCCTTTCCCTGATTAGGTTACGCTCAAATTCGGAGAGAGCCCAAACCAAACGCCCGTAAAAGGTTGTAGTGTTGATCCCCTCCTGGAGATTAATGAAGCCGATCTTTCGGTTTTCCTCGACCCCTCAACCAAGGAATCGCTCTCCGAATCAGCCGCCACACAACCAGGCGATCTCCTTTGCGGATAAATCCCCGGTCTTCATTGAGCGTCGGGCGTTCGGCTTTACCCCTGATGCACTATCGGTATAAATTTTTTTGCAGCCGGGCTTTCTTCCAATGCATTTTGCTGCAAATCGGTAACCGTTTGCGTTGCTTGACTGCAATGCCAGCCTTTTTCATCAGGCTGCTGGCACGATACTGGCCCACAGCATGGTCCTCATCTCGAAGCAGGGCGCACTTCCACAATGTCCGCTTTTCCTTTTTGGTAGTCCTCTGACTACCAGTTCATAAAATCAATGGCTATCAACACACTGAATTCTTGACATATAAATTTTCGACTGGCAATGAATGCAAAATTGAATTTCAACTATGGAGTGGATATGTCACTGACTAAAGCCGAGATTATAAAATCCCTCACGGATCAGAACGGTTATACAAAGGCACAAGCTATTGAAATCCTTGAAGTGCTAATAGAAATTATGAAATCCACTCTGGCATCAGGCGACGATATCCTCGTTTCCGGTTTTGGCAAATTCTCTGTCCATAATAAAGCGCAACGGAAAGGCCGGAATCCAGCAACTGGCGAAACACTCATGCTGGATGCAAGAAAAGTGGTGACCTTCAAAGGGTCAGGAAAACTGAGGGCTCGGATAAACAGTTAAGATCCTTTATCACAGTGGCTCTGTTCGGTTCAAAAGCTTAATCAATATTGTGAGCAGGGCCACAAATAAATGCTCAATGTGATGTAGCCCCTCATTTTTGGGAGTTTGTTGATATCCGTCGCACAAATCCTCGACAGTAGGACTCTGAGGCTTTTCGGTGTGATTAAGGAGATCGCCAGCGATGTCCGTTAATATAAGCAGAAACTTCCACGGGGGCTTGAGAACAAAAAAGATCTGCCGCAGAGAGCGCTTTAGCGGAGATATGATCGAAAGTTGTGTTTAGGAAAATAGGTGGTGTATCCTCCGGTTGATTGTTTCCCGACAGTCTACCGGCCACCGAAATGGAAAGGATACACGCACCATGAGCAAAGATAACGTAATCGAAATCAAAAAACCAGACACCTTTGTTGACGACCCTATTTCTCAGATCTTACGCCAAGGAGCCAGGAACTTGTTAGCCCAGGCACTGGAGACCGAAATAGAAACATTTCTTAATCAATACAAAGAACTAAGGGATCAACAGGGGCATCAAAGGGTTGTCCGCAATGGCTATCTGCCTGAACGCCAGATTCAGACCGGCATTGGCCCAATACCGGCAAGCGCACCAAGAATAAGGGATCGTCACCAGAAGGCATCGAAAAGGGTGCATTTTTGTTCTGCCATATTGCCTCCGTATTTGCGTAAAACTCGGAGCATGGAACAGTTGCTTCCCCTGAAGGGCGTTTCCACCGGCGATTTTGGCGATGCCTTATCCGCCTTGGTTGGCCAAGAAGCACCGGGTTTGTCTGCAGCAACGATCAGTAGACTCAAAACCGTATGGCAACATGAATATGAGCAATGGCAAAGGCGCGATCTGTCAGGCAAACGGCATGTCTATTTCTGGGTCGATGGAGTTTACTGCAACGTTCGCATGGATGATAAACAATGCCTTCTGGTGATCGTAGGAGCCACCGTCGAAGGCGAAAAAGAGCTGGTAGCTATAGAGGGTGGTTTTCGCGAAAGCGAGCTGTCATGGTCGCAGCTTCTTATAGACCTGAAATCCAGGGGCCTTGCCAATGGTCCGCGGCTTGCGGTCGGGGACGGCGCACTGGGCTTCTGGAAAGCAATTGGCAAGGTATTTCCGATGTCCAAATGCCAACGATGCTGGGTTCATAAGACCGCCAATGTATTGAACAATCTCCCAAAGAGCCTTCAGTCGAAAGCGAAATCCCACTTGCATCAGATTTGGCAGGCCGAAAATCGGGAAGAAGCAGAACGGTATTTTAAGAGCTTTGTGAACGCATATGAAGCAAAATATCCGAAAGCTGCTCAATGTCTGCAAAAAGACCATAGCTCTTTGTTGATTTTTTATGATTTTCCCGCTGAGCATTGGCGGCACATCAGGACCACCAACCCTATTGAATCAACATTTGCAACGGTTCGGCTCCGGACAAACAAAGTAAGAGGCTGCTTTTCTGCGAATACCGTCTTAACAATGGCTTTCAAATTATGCGAATGCGCTCAGAAAAGATGGATTCGGCTGCATCGACCTGAGCGCTTGGCTGAGGTTATAAAAGGAGTAAAGTTTGTCAATGGTATTGAAGAAAACCGGATCGCCGCCTAAATTCTTCATACACAACAATTGACCATAGCTCGCGCTTTAGGTTTTAACACCAATTTCGAAAAACTGTCGATTTGTCGGTTATCGTTATGAGGTAAGCCCGGAAGTTCTTAATATTCAGATGGCTAAGACGATGCTATAGTTCTTTGGGCCGTTAACAAGCGCACGTAGTCGCCGACTGAACTGTGCGGCACGCGACAGCGACTTATGAGCAACCACGGACTCTCCTGCAAAGCACGCCAGACCTTGAGGACTTGTTCGGCGCGAAGTTGAGCACGGAGTTCTTTATAGCCTATCAGTAACTAGGACTCGGCCTTTCGCACCGAGAGAGGTTTTGCCGTCTTCGCCCTTGATTCGGCCGCGTAGCTCGACGATTTCGCCTTTCAGCTTCTCGTTTGGGGTTACTTTTATTACCATCCATTCAAGATGAATCTTTTCGTCAGCGAAAATTGGCCGACGAAATCGAACCCAGAACTCAAGGCCTAACATTGCCCCCTTCTTCGAAAAATGAGAGGCAGTCAGTGCAAGTAATAACGCTGTAGTGTGAGGGCCGCTGGCTGTCGGCCTCCCAAAGCGAGTGGTCGCAGCAAACTCTGGGTCGTGGTGGATTGGATTTTTATCACCGGCAGCATTCGCGAACTCTACCACCATCGCTGGGGAGAGCGCAACTTCGGACGAGAAGCGTTCTCTGGGGTAAGCCCTCATAAAATATTCTCCTTATTATGTTAATAACTCGGTAGCAATGTCATTACCATCGAACTCTCCAACACCTGCCTTAATGTATCCTCAAAATCAAATATCGGGAAGACAAGTCTTGCCAGATTGCGAGTGAAATATTACGACATGTTCCGGTGCATTTTGGACATTGGTTTTTTACCCCCCCAATAAGCATTTTAAGAATACTCAAGTATTAACTCAGCTAACACAAGATTATCTGGACATCGGTTTTTTGCGCCCGATGAATCATATTCCTGAAGCTATCTCTCGAAATCCTCTTTTAATCAAGAGGAGAACTTATGCCACCTCATCAATCAAAGAATAGTTGGATCATTGTCCGAAAATTTTTTCTGCGTCCGTCAAACTATAGCCCAAAGCAAGTAGTATCTTTCGCTTTGTGGCCATTCGGCATGGCATGCCCTGCTCTATCCTTGCAATCGTGATCGGAGAGACATCCGCCTCCCGTGCCAGCTCTGATTTGCTCAGTAATAAGGCTTCGCGTGTCTTTCTTAATAAGTTTTTCGCCATGTTTACCTCAAATTCACCGGCTATGGCCCTTTTTTAATAAGGAAGTTGACCAGGGATCGAATCGGCAGATGATTTTAGTATAAGGCCCTAAAAATGTAGATCATGCTCGTTTTGGTTTACTAATCGTAGCGGTCAGATCTGTAGATCGCCTTAAACAGTGAGTCCGAGGAAGCCGTTTTGTTGACGAGGCCTTCTGCCCCCGGCCTCGCGCATCGCGCGGGCAAGCTTTTCGTCCTCGAACATTGAAAGACCGATTACCCGCGCATCCGGCAGTTCGGCCTTGAGGAGGCGGGTGCGATCCCGTACATATCTGACCTGGATACATCTATGTTAATAAATCCGGCTTGTAGTGAGATACTAACGTCATAGCCTCCCGAATACTGTTCGCTTGCCCCACGACCCTAATACCCGGGCTCCTCGACATCAATTTTACGAGGCCCTGGCTCATTGTTTTGTGACCATCTACAATCAGCACCCGTATTTCTCCGGCGTGCGGGACAGCCGACGCAATGCTGGGCGGGTGTTTGCCAATCGGGGTTTAAGGCCCTTCGACGCTCGCAAGTGCGAGCGGGATCATCAGCGTGATGCGGCTGCCTTGCCCTGGTGCGCTTTCAATGAACAGATGGCCCCCTATATAGCTGGCCCGTTCGCGCAAACTCAACAGACCAAGGCCGCTTTTTACGACAGCGGTATCGAGAATGGTGGGGGCAAACCCCTGGCCATCGTCGCTGACAGTGACAGCAATGTCTTTTTCGGTAGCAGA
>JGI25322J35698_1002270_pt1 | contig 9866 bp, 10 predicted proteins | sample AutmiccBRH37_all_FD_35698 | JGI IMG/M metagenome (IMG submission 35698) | reverse complement strand
CCGGGGCGGCCACGGCGTCATCGGCGAGGTCGGCCCGGACTATGTGCCGCTGCGCAACCGGCGCAACGAGTACCAGATCGACCGCGCCGACCAGAAGGACCGGACCTATACCGGCGTCCGCGGCCTCGCCGAGCAGGACGCGATGATCCAGGAGAGCCAGGGCTTCATCGTCGACCGCACGGCCGAGAACCTGACCGCCACCGACGCCGCGATCGTGCGTTTCCGGCGGACGGTGATGGGCGGCGCCAAGGCGCTCGCCGAGGGCCAGGAGCCGGAGGCCCCGTGGCGCCACGATGCCTTCCGCCTGCGCTCCGGCAGCTGGATCGCCGCGGAGGGGGTCTCGTTCGAGCAGGTGATGATGGAGCGCTTCGGCGACCCGCTGGGCCGCGTCAAAGCAAAGGCCTGAAGAGGCTCAGCCGAAGGACACCCAGAGCACGAACACGGCCGCGATCACGAAGACGATGACGATGAGCATGCTGAGCGTGCTGGGCCTTGGCGGCATACGACGGTGTCTCCCTTCCACGTCAGCGGCCGGCGCGGGCATCCGCACCGGCCGCGCGATTCGTCGTCAGCTTATCACATCCCAGGAGTCCTGGATCGCCGGCAGGTCCCGGCTGCGGAGCGTCTCGTATCGCAGCTTCATCCAGGCCCTCTGGAACTCCCCGGCATCTTCGGGGGCCGTCTTGATGAACTCGGCCCAGGTCTCCTGGAGAAGCTTCCGGCGCGCCAGGTTCTCGTCCTGCTTCGCCTGCGCTTCGGGCGTCCAGCGGTCGATTTCCTTATAGTAGCGGATCGCACCTTCGTTGAACGGCAGCAGGCCTTCGGTGAACCGCTGCCGGTCGATCGACCAGCCGTAGGCGCCCGGCGCCGAATCCTTGTAGGCGTCGTAGAAGGTCACCATCGCTTTCGTCAGATTGTAGTTCTGATCGGCCGAGGTGAAGGGCATGGTCGCCAGCACGGGATAGGCGGCCGACGCCATCTGCATGCCCTCCGGCGGGATCGTCGGTCCTTCCTTCGCGATGGCGGGGAAGAAGAACGGCAGGACGTCCAGCAGGCGCTTCCATCCCGCCTCGTCGTCGTGCGGTAACGGCAGGAAGCGCAGCCCGCGCGGACTGGCCTCGATCTTGAGGAACGGCGCGGAGTTCGTCGTGCCGTAGGCGGCATCGGCTTGGCCGTCGATCACCGCCTGCACGGAGGCGGCATAGCCGGGGACCTCGACCTTGATCACGTCGTCCCAGGTGAGTCCGGCGAATGCCAGATGCCCCCGGATCGAGTTCTGCAGCGATGCGGCGCTCTTGACCCAGGCGACACGGCGGCCCTTCAGGTCCGCCACTGTCTTGATGCCGGCGTCGCGCGCCGTGACCATGGCTGACGTCCCGTCCGAGACGCTCATGATCAGCTGGGTGATCGGCTGCGGTCCCCACTCGCGCGATCCGAACAGGTACATGCCTTCCGAGGCGTAGCTGCTCTCCGAGCCGGTCGCCGAGTAACCGGCGCGGTCCTCGCGCAGCGGGACGAGGCGCGACACGTCGTTCTTGCCCGGCAGGACCCTGAGGTTGATGCCGAGGTTGTTCTTCAGTGCCGACCCGATACCGACGGCCTGACTGTAACCGGTCGAGCCGATGTCGTATGCGGTCCAGACCAGGGTCTGCGGCAGCTCGATATCGGGTGCGGCAAGCGCGGGAGACAGGCAAAGGCCGGCGCCGAACAGTGCGCCGGCCAGACAGCGGGTCGAACTGTAGATCATGGAACGTCCTCCTCGGTATCTTCTTCGTTTCGAGGAGTGTCGCCGCATTGGTCCGGATTAGGCAACAGGATCGGGGTAGCGCCGGTGCCGCCGGCTATTTTTCGACGAATGCCTTCTCGATTACGTAGTGACCGGGTTGGGAGGCGCTGCCGCTGATGAAGCCGCGGGCCTCCAGCAGGGCCGATGTATCCGCCAGCATCGCGGGGCTGCCGCAGAGCATCAGCCGATCCGCCGCCGGGTCGAGCGGCGGCAGACCGAGATCGGCGTTGATCCGGCCTGTCTCGATGAGGTCGGTGATGCGCGCGCGCGGCGTGAAGGGTTCGCGGGTAACGGTTGGATAATAGGCGAGCTTGCCGCGAACGAGTTCTCCGAGCAGTTCGTGTCGCGGCAGTTCCTCGGTGATCCAGTCGCGATAGGCGAGTTCGGCAACTTGTCGGCAGCCGTGCACCAGCACGACGCGCTCGAATGTCTCGTAGACTTCGGGATCCTTGATCAGGCTCATGAACGGCGCGAGCCCGGTTCCCGTCGCGAGCAGCCAGAGGGTTCGACCCGGCAGCAGGTTACCGAGAATGATAGTGCCGGTGGGCTTCCGCCCCACCAGGAGCGTGTCGCCGGGCTGGATGTGCTGGAGGCGCGAGGTGAGGGGGCCGTCGGGCACCTTGATGCTCAGGAATTCGAGATGATCCTCCCAGTTGGCGCTCGCCATACTGTAGGCGCGCAGCAAGGGACGGCCGTCCACCTCGATGCCGATCATCGCGAACTGCCCATTCTGAAACCGGAGCGAGGGACTGCGTGTCGCGGTGAAGCTGAAGAGCTTGTCGGTCCAATGATGGACCGAAAGGATATGCTCGCGATCGAAACTGCTCATGCGGAGATCACTTCGGTAGGAGGCAGAGTGCAGATAGGCGCAAAATGAAGTCCTACCACGACGGTTTGTGCGTCAGGTTGACATGCGGCGACAAGCCGCGGTCATCTTCACGGGTTCGGCATGGAAATTGCCCTCGCGGTCGACGCGACGCTAATGTGGCGATGGGCGGCTGTATAGGAGGTAGCGGGCAATGCACGACCTCGTTATTCGCGGAGGCACTCTCGTAGACGGTACCGGCCGTCCAGCCTTTACCGGAGACCTCGCCGTAGACGGCGACAGGATCGCAGCAGTCGGCGGAAAGGCGGGACCCGGACGACGCGAGGTCGATGCCAGCGGACTTCTGGTGTCCCCCGGCTGGGTCGACATCCATACCCACTACGATGGGCAGGCGATGTGGGATCCGGAACTCGCCCCATCCTCCTGGCACGGTGCCACGACGGTCATGTTCGGCAACTGCGGAGTGGGTTTCGCTCCGGTGCGGCCGAAGGACCGCGAGTGCCTCATCGATCTGATGGAGGGGGTGGAGGACATCCCCGGCATCGTCCTTGCCGAAGGTCTGAAGTGGAACTGGGAGACGTTCCCGGAGTATTTGGACGCGCTCGAGCAGGTGCCGCGCACGATCGATGTCGCTGCCCAGATGCCCCATCATCCGTTGCGGGTCTATGTGATGGGCGAACGCGCTGTGCGGCGCGAGTTGGCAACCTCCGACGACATCGAGGCCATGCACCTCCTTACCGAGGAAGCGATGCGCGCCGGTGCCTTCGGCTTCACGACGTCGCGGACCGAATCCCATCGCACGACCACTGGCGATCTGGTGCCGGCCCGCAATGCAGCGCCGGAGGAACTGCTGGGAATCGGCAAGGCGCTGGGTAAGGTGGGTACCGGTGCCTTCGGCATGCTCAACGATTTCGAGGATGAGGCCGCCGAGTTCACCTGGATGCGGAAGCAGGCGCACGAGAGCGGACGGCCCGTCTGGTTCCTGCTCACAGACCGGAACTCCGACCCTGGTCGCTGGCGGCGCCTGATGGGTGGAGTGCGTCAGGCCCAGGACGAGGGCGCTGCAGTCATGGCACAGGTTTGCGGCCGCGCGGTCGGCGTCATTCTCGGCCTGATGACCTCGCTCAGTCCCTTCACGCCGAAGCCGACTTTCGCCGAGATCGCCAAACTGCCCACAGCGGAGCGAATGCTCCGGCTCCGCGACCCGGCCGTGAGACGCGCGATCCTCGACGAACCGATTTCGGAAAAGCTGCTTTCCATCCTGCCCCCGCTGCAGCGGGTCCTGGCAACGGAATGGTCGCGGATCTTCCTGCTGAGCGATCCGCCCGACTACGAGCCCGAGCCGGATTGCAGCATCGCGGCACTGGCGGCGCGGGACGGGAAAGCTCCGGCCGAGTATGCCTACGACTACCTGGTCGACGGCGACGGTGATCGCCTGCTCTATTTCCCGGTCACCAATTACGCGAGCGGCGACCACGAACCGATTCGCGAGATGCTGACCGACAAGCATACGCTCCTGGGCCTCGGCGACGGCGGTGCCCATGTCGGCGTTATCTGCGATGCCAGCCTGCCCACCTTCATGCTCACCCACTGGGTTCGCGACCGCAAAAGGGGCGAGCGACTGCCGTTGGAAATGATCGTTAAGCGCCAGACCAGCGCTACGGCCGATTTTTTCGGCCTGCACGATCGTGGGCGCCTCGAAGTCGGCAAACGGGCCGACATCAACCTGATCGACTATGCCGCATTGCGACTCCACATACCGAAACTGGCCTATGATCTGCCAGCCGGAGGCAAGCGTCTGGTTCAGCGCGTAGACGGCTATGTCATGACCATCGTCGCAGGTACCCCGATCTTCGAGAGGGGTCACGCGACAGGTGCAATGCCTGGGAAGCTCGTGCGCTCGACAAGGCTCTGATGTTGCTGAACGGGTCACCGCTCGGCGAGCGGCGACCCGTTCGATGTCGCACTCGCCGAAATTCGGCTGCCCAACTTCATCAACGTTTGTGCCGCCGAAGCGGCTTTTCAGGACGCCGCCACGCCAACTAAGGCAAGTACAATCGAGCAGAAAAATAGACAAAAAAAGAGCAAGACCGAAGTCTTGCCCTTGATCCCCGAACGGTGCTTATTGCGCACCCCGCTTTGAGCGGTTTTCCTCCCTCAACTTGGGCCGCGTGGGTCGCGACCAGCGACCTTCTTGATTAATGCGGTGATATTACAGCGTCGCATCGTCGCAGTCACCTGTTTTTTGCACATTGCGACGGAAATGTGTGCGTCACCCGCCCGATGCGTTGGCACTTTGGCGACTCTGGCGTGTGCAGCTAGTTGCGGATCGTTAATCATTGCGATGCGATCCTGTGGGCATGACCACTTCCTTCAGCCGTCCCATAGCCGTGCTTTCGCTCGGGCTGATCGTCGTCTGGGCCGGCCCGGCCAGCGCACGGCCTGACGCCTGCGCGCAGGTCCTCCGTCACAGTCCGTCCCCCGATGTCGCCTACCGGGCGGGCGTCGACGTCAAGGGGCGTGCCGTGATCCCCGCCGATCTGGAGCCTCCCGCGTTCGATCTTCCGGAAGAAACCACCTTCGAGATCCTGATCCCGATGCGCCGGGCCGACGCCGGGCGGTTCGACCGCAGGGACTATTATGGCGAAGCCCTCGCAGGTCTCCTCACACTCCATGGCGATGGCCGCGTCTCGATCAACGGGCGCCCGCTCGAAAGACCGCAACAGGAGGCTTTGCGGGCGGCGTGCGATGCATCGCTCCGAACGCGGTGAGTGACTGGCGTAGGTGACTTGTCCGGACTGATTGCATCGTCTTACGATGCGCGAAATACATCCGGGAGGACGCCATGCGCTTCAGTGCCGAAGATGAGGCGTTTCGTGCCGAGGTGAGGCGTTTCATCCGCGAGAATCTGCCGGACGACGTGCGCCGGAAGGTGCTCGCTGGCATGGAGGTCTCGAAGGACGACTATATGCGCTGGCACCGCATCCTGTTCCGGAAGGGATGGGTCGCGCCGAATTGGCCGGAGGCCTGGGGTGGTCCGGCCTGGACGGTCGTCCAGCGTTATATTTTCGATGATGAGGCAGGGCTTGCGGGGGCGCCGCGCCTCTCGCCGTTCGGGATCGGCATGATCGGCCCGGTGCTGATGGCATTCGGCACCGATGCACAGAAGAACGAGCACTTGCCGAAGATCCTGTCCGGGGAGGAGGTCTGGTGCCAAGGCTATTCCGAGCCCGGGTCCGGTTCGGATCTCGCGTCGCTCAAGACTAGAGCCGATCGGGTGGGGGATCACTACGTCGTCAACGGCTCGAAGCTCTGGACCTCCCTCGCTCATCACGCCGACTGGATCTTCTGCCTGGTACGGACCAGCCAGGAGGCGAAACGGCAGGACGGAATTTCCTTCCTGATCTTCCCGGTCACGCTACCGGGCATCGAGATCCGGCCCGTGATCACGATGAACGGTCTGCGCCACGTGAACGAAGTCTTCTTCACCGACGTGAAGGTGCCGCTCGACGCACTGGTCGGGGAAGAGGGCAGGGGTTGGACCATCGCCAAGTACCTGCTTCAGCACGAACGGTTTTCCGGCGGGGCGGTCGGCGAGTTGAAGACGGCGCTGCAGCGGGTGAAGGATATCGCGGGGCGCGAGACGAACGACGGTGAGCCTCTCATGGCGGATGCCGACTTCCGCCGGAAGATCGCGAACACGGAGATCGAGTTGGAAGCCGTCGAACTGACGACGATGCGTGCGCTTGCGGCGCATACGGCCGATCAGGAGGTCGGTGCGGTGTCGTCGCTCATAAAGGTGCGGCGGACTGAGGTCCAGCAGATGATCTCGGAGCTCGGTGTTCAGGCTGCCGGATATTATGCGCTGCCGCACAATATCGGGGCGCTCAAGAACGGCTGGAATGAAGAGCCGGTGGGATCCGAGGAGTTCAATGCCCTGGTCCCAAGCTACCTTTTCCTGCGCGCAGCCTCGATCTACAGCGGCTCCAACGAGATCCAGCGGAACATCATCACGAAGGCAGAATTGGGGCTATAGCTGCGGATCGCCTCTCGGCGGCGAGCAACGCCAGGGGCGAGGCTGGCATTCGTTACGAGCGATCCCAACATCCAGCCGCGACGAAAATCCTGGAGCGGCATGTGTCTCTACCGATCAAGCGGCTGGCGGGTCTGGCCGTGATTCCGGTGGTCCTCTTCGTTGCGGTGGCGGCGACCATAGGAACCGCGCGGGCGGAACTGGTCCCTACCCCGGCCCTCCCACCGGAGACTTCTTTTCCTCGCGATATTTCAGCGGAGACGGACACCGACCTGGCCCGAATAGCTGGCCGGGCCGGCAGCGCCGACGGTAGCCTGCTGCTGCTATCAGGCCGGGTGCTGGACGCCGCCGGGCGGGAGGTGGCCGACGCGCGTGTGGAGATTTGGCATGCCGACGCGCAAGGGCGGCAACCCGGTACAGATCAAGCGTCGGATCAGAACTTTCAGGGCTACGGACGGAGCGAGACGGGAGGCGACGGCCGCTTCGGCTTCCGGACGATCCGCCCTGGCGCCGTCGCGGGCCGCGCGCCGCATATCCATGTCCGCATTTCCGCTCCAGGATTCGGTGCGACAACAACTCAGATCTTCTTCGCCGGGGAGAAGGACAACGAGCGGGACCCTGTTCTGGGCAGCGTGCGCGATCCCGCTGCGCGCGCGCGCTTGGTCGTGCCACTGCAGCAAACCGCAGATGCCGAACAGGTGGGCGTCACGTTCAGGGCCGAATTCGATATCATCCTGGGCTTCAATCGCTCGGCGCCGGCATGATTCCGGCTCGACACTGCCGCATTGTCTTCATGGCGCTGATCTGTGCCGGCTTCCCCGCCGTCTTTCTGCTGACCGGCAATCTGCTCCCCATGGTCGACGTCCATGATCGGCTCGGGCACGGCGCCACCTATGCGCTCGCGTCGATGCTCGCCGTCCTAGGCTGGGGCATGCCGGGCGGTGCCGTCCTTTGCGCCTTTCTCGTCGCGCTCGGATGTCTCATCGAGGTACTGCAGGTGGCGCTGCCCACCGGCCATCTCGCAGAGTGGGGCGATGTGGCGGCAAATATCAGCGGCGTTGCGGTCGGCTGGCTTACTGCTCTGGCCCTCACTGGACTACTCGGCAGGCGGGCCGCCTCCGGCCGCTAGCTCGGAATGTCCGGACCGGCGTTGTGCCCCCGGTGCCCCTCGTGTAGACAGCGGCGATCGTAGTTCAGCAGGGAGCGTCGGTCGGCATGGCCTGGCAGGACGACATTTACGACGCCTTCATCGAGGCGAAGATCCGGCAGGTGGCGTTCGTCCCCGACGCCGGGCACAAGGAAGTGATTCGCCGGTGTCTCGAAACGCCGTCGATGCGGGCGGTGTCGATGACGACCGAGGAAGACGGCATCGCGCTGCTCGCGGGAGCCTGGCTCGGCGGCGACCGTGGCGCGATGCTGATGCAGTCGAGCGGTGTCGGCAACTGCATCAACATGCTGTCCCTGACGAAGATCTGTCAGTTTCCACTGATCACGTTGGTGACCATGCGGGGCGAGTGGGGCGAGTTCAATACGTGGCAGATCCCGATGGGCCGCACCACCGAAGCGCATCTCGAACTGTGCGGTGTCGCCTGCTATCGCTGCGATACGCCGGAGTCGGTCGGTGAGACGGTGCGGACCGGGATCCGTTACGCCTACAATACCAACTCAGCCGTTGCCGTGCTCCTCGGTCAGCGGTTGATCGGAGCCAAGGTCTTCGAAGCCGGCCGACCGGAGGGAACGCGATGAGCGCGCTGCATCGGCGGGAGGTGGTGAAAAGCCTCCTGAGCAACCGCGGTGACACGATGGTGGTCACCGGTCTGGGACAGTCGACCTACGACGCCTTCGCGGCCGGTGACGATCCGCGTACCTTCTACCTCTGGGGTGCTATGGGAGGGGCTGTCCCGATCGGTCTCGGCATGGCGATCGCGCAGCCGGAGCGTCGAACCGTCGTGATTACCGGGGACGGCGAATTGCTGATGGGGTTGGGTAGCCTCTCCGTCGTCGGGGCGGAGCAGCCGAAGAACATGGCGGTGGTCGTGCTGGACAACGGCCGCTACGGCGAAACCGGGCAGCAGGTGACGCACACGGCGCGCGGGACCGATCTGGCCGGTGTGGCGCGATCCGTCGGTTTCCGCGAGGTGTTCGTCGCCGAGGACGAGGCGACTGTGGGTGAGGCCGTCCGGATCGCCCGTGAGGGCGACGGGCCGGTTTTCGTCCTGATCAAGGTGTCGGCGGATCCCGTGCCCATGGTCCTGCCGCCGAAGGACGGGGCATTCCTCAAGACCCGCTTCAGGCAGGCCGTCGTCGGCGAGGACGCCGTCGGCTGAATGATGTCCGGCCGCCGCTTGGCCACGGAGCGGCGGCCGTCATTTCAATCCGGCTCGCTCTCCGGCTTGCCGACGCCGAGCGCATCCGCCAGCCGGATCGCCGCACTGCCGCGCCGCAGTGGCTTCGGCTGTGCCGCGTGCGGCGCCCACGCCATCAGCCACACGACCTGGAAAGTGATCCCGATCCGTCCCTCGTGATCGGCGAACCGCTCCTGCAGGACCGATGCTGCGCGAAGCAGCGTTTCCCGTCGCATCGGCGCTCGGTGTCGTGCGCGCACGGCATTGGCCTGCCCCATGCCGCGCAGGTCGCGCATCAGGGTGAAAGGATCGCCGTAGCTGACCGTGATGGTATCGAGGTCGGCGACAGGCAGGGCGAACCCGGCCCGCTGCAGAAGCCCGGCTGCATCGCGCAGATCCGCCATGGGCGACACGCGCGGGCTGACGCCACCGGTCGCCTCGGTCTCCGCCTGGAACAATGCTTGGCGGAGTTCGAACAACGTGTCGCCGCCCAGCATCGCCGCCAGCATCAAGCCGTCGGGTCTCAGCGCCTCGCGGATCTGCAGAAGGGTTCCGGGAAGGTCGTTCACCCAGTGAAGGCCGAGGCAACTGACGACGAGATCCAGGGTCGCAGGGCCGAAGGGCAAGGCCTCCTCGTCGGCCACCAGCCGCAATCCCCCGGCGCGGCGAACCATGCTCTCGGAGAGGTCGCATTGTAGAAGAGTCTGGATGCCCGCCCGTCCGGCGATGGCATCCGCGATCTGGCCGGTATGGCAGCCGAGGTCGAGAGCCGTCGGGAACTCGCGTCGGACGTCGTCGAGGCGGTCGCCGAGGCGATCCGTCACCTCACGAATGAGGAAGTCGTGATCCGCCAGAAGCGGCGCGGCCCGATCCCGG
>JGI25322J35698_1002268_pt1 | contig 9870 bp, 6 predicted proteins | sample AutmiccBRH37_all_FD_35698 | JGI IMG/M metagenome (IMG submission 35698) | reverse complement strand
TCGGTCTTTTCCGGCGTGCCGAGATTATCCAGAATGGCCGCCTTGGCCGCATCGAGCGGAAACACCGACGCAAGGGCTGCCGCAACCGTGCCGCCGCCCATCATCCCCATGAACGACCGCCGCCCGATGTCGCTGTGACCGAACACCGACCGCACCACGGCGCTTTCGACCGCGCGCTCCATCATCGCCTCAGGGGACATCACCTGCGCGGCGGACCCGTGCGCCGCTGTCTTGCATGTCGCGCAGCCACAGGACGCGCCGTGGCGCAGATCGTTCTTTTCCGAAAATGGGTCGCCAAGGCTCTTCGTTGTCATCTCGCGTCCTCTCGCTCAGATACAGTTGCACCCATGATCCGACGAAGCGATCCGACACAAAAGGGGAGCGCCTAAATTTTAAGCACGTTAAATTTCAACATGATTACATATAGTTAATATAATTCCATACCAAGAGACACTTACGGGTTTTCGTAATTTACGATATTTCGTATTGCCGTGCTGCGATGCGGCAGTGTTTCCTGATCCCATGCGAGAGATACCGACAACCCCCGATTCCCTGCTTGACGCGCTGGCCGAGGCGGCGCTGGTGATTGACCTTGTCGCCGACCGGATCGTTGCGGCCAACCCCCGTGCCCGCAAGTTGCTTGATCTGGAGCCTGCCCCAAGCACGCCCTTTTCACCATTGGTCGGCGCCAGCCTGCCCGGTTTTATCGTCCTGGTGGATGAAATCGCTCACCGGGGCGAGGCGTGGAGCCGCGACATCACCCTGGCCACGACCAAGGGCACGCCCCTGCGCGTTGAAATCCGGGGCAGGCTGGTTNCCAATGCCCCGTCGCTCCTTGCCTTGACCCTGCTCGATCTCGCGGAAATGGAGCGGCACGACCGCATCGCGCAGGCCGCTGAACTGCACCGCTCAGGTTTGCTCGAATGGCGGCGGGCACAGGAATTCTTTTCCGAACTGGAACGCCAGAACCAACTGATCCTGAATGCCGCTGGAGAAGGGATCTACGGCGTCAACGCGGATGGCAAGACCACCTTCCTCAACCGCGCTGCACAGGAAATGCTGGGCTGGACCGCCGAAGATCTCTTGGGTCACGACATTCATTCCGTGATCCACCACCACCACCTCAACGGCGATGTGTATCACGCGCATGACTGCCCGATCTATCAATCCTTCCGCTTTGAAGAGGTCAACCGGATCGAGGATGAGGTGTTCTGGCGCAAGGATGGCAAACCGATCCGCGTCGAATATGTCTCGACCCCGATCTACGATCAGAATGTTCTGGCCGGGGCCGTCGTGATCTTTCGCGACATCACCGAGCGCAAGGAAAACGAACGCAAGCTGCGCGAGGCGATGGCAGAGGTTGCCGCGCTCCGCGACCGGCTGGAACAGGAAAACGCCTANCTGCAAGAGGCGATCACCACAGAACGCGCGCATCACAACATCATCGGCGCGTCGCCAGCGGTGCGNCAGACCGTNCAACGCATNGACCTTGTGGCNCGCACNGATGCCACCGTGTTTATCAGCGGGGAAACCGGCACCGGCAAATCNCTTGTCGCCACCGCTATTCACAAGGCCAGCCCGCGCGCGCGCCGCCCCCTCATCCATTTCAAATGCGGCTCTGTCGCGCCCGAAGAGGTGGAGGCCGAATTATGGGGTCAGGTGCGCGGCGCCCCCAACGGGGCCACACGCGACAAGCCCGGCAAACTGGAACTGGCGCATAGCGGCACGCTCTTTCTCGATGATGTCGAGGAACTGCCNTTTGAGATACAGGGCAAACTNTTGGCCGCNNTGCAAAACAGCGCCGTGACCCGTCTGGGCGATACCCGCGAAAAGCCGCTCGATATACGCGTCATCGCCTCGACCACACTGTCGGACAAACAGGCCCGCCGCTCTCACCGCATCCGCGAAGACCTGTATCTGTTTCTCAACGTCTTCCCCATCACCTGCCAGCCACTCCGCGACCGGCAAGAAGATATCCCGCTTCTGGCCGCCCATCTGCTCAAGATCGCCTGTCGCAGGCTCAACCGCCCGGAACCGGTGTTGACCGAAGGGGTGGTGCAACAGCTTCAATCCTACGACTGGCCCGGCAATGTGCGCGAACTTCACAACGTGATGGAACGGGCCGCAATTGTGTCACAGGATCGCAAGCTGGTTGTCGAACTGGGCGGCGTGGGTCCGCAGGCAGAGACAGGCCGATCCTTTCGGACCGAGGCGCAGATGCAGGACTTGGTTCGGGTCAATCTGATCGCCGCCCTGCGCGAAACACGCGGCCGCATTGCTGGTCCCTCCGGTGCCGCCGCCTTGCTCGGGATCAAGCCAACAACGCTATATTCCCGCATCGGCACCCTGAATATCGTCGAGGCAGACTGGGCCTGAGGCCGACGGGACATAGCTGTCCTGCGCGCGAACTCATCCGAGTCGGGAGGCAGAGATATGGCGAATCTGCCGTGCCGCGCCCGCCAAACCTTTATATGCTGCNCATTTTCTAGCCACCCTGCCTGAATTTCACCAAAATTGTATACAGAACGCGGCAAGCTCGTATTTTCCGNGCTGCGGAATCTGGTTTCTGGTCTTCGGAACATCATGGTCTGCCCATCTGCAACCGATGGAAAAGGACAGGACTATGGACAGACGCAAGTTTCTGGCGGCNACTGCCGCCGCCCCTCTGGCCGCNCCGAGCATTGCGCGGGCACAGACGAGTTTCGCATGGAAAATGACCAACGCCTATGGTCCCGGTTCCCCCTTTTATGTCGAGGGTCCGGGCAGCCCCAAGGATTTCTGCGACAAGGTTGCCGCNATGTCTGATGGTCGCCTCACCATTCAGCATTTCGCTGCGGGTGAGTTGATCCCGGCGCTNGAAGGCTTTGACGCCGTGCGCGGTGGCGCGGTCGAAATGAACGCCGCAAACGCCTATTTCTGGGCCGGAAAACTGCCTGCGGCGCAGTATTTCACGACTGTGCCCTTTGGCATGAACTTTCAGGGCATGACGGCGTGGCTCTATCATGGCGGCGGCATGGCGCTCTGGGACGAACTCTACGAGCCGCTTGGCCTCAAGGCGCTGCCGATGGGCAATACCGGCGTGCAGATGACCGGCTGGTTCCGTGAACCGATCGAGAGCGTCGCCGATTTCAAAGACCTCAAGATGCGCATCCCCGGCCTTGCCGGCAAAGTCTATGCCGCGCTGGGTGTCGATGTGAAACTGCTGCCGGGCGGCGAGATTTTCCCGGCGCTGGAACGCGGCGTGATTGATGCGGCGGAATTTGTCGGACCCTATCAGGATCGTCGCCTCGGATTGCACAACGCGGCCAAATATTACTACACGACCGGCTGGCACGAACCCTCCAACGTGACCGAACTCTTGATCAACAAGGCCGCGTGGGACACGCTGCCGGCCGATCTTCAGGCGATCGTGTCCACCGCCGCCATGGCCTGCAATCTCGAGAGCCACACATGGTGCGAGGCGAATAACGCCGCCGCCCTCAAGGATCTGGTCGAGAATGAGGGCGTGATCGCCAACACCTTGCCGCAGGACGTGGTGGACGAGCTGAAAGCCGTCACGCAGAAGGTGCTGGAGGAAGGCGCCGCCGCCGATCCGGCGACCAAAAAGGTGCATGACGCCTTTATGGCGTTCAAGGCAGAGCATGACAGCTGGGCCTCGGTGTCCGAAAAGCCGCTCTACGCCTTGTGATGCAGGCCGGGATCAAACGCGTTACGGACGGGGCCTCTGGCCTCGTCCGTGTGACCGGACATGTCGCGGCATGGAGCGCGCTGGCACTGGTGCTCGTTGTCGCGTTCAATGTGTTGGCGCGCTACCTCTTTTCCTACGGCACCGTCGCCTTGCAAGAGGCCGAGTGGCACATCATGGCCGTGAGCGCGCTCTTTGGCATGTCTTACGGTCTCAATCAGGGGGGCGAGGTTCGGGTCGACATCTTCTACGGCACGATGCGCCCCAGGACGCAGGCGCTGGTTGATTTCGTCTCTAACATCGCCCTTTTTGCCCTCGCGCTGATCATCGCGTGGCTTTGCATCGCCTACGTACAATCGAGCTATGCGATCAACGAAGGCTCGCCCGACCCCGGCGGTCTCGGATATCGCTACCTGCTCAAGGCGACCATGCCCTTGGCCTTCGTGCTCTTGGCGGTGCAGGCAGTGGCGATGACCGGACATGCCGCGCTCAAACTGATGACACGTCCTCCAGAAAGACAGGAATAGGCAAGTCCAATGCCCTATACAGAAATTCTCGCGCTGTGCATGATCGGCGCATTCTTCATCCTGTTGCTCATTGGCATGCCGGTGGCGATCTGCCTTGGCGTGACAGGGTTTGTGTTTGGCTACATGGGCTTTGGCTCCATGCTCTTCACGCTGATGCCCGCGCGGATATTCGGGGTGATCACCAATTACACGCTTCTGGCGCTGCCCCTCTTCATCTTCATGGGGATCATGCTCGAAAAATCCCGAATAGCCGAAGACCTGCTGGAGGTCATAGGCTTTGCCATGGGCGGCTTGCGCGGGGGAATGGCNCTGGCGATCATTCTCGTTGGTGTGCTGATGGGGGCGGCCTCTGGTGTGGTCGGTGCGACCGTGGTCACGATGGGGCTGATCGCACTCGGCCCGGTGATCAAGCGTGGCTACAGCGCCAGCGTGGCCGCAGGTGTCATCTGTGCCTCGGGTACGCTTGGGCAGATCATTCCGCCCAGTCTGGTTCTGATCCTGCTTGCCGATATCATGGGGCAATCCGTGGGTACGCTCTTTGCGGCGGCTCTCTTGCCGGGGCTGATGCTGGCGGGACTGTTTGTGGGCTATGTTCTCATCCTCGGGTTTCTCTCGCCCAAGACCCTGCCCGCCATCCCACTCGAGGAGCGCGCCGCGATGTTGCGTGGCGAACTTGCGGGCAAACTGCTCAAGGTCGTCTTTCCGCCCATTGCCCTGATCGTGCTGGTCTTGGGCTCGATCATCGGCGGCGTTGCTGCCCCGACCGAGGCCGCGTCCATGGGCGCGTTCGGCTCTATCGTTCTCGCGGCGCTGGCAGGACGGCTCAATCTCTCGATCCTGCGCGACGCAGTGCGCGCGGCGTTTGTCACCTCAGCAATGGTGTTCCTGATCCTGATCTTCGCCCAGCCATTCGGATTGGCCTTTCGCGGCCTTGGGGGCGAACATCTGGTGCAATCAGCGTTTTCCAGCGTTCCGGGGGGGCTGGACGGTCAGATCTTTTTCCTGATGCTCTTGCTCTTCGTGCTGGGTTTCTTTCTGGAATGGATCGAGATTTCCTACATCGCTTTGCCGCTCTTTTTGCCGATTTTCATGCAATCGGGCGCGGATCTGACATGGATTGCCATTCTGGTGGCGATGAACCTGCAAACCTCGTTTCTCACGCCACCCTTCGGCTGGGCGCTGTTCTTTCTCAAGGGCGTCGCCCCGCCCGAGGTCACGACGTCGGACATCTACAAAGGCGTTCTGCCCTTCATCGGCCTCCAGCTTGTCGCGTTGAGCCTTGTCTATTTTTCACCGGGGCTGGCCACATGGCTGCCCCAAGCGATCGGATGGTGACTCATGCTCCATGCTGCCTTGGGATATAACGGCGCGGTGTCCGCACCCCACCGCGCCGCCGCTCTGGCGGGGCGCGATGTGCTGCGCGACGGTGGCACGGCGATAGAGGCGATGGTTGCCGCTGCTGCCACGATTGCCGTGGTCTATCCGCATATGAACGGCATCGGCGGAGATGGGTTCTGGCTGATCAAGCAACCGGGCAAGACGCCCGTCGGCATTTTTGCGGGCGGACAGGCGGCGGGGCTAGCGACACCGGAGTGGTATGCGGCGCGCGGGCATGATCGTGCGATCCCTACGCGGGGCGGTTTGGCTGCGCTGACCGTTCCCGGCACAATCGGTGGCTGGCAAGCTGCGCTTGGGGTGCAGGAGACAAGGCTGCCGCTCTCTCGCCTTTTGGCCCCGGCGATTGCCTATGCCGAACACGGTATCGCCGTGACTGGTAATCAATCCCGCACCACGGCTGAAAAACTGGACGGGCTGCGCGACGTTCCGGGCTTTGCCGAGACCTTTCTGATCGGTGGCAAGGTGCCGGAGGCGGGCGCGCATCTTCGTCAATCGGCCCTCGCCCGTACCCTGCGCCACCTGTCAGACGAGGGCCTGCGCGCCTACTATGACGGTCCGCTGGCCCGCACCCATGCCGCCTATCTCGAGGCCAACGGCAGCCCGCTGCGCGCCGAAGATTTCAGCGCCTATACCGCAGAGCAGGTGACGCCACTGAGTTTGGAGACATCGCAAGGGCGGCTCTACAACATGATACCGCCCACGCAGGGGATCTCATCCCTGATGATCCTTGGCCTATTTGACCGTCTGCTCGTGACGACGGGCGAAGGCTTTGATCACATCCATGGGCTGATCGAATCCACAAAACAGGCGTTCATCCGGCGCAATGCCGAACTGGGTGACCACACCCATATGGCGACACCGGCGCAGGATTGGCTGATGGATGCGGCGCTGGACGGGCTGGCGGCGCGGATCGACAAAACCAAGGCCCTGCCTTGGCCTTATGAGCCCAAAGACGGCGATACGATCTGGATGGGGGCCTGCGACGCCGACGGCACCGTGGTCAGCTTTATCCAATCGGTCTTTTGGGAATTCGGCTCGGGGCTCACATGCCCGGACACAGGCGTCTTCTTTCAGAACCGTGGCGCGGGATTTGCGCTGGCTCCGGGGCCGAACCAGCTCGCTCCTGGCAAGCGCCCGTTCCACACGCTTAATCCCGCCATGGCCGAATTGCACGACGGGCGGGTCATGGCCTATGGCACGATGGGTGGCGAGGGCCAGCCCCAGACCCAATCGGCGGTTTTTTCTCGCTACGCGCAATTTGGCATGGACCTGCAAGCGGCGGTGACCGCGCCCCGTTGGCTCTTGGGCAAGACATGGGGGCAAGACACCACATCTCTGAAACTCGAGGATCGTTTCAACCCGGATCTGGTTGCGACACTGCAACGGGCCGGGCATGAGGTCGAGCTGATCGCACCCTATTCTGATCTTGCCGGCCATGCCGGAGCGGTGGTGCGCCATGCCTCGGGATTGATCGAGGCCGCAGCCGACCCACGCTCGGACGGGGCCGCCATTACCGAGTGAGTCACTCTTGGGTGTGTCGCGTGCGGCACCGCCTGAGCGGCGATGCCGGTCGTGTTACTTGACCGATTTGCCGGCTATCACAGTGGCGTTCTTGCCACTGTTGGAATTCGCGGTGGCGAGAACCTTAGGCTTTTCCTTCTTGGGTTTCTTTGCCTCGCGGTTGCTCTGGCTCTTTCCTTTGGACATGGGATCGTCTCCTGAATGATCCCGGTCGGGCAATGTGCCGGGCCGGGTCGTGCTCAGGGGATCAGGGGGCCTGACAGGGTCAGGGCGATGAGCCCTCGGGCGCAGCAGGCACGGCGCGATGCCGGTGCTGTACGCAGCAAGATATGCAGGATCATGCGCGGCGACAAGGGGCGGCCGCGATAGGCCAACCTTGTTCCCAGACGCAAACCCCACCCCAAACCCGATGATATCTGTGGTCTAGCGGCGCTTCAGAACTGCGTCGATTGTTCAACGCAGTTGCATACCAGAATTTAAAAAATAGTTGATTGCCTTATAGTCTCGCGCAAAAATGGCTCCTGCTGTGTGGGATAACCAATTCCCAAGTACCCCGAACTTTAATTCAAGGACGTATTCCATGCCGCTTACAGGTGAACAAAGTAATTTCGTAACAAAATACATCTCCAAACGGACGGCGATGAAGACCATACGCGCGGCCCGCGACACGCTTGGCGACATTCCCGTTGGCGCGGCAACGGCCAAGGCGGGACTTGAAGACAAGCTTGCCGATACGGGCCGGGTCTTGGACACTCGTTTGCCTCTGGATGATCGGGCAAGTGCCAGCGAGGACCGCCGCGAAAAGCACTTGCAGGATATCTTGTTGCGGGACGAGGACGGGCTGAACGCCAACCAGATCGTGCTGAAGCTCGCTCCAGTCACCGAGCAAGAATACAAGGACGCCCGCCGCGAGCCAACGGATGCAACAGACGCACTGGTCGTCGATGCGGCCAAGGCCAAGCTGGAAAAACAGCGGGCCATGCAACGGTATGTCGCTGATGAAATCATCGCCAAACGCGAGGCCGAAGAAACCACGAACGGGCACAGCAAGCGNATGGCCACAAACATTGCCATTGCCGATATGGCGAGCCGGGTAAATCAGGGNTCGCTTGCCCACCATGCGTCCCGCCATGGCCCAGCCACGACGATTGANCAACACATCACCCGTATCGCCACCGGGTTTGCGCCCGATGATCCATTGCCATCGACGCTTCTCCCCACAGATGTGGTCCCCATCACAACCCGCAGCGACACCGCTGGCGGCGTGACCGGAGATCCGGTCAATGCAAATGTTCCCAAAGTGGGGGTGGCGGGGCCGCATTATGCGACCGGAGCCAGCCGAACCGGCTCGGGCGAAGCGGCGCTTTACATGATCGAGGACGCGCTCGCCCAGATCCATGAAAGCAGCATGTACAATCAGGCGAACAGTGGCGACACGTTTGTGGTCAAAACCCTCGCGCGAACGGGTGATGTTTCTGTGGGTGAAGCTGCCATGCTGGAAAAGAATTCTGGCGGGCAGACACTCAGCGCGCCTGTGTCCGGGGCACAGACGCCCCTGTCCAGCAGAAACGCCTTCCATAACACGCTGAACACCGGGACCGCGACAGCAAAGAACGCCGAGATCAAGGCCCGCGCCGAGGCGATCCTGATCCAGCGCGATATCAAACAGTCCCGGATCATCATCGAAACCTTGCCTGACGGGTCGTTTCGAACGATCACAGCCTTCCCGGACGCCAATGTAACTGCGGATTCATTTGAAAAAAATAACGCCGCAGAGAATCTTGCCACCCAGCGCGCAACAGCCCAGGCTGACGCCCTGAATGCGGCACAAACGGCTGCGACAGATGCACGTGCGGCCTCGGACGCGGCTATTCTGAACCGGAGCGGTGAACTGGCCACCAAACAAGCCGAGTATGACGCAGCTAAGGATGAAATTCATCAACTTGCGACACAAGATCCCGGCGGTCTGCAGCTTCTTGCCTTGGCGGTTGCGACGCGGACCTTGGCTGCGGAAGAGGCAGAACTGAAAAGCATTACGGACTCGATTGTCAGCGTTGAAACGCATCGCGCTGCTGCCGACACCGCCATGACGGACACCAATGCCTTGCTTGCAGGTCTGAAAACAGACCTTGGAACCAAAAAACTTGCCTATGAGACAGCAGCAGATGATCCAACCAAACAATCCACGGCAGAGGCCTATCAGAAAGCCTTGGAAGCACTGGCACTGGCAGAAAACAAGATCGCAACCCAAAAGAAGTTGAGAGACGTCTGCGACGAACATCTGGGGAAATTGCGGCCACAAGTCACCCCGCAAACGCAACGTCGCGATGAAGCCAAAGCCAAGTTCGATGCAGCCTTTGATGCTGCCCGGGATGAAACAGACGAACCCACAGCGAACAAGGCCGTTCAGGCCGAAAAGACCCGGGGCGAAAAAAGCGCAGCTTTTGCCGAGATTACGAAAGAGCTTAAAATCCTCGCGGACAAGGCATCGCTTGCGGAATCCCTTGTGCAGGAGGTCAAGGACCAGCAGGCGTTGTCAACAACCCCGACAGATACCGAAGTCGCCAACGAGCGCACCGAGCGGAAAGACGCGCTGCGCACGGCGCTGGACAGCAGCCCCGATGCGCTTGACGCAGCCAAAGCGCAATGGTCCACCGAGATTGATGGCGTTGAAGCGATGTTTGAAGACGATGCGGAGTTCCGTGCCGAAACCCTTGTCCGTCTGCAGTCCCGGCGCGA
>JGI25322J35698_1002244_pt1 | contig 9958 bp, 10 predicted proteins | sample AutmiccBRH37_all_FD_35698 | JGI IMG/M metagenome (IMG submission 35698) | reverse complement strand
GGTGATGAGCATCAGCGGCACCGTCAATCCCGAGAGGATGCGCGTGGTGTTGAAGATCGGCTCGGGCACGGTCCAGCCCGTGGCCATGAACACGAAGGCGGCCAAGGCGCCGTAGAGAATGGGCAGGCGCAAGAGGTCGCGGGCCGAGGTCACCCCCGCCGGCACGGCCACGCCGATGGTGAACAGCAGGATCACGTTGACGGTGAAATACGCGATGGCCAGCGCCAGGCCGTGGTCGCCGAAGGCGAGCAGGCAGAGCGGCAGGCCCATGTTGCCGACGTTGCCGTAGGCCAGGGCCGAGAGGAAGGCCTTCTGGCTGAGCTTCATGGCCTTCAGGAACANGNANTAGACNGCGTAGAACACGACCATGGTGGCGGCGGTCGCCCCGCCCATGGACAGGAAGGCCGCGGTCGTGATCTTGGTGTCGATCAGGGTGAAGAACACCAGACAGGGCGTGCCGATGTTGGTGACCAGCGCCGTGACCAGGGCGGTGTCGTAGGGCCGCCCCTGCTTGCGCCAGGTATAGCCGATGACGGCGCAGGTCAGGACCGGCGCGATGACGGANAACAGTTGGTAGAGCATGGGGGCGGGCGTTTCCTTCGGTGAGGCGAAAAGCCTTACGCCTTACCGCCCCCGCGTTCAACCCGCGTCATTCGACCCAGGCGATGCGCAGGATGTTGGTCGCCCCCGGCGTGCCGAAGGGCACCCCGGCGGTGACGACGAGGGGATCGCCCTTTTTCGCGAAGCCGTCCTTCTGCGCCTCGGTCACGGCCTTGGAGACCATTTCGCGGAACGAGTGGATGTCCTCGGACAGCACCGAATGCACGCCCCAGCACAGCGCCAGCCGCCGCGCGGTCTCGCGTTTCGGCGTGAGCCCCAGGATCGGCGTCGCGGGCCGCAGGCGGGCACAGCGCAGGGTGGTCGAGCCCGTGGTCGTGAAGGTGACGATGACCGCCGCCGAAATGGTTTCCGCAACCTGACAGGCGGCGACGGTGATGGCGTCGGCCGCCGTGGCGTCGGGGCTGGAACGGCGGCGGTCGCGCATGTGGCGATAGTGCACGTCCTGTTCCACGCGCTTGATGATGCGGTCCATCATGGCGACGGTTTCCGTCGGATAATCGCCGACCGCCGATTCCGCCGACAGCATCACCGCGTCGGCGCCGTCGTAGATGGCGGTCGCCACGTCCGAGGCCTCGGCCCGCGTCGGCGTCGGCGCATGGACCATCGAATCCAGCATCTGGGTCGCCACGATCACCGGTTTGCCCGCCAGCCTGCACAGGTGCAGAATCTGCTTCTGCGCCACGGGCACGTCCTCGGTCGGGCATTCCACGCCCAGGTCGCCGCGCGCCACCATGATGGCGTCGGACAGGTGGACGATTTCCTCCAGATGCGTCAGGGCGGCGGGCTTTTCCAGCTTGGACATGATGGCGGCGCGGCCGGCGACCAGCTTGCGCGCCTCGGCCAGGTCTTCCGGCCGCTGCACGAAGCTGAGCGCGACCCATTCGACGCCCAGGTCGAGGCCGAAGCGCATGTCGTCGCGGTCCTTCTTGGTCAGCGGCGAAACGTCGAGGATCACGCTGGGCACGTTCACGCCCTTGTGGTTCGACAGGGTGCCGCCGATCTCGACCTCGCATTCGGCGTGTTCCTTGGAACACTCCAGAACCTTGAGGCGGATGCGCCCGTCGTCGATCAGCAGGGTCGACCCGACCTCCAGCGCCGCGAAGATTTCCGGATGCGGCAGGGGGGCGCGGCGGTGGTTGCCGGGGGTCGTGTCCAGGTCGAGGCGGAACTTGTGCCCGGCTTCCAGTTCGGCGCTGCCCGTGTCGATGTCGCCGACCCGCAGCTTCGGCCCCTGCAGGTCGAGCAGGATGCCCACGGGGCGGTGGTACTTGCGTTCCAGCGAGCGCACGATGCCGTGGATTTTCTGGTGGTCGGCATGGCTGCCGTGGGAGAAATTCATGCGGAACACATCGACGCCGGCTTCAAACAGCTTTTCGATGGCTTCCTGGCTGGACGTCGCAGGGCCCAGGGTCGCGACGATCTTCGCGCGGCGGTCACGTTTCATGGTGGGGGCTTTCCCTCTCCTTCAGTGTGTCACTGTCCCTGCGCCCATAGGCTTAAGGCCAAACGGGGGCAAACTCACGCAAATATTCTTGAAATTCCGCGGTCATATGGCCGCGCACATGAAAACAGTCTAATAAATCCGCGACGGCCCGGGCCGGCCGCCTTGCGCAAAGGGCCCAAGATTAGGTAGGTATTAACCAATTTCATGGCACCTATGCAGGACCGGCGGAAGACCGGCGCCGTAGGGTCGCGCCCAAGGGCGGCGCAGTCGATCGGCCATGTGTTTTTTTGGGAAGCGGCCCGCCGGGCGGGGTTGAATTTCACCGGGCGGNCCAGGGGTATCGTTTGAGCACGCAAAGCATCATCAACGCGCTGGCCGGCCTGTCGCCCGATACGGACAAGGCGACGCTGATGACGGCTGTCGACAAGGCCGTGGACGGCATCGTCAAGGAGNTGAAGGCCAACGCCGGCGGCAAGGTGCGGCCCGACGTGGTCCAGGCGACCCAGACGACCCTGACCTTCCTCGAAGCCTGCGGCCAGTTGAAGGACCCGGAATTCACCCAGCGTGCGCGCATCCGCGCGTCGGAACTGCTCGACGCCTTCGGCAAGGTGTCCGGAGAGGCGGACGCCCCCAGGCGCAAGAAGCGGCGCAAGAAACGCCCGGCGGGCGCGGATGCCAAGCCCGCAAGCGCCGCGAAGGGCAAACCCGCCAAGGGCAAGCCCGCCGCCAAACCGGCCGCCGCCGCGAAGCCGGCCAAGCCGACCAAGCCCTGGGAAGACAGCCCCTTCACCGAGGCCTTCACGGAACAGATCTGCAAGTACCTGCGCAAGCGCGCCATGCTGTGGTACGTGCCGCAGCACACGCTGACGCCCACGCCCTTTCCGCTGTCGACCCGGTTCGGCGACAATCTGGTCACGGCGATCAAGGAACATTTCATGCATCGGTTCTTCACCAACCGCCGCATCATGGTGCTGGGCGACGAGCTGAAGGCCCGGAATTTCGAGGAAAGCGCGTTCCGCGAAATCTTCGACAAGCCGAAGAAGGCCAACCCCGTGCGCAGCATGTGGGAAGACGGCCTGGCCGACATCGAACGTTTTTTGACCAGCGACAAACCGCCGCCGCAGAAGGCCGCGAAGACCAAGGTGACGACNAAAAAGACCGGCGGCTTCCTGGGATTTTTCCAGAAAGAGGAAAAGGTCGTCGAACGCGAGGCCGTGGCCGACACCACCGAACTGGATCACGCCAAGGGGTTCTGGAACATCATCGCCGGGCCCGAGGTCACCTACAGCCCGCCGAAGTTCGAGGACTTCGTGTTCCTCAAATCCCTGTTCGAATACTATCCGGAACAGGTCGACGAGGAGCANCAGGCGGTCAAGCAGATGCTGCAGCAGGAATACGGCTCCAACCAGGCCCGCGAAGGGGCGGCGCGCGACCACCTCAACGCGCTGATCAAGGATACCGCCCCCTGTTCGGGCGAACTGACCGCGCTTTGGGCCTACCTGAGCGCCAAGGACGCCTTCGGCTACAACGTGTTCAAGTCGTTCACGTCGAGCCACGGCACCAGCGCGGAACAGCGCCGGCGCGCCCTGCCCTACTTCCTGCGNTGGATTCCCGACTTCACGGAACAGGAAGCGCCGAGCCGCCTGTAACCGCCGCCGTTTTCCGGGGACGTCGCGTTAACCCTTTGCTAGCCCCGATCGCCGTAGGATAGTCTTGGGTCCGCCGCCCGTGCCGGCGGACGCCCAGAGAAGGTTTCGGCATGCTGAAAAAGGTCTTTTCCAAAGCGCTGTTGTCCGTGGTCATGGACAAGAAGGCCCGCTCGGCCCTNGACGCCGCCAAGGAGCGCGCNAANAAGGCGCCTGCGGCCGCGCCCGAAGCCCTGCCCGCCAGCGCCGAGGAACTGCGCGTCGCCGCCCGCCAGGCGTTGGAATCGGCGGAAAAGGAACTGGCGTCGAAACCGAAACTGACCGGCGAGCGCAAGGCGCTGATCCAACAGGCCCTGGCCGTGCGCAAGCAAAAGACCAAGATTCTCGACGAACTGGGCCCGGACCAGAAGATCAAGCTGCAGGCCATGGCGCTCGAAGCCTTCGGCCTGGATCCCACCAAGGGCGGGCGTTGACGCCCGCATCCCCGTTGAGCGCCTCCGACACCACCGCCGAGGCAACGGCCCGCGACCTGGGAACCAAGGTCGCGGNCGGCGACCTGCGCGCCCTCGCCCGCGCCATCACCCTGCTGGAATCCGGCCGCGCCGACCACCGGGTGCAGGCCGAAGCCCTGATCCGCGCGCTTTTGCCGGCGGCGGGCAAATCGATCCGCATCGGCATCACCGGCATTCCCGGCGTCGGCAAGTCCACCTTCATCGAGGCCTTCGGCCTGGCCCTGGTCGACCGCGGCCACAAGGTCGCCGTGCTCGCCGTCGACCCGACCAGCCCGCGCTCCGGCGGCTCGATCCTGGGCGACAAGACGCGCATGGAAAAGCTTGCCCGGTGCCGCGACGCCTATATCCGGCCGTCGCCGTCCGGCGGCACCCTGGGCGGCGTCGCCCGGCGCACNCGGGAGGCCATCATCGCCGTCGAGGCCGCCGGCTACGACGTGGTGCTGATCGAAACCGTCGGCGTCGGCCANTCGGAAACGGCGGTCAAGGACCTGGTCGACATGTTCCTGCTGCTGCTCGCCCCCGGCGGCGGCGACGACCTTCAAGGCATCAAAAAGGGCATCGTCGAAATGGCCGACCTGATCGTCGTCAACAAGGCCGACGGCGACCTGGCGCCGGCGGCGGAACGGGCGCGCCGGGACTATGCCTCGGCCCTGCACCTGCTGCGNCCGGAAAACGCCGACTGGTCGCCCCGGGTGGTGAAATGCTCCGCCGTGACCGGCGACGGGCTCGACGACATCTGGCAATCGGTCGAAGCGTTTCGCGCGGCGATGCAATCGTCCGGCCGGTTCGACGCCTGCCGCGCCGATCAGGCCAGAACCTGGATGTGGAACGAGGTCAACGAGACCCTACTGGGCGAGCTCCGCGCCGCCCCCGCGGTGACGCAGGCCCTGGCCGACCTGGAACCCGCCGTCGCCGAGGGCTCGGTCGGCCCCAGCGAGGCCGCGCGGCGCATCCTGACGGCCTTTCGGGCGACGGGTGAGCGGGCAGACAAAAACACCTAAATGTATGGATTTTCTCGTTCCAGCCGCTACCATGCGGCAAAATAAATCATGCGGATAAGGCCAAGGGCGGGTGGTTCGACGAATGGAAACCAAGCAAGAGCTGGAACTGCTTCAGGCAGAAATCTTCAACCTGTTCAATTACATCCAGCGGGTTCGCAAGGAAGTCGCCGCGATCACCCGCTCCGACGAAGGCAACGGACGGTTCGACAACATGTCGGACCAGCTCGACGCCATCGTCAAGGCCACGGAAGAGGCCACCAACTCGATCATGGAAGTGGTGGAACAGAATACCGATACCATCGATAAGATCCGCGACAAGACCGACAACGCGGAAATCCTCGCCCTTCTGGACGAGCTGGAAAACAACTCCTCCAACATCTTCGAGGCCTGCACCTTCCAGGACATCACCGGCCAACGCGTGACCAAGATCGCGCGGTCGGTGACGTACGTGGAAACGCGGGTCAACGCGCTGATCCAGATCTTCGGCAAGGAACACATCGAAAGCGTCGAGGTCGAAAGCGAAGAGCAGTCGGAAGACGAAAAGCTTCTTCAGGGCCCGCAGCTTCAGGGCGAGGGCGTCACCCAGGACGAAATCGACAAGCTGTTCGATTAATCCTGCAACCGAAACCGCCATTATTGAAAAAGGGGTGTCCGGACCAGCGTCCGGATAATGATATGAACGATTTGATCCGTAACCGAGAAACCCAAGGGAGTCCTGTTCCATGCAACGTCTGCTGTCCCTTTTCGCCGCGCTCGCTCTCGTCCTGGGGATCGGTGCGATGAACGACGCCGAAGCCATGGANCCGGAAAACACCCTTTACATGGACACCACGCACGGCCGCGTGGTGATCGAACTGCGCCCGGACCTGGCGCCCAAGCATGTCGCGCGGATCAAGGAACTGACCCGCCAGGGCTTCTATGACGGGCTGGTGTTCCACCGCGTCATCGGCGGTTTCATGGCCCAGGGCGGCGATCCCACGGGCACCGGCATGGGCGGCAGCGGCCAGAACCTGCCGGCCGAATTCTCGAGCGAGCCGTTCAAGCGCGGCACCGTCGGCATGGCCCGGTCCATGAACCCCAACAGCGCCGACAGCCAGTTCTTCATCTGCTTCGCGCGAACCAGCCATCTCGACGGTCAGTACACGGTCTGGGGTCAGGTCACCGACGGCATGAAGTTCGTCGGCATGCTCGAACGCGGCGAGCCGCCCGTCGATCCGGACAAGATCATCAAGATGCAGGTCGCCGCCGACGCGGACAAGCCCAAGAAAAAGAAATAGCCACGCCCCCGGGCGGCCCTAGCGGACCAGTTCGCGGGTCGCCCGGTCGAGGCCGTCCAGGGTCAAGGGGAACATGCGCCCGCCCATCAGCCGCCGGATCATGTCGACGGACTGGGTGTGGCCCCACCAGTCCTCTTTCACGGGGTTGAGCCACACCGCCCGCGAATAGACGCCGAGGATGCGCTGCATCCACAGGCTGCCCGCCTCCTCGTTCCAATGCTCGACGCTGCCGCCGGGATAGGCGATTTCGTAGGGGCTCATGGAGGCATCGCCGACGAAAATAATTTTATAGTCGGCCGGATAGGTATGCAGCACCTCCCAGGTCGGGATGGTGTCCGTGCGCCGGCGGATGTTGTCCTTCCACACGCGCTCATACGGGCAGTTGTGGAAGTAGAAATATTCCAGATGCTTGAATTCCGAGCGGGCGGCGGAAAACAGCTCCTCCATCACCCGCACGTGCGGGTTCATGGACCCGCCGACGTCNAGGAACAGCAATACCTTCACCGCGTTNTGGCGTTCCGGCACCATGCGGATGTCGAGATACCCCCGCTTGGCCGTATTGCGGATCGTGCCGTCCAGGTCCAGTTCCGTCGGCGCCCCCTGCCGCGCGAATTGGCGCAGGCGGCGCAGCGCCACCTTGATGTTGCGCGTACCCAGTTCCAGCGTGTCGTCCAGGTTCTTGAACTCGCGCTTGTCCCAGACCTTGACGGCGCGGAAGTTGCGGTTGTCGTCCTGGCCGATGCGCACCCCTTCGGGGTTGTAGCCNTAGGCGCCGAACGGCGAGGTGCCGGCGGTGCCNATCCACTTCGATCCACCCTGGTGGCGCTTCTTCTGCTCCTCCAGGCGCTTCTTCAGCGTTTCCATCAGCTTGTCCCAGCCGCCCAAGGCCTCGATCTGCGCCCGTTCCTCCGGCGTCAGGGTGCGTTCGGCCAGCTTGCGCAGCCAGTCCTCGGGAATGTCCTGGACATCGACCTGTTCCGTCTGTTCCAGCCCCTTGAACACATGGCCGAACACCCGGTCGAACTTGTCCAGGTTCTTTTCGTCCTTCACCAGGGCGGCGCGGGACAGNTAGTAGAAATGCTCGATGCTGTAGTCGGCGAGCCCGGCGTCCATGGCGTCCAGCAGGGTCAGGTATTCCCGCAANGACACGGGCACCTTGGCCGAGCGCAGTTCGAGGAAAAAGTTGATGAACATGGCCNCACCTTAGAGCCTATCATCTTGATACGGAAGCGGCTGAGATCGGATAATCTGACCCCACATAACGGACAAACCGAACGGGAGCCCATTCATGATCACCGTCGTCGTCAACTTCGACCTGCCGCCCGGCACNACCCTGGCGGACGCCACGGCCCGCTTTCAGGACAGCTCGCAAAAGTACCTGGGGGCACCCGGCCTGCTGCGCAAGTTCTACCTGTACAACGAAGAAACNATGACCGGCGGCGGCGCCTACGTGTTCGGCACACGGGAACAGGCCGATGCCCTGCTGAACGCCGACTGGGTCGCCTCGATCACCGAACGCTACGGGTCCCCGCCGCGCCTGACCTATTTCGAATCGCCCGTCGTCGTCGACAACGTGGCCGGTGAAATCGTTTCCTGACGCCCAATCCTGGTGACGATCAGTCCTGTTCCGGCCCCGAGACCTCGACCTTGATCGGCACGGACGACCGCAGGTGCAGGTCGCGCTGCGGGAACGGGAACACCACGCCGTGTTCGTGGTAAAGGTCCCAGATGCGCAACTGGACCTCGCTGCGCACGTTGGCGACGCCGTTCTGGGGATCATCGATCCAGAACCTGAGTTCCAAAATCACCGCGTTGTCGCCGAATTCGATCAGGTGGCACACGGGCTTGGGGTCCTTCAGCACCCGATTGACCCCGTCGGCGGCCTGCACCGCCAGTTCCCGCGCCTTGTGCACNTCGGCGCCGTAATCGATACCGATGGGCACCTTCTGGCGGATCATGGAATTTGAATAGGACCAGTTCTCGACGCGCTGGGAGATCAGTTCCTCATTGGGAATCAGGTGTTCCGTGCCGTCGCGGGTGATGACCGAGACGTAGCGGGCACCCAGCGTGTTGATCCAGCCAAAGGTATCGCCCACGGCGATCACGTCGCCCGGTTTGACCGAGCGGTCCATCAGCAGGATCACCCCCGACATCAGGTTCGAGACGACCTTCTGCAGGCCGAACCCGATGCCGAGGCCCAAGGCCCCGCCGAACACGGCGAAGACCGCCAGATTGATACCGACGCTTTCCAAAGCCAGGGCGATGGCCAGCGCATAGAGAAACACCCGCGCGAACTTGCCGAACAGCACGCGCATGGAGGGCGTCAGACTGTCCGAAGCGTTGATGCGGGTTTCCGCGATCCGNGANGTNACGGAGGCGAGATAGAGGAACAGGGCCGACAGCAACGCGGCCTTGATCATGCCGAGGACGGACAGGCGGAATTCACCCAGGCTGAGCGCCATGTCGTCCAAGGTCCGCATGACCGGGTCGAGCAGACCCAGCAGGTTGAGGGCGGCGATGGTCCAGGCGGTGACGGCGACGGCGCGGGCCCAGAACGGATTGCGGATCAGGCCCGAGGCCAGGCGGATCACCGCCCAGGCGGTCAGGAGAGAGACCGCCGCCTCCATCAGGTGGTGGGGCCAGGCGGCGCCCTTGGCCGCGAACACGGCGAACCACAGGGCCGCCAGCCACACCACCGGCCGGGCGATGGGCCGGAGCGCCGCGGCCACGGGNACNCCGAACCTTGCGTACCAGCCATGATCCGGCCGCCGGTCGAGGACGGCTTCCAGGCGCGGNGACAGAAGGCGCGCGGCGACGAAGGTCGCGACGATCACGCCGAGCTGCACGAGGTTTCCCACGGCCAGCAGGTTGACGTCGAGCCAGGTAACGGCGGCGGCGAGCCACTGGCGCAATCGATCGGGATCGAGAAACGTGTTCAGGTTCATGACGCCACCCTTCAGGCGTCAGCTTATCCGACCGGCCCGCCGCGGGCCAGGGAGGACGGCGTCAGGCCTTGGGCGCGTCTTCCGGATCGGGGGCCGGGCCGCTCACGGGGACCAGTTCGATGGTCGCCTCGTCGACGGTCATGGACAGGAGGATCAGGCCGACCAGCAGCAGGACCGTGCCGGTGATGGTCAGGGCGAACACGCCGATCATCTGATGGAACGCGAACAGCACGGCGANNGCGATCAACAGCGGCTTCCAGCGGCCCAGCCGCTTGCTGGCCGTGCCGCATTCGGAACAGACGACGGGCCGGCCGGCGGCCAGCGGCCAGCTGGACAAACGTTTGAACTTGGTGCCGCAGGACGGACAGCGCATGGCCGTCTCAGCCGCCCTCGCGGCGGTTGAGGAAGGCCAGCCGCTCCAGCAGGTGGACGTCCTGCTCGTTCTTCAACAAGGCGCCGTACAACGGCGGGATCAGGTCCTTCTTGTCGCCCGAGCGCAGGGTTTCCGGCGG
>JGI25322J35698_1002230_pt1 | contig 9998 bp, 6 predicted proteins | sample AutmiccBRH37_all_FD_35698 | JGI IMG/M metagenome (IMG submission 35698) | reverse complement strand
TCGATCTTCGGCTTGGAAAAGCTGACGCCGTGCGCGCCCATCTCTTCGGCCTCGGTGATCACCTTGGCGACATGCAACAGCGCCTTGGACGGGATACAGCCAACGTTGAGGCAGACACCGCCCAGCGTTGGATATTTCTCGATCAGCACGGTCTTCTTGCCAAGGTCAGCGGCGCGGAACGCAGCTGTGTAGCCACCTGGACCAGAGCCCAGAACAACCACGTCTGCGTGGATGTCGCCGGGGCCAGTTGCCGTACCGCTGGCCGCGACGGCGGTGGGCGCAANGGCGGCGGCAGGTGCCGGTTCCGCGGCAGATACCCCGGCGACCCCTGCCGCTTCGAGCACCAGGATCACAGATCCTTCCGAAACCTTGTCGCCTAGAGTCACTTTTATCTCTTTCACCACACCGGCAGCCGGTGATGGCACTTCCATCGTGGCCTTGTCGCTTTCCAGTTCAACCAGCGGGTCTTCTTGCGCGATGATGTCACCAACGCTGACGAGGATTGCAATNACGGGGACTTGGTCGAAATCACCAATATCGGGAACTTTGACTTNCATGGGATCAGCCCTCCTTACAACATCAGCCGGCGCACGTCGCCGAGCAGGTGTGCCAGTGTTGCGTTGAACCGTGCCCCCAACGCGCCGTCGATGGCGCGGTGGTCAAACGACAGGCTGAGCGGCTGCATCAGCCGTGGTATGAACGCCTCGCCGTTCCAGACGGGCTGCATTTTCGCGCGTGTCAGGCCAAGGATTGCCACTTCGGGTGCATTGACGATCGGTGTGAACCCAGTGCCGCCAATCCCGCCCAACGACGAGATGGTAAAGGTGGCGCCCTGCATGTCGGGACCCTTCAACTTGCCTTCGCGTGCCGCCAGCGACAGCGTGCCAAGTTCCTTGGAAATCTCGACAATGCCNTTNCGATCAGCGTCCTTGATGACCGGNACCATCAGACCCTGCGGCGTGTCGGCGGCAAACCCGATGTTGTAGAAATTCTTCTTGATCAGCTTGTCGCCATCAGGATGGATCGAAGAATTGACTTCCCAATGATCCTTCAGCGCCGAGACGCAAGCCTTGATCATGAAGCTCAGAAGCGTGACGCGGTAGCCTTGNTCTTTGGCCGCTGTGTCCAGCTCTTTGCGATACGCGTCGAGGTCGGTAATGTCGGCTTCTTCGTCGACGGTAACATGCGGGATGTTCAGCCATGCGCGGTGCAGGGCAGGGCCCGAAAGNTTCTTGATGCGGGGCATTTCCACATCTTCGATGGGGCCGAATTTTGAGAAATCCACAACCGGCATCGGCGGGATGCCCATGCCGCCCNGCGCGCCGCCACCGGCAGCGGCGGGCGCGGCCGTGGATTTGAACGTTGCAGTGATATCCTCGCGCAGGATACGNCCCTTGCGGCCGGTGCCGTTAACCTTGGTAAGGTCGATGCCCAACTGGCGGGCAAAGGCCCGGATCGACGGGCTTGCATGCGCCTTGCCGAACCCGGCATCGGTCACGGTCGCTGGCGCAGCGGCAGGCGCAGGCGCGGCAACGGGGGCCGAGGGCGCGGGGGCGGACGCAGGAGCGGTGGGGGCGGCAGCGGCACCTTCGCCTTCAAGAACCATAACCAGAGACCCTTGCGAGACCCGGTCGCCCTCACGCACCCTGATCTCAAGCACTTTGCCCGCTGCGGGGGATGGAACCTCCATCGTGGCCTTGTCGCTTTCCAACTCGATAAGCGCATCTTCGGCGGCAACCATATCCCCGACGCTTACCAGAATACCGATCACCGGCACGTCGTTGAAATCACCGATATCGGGAACTTTCACTTCGATAGTCATGTCGTAATTCTCCTCAATCCCTGGGGCTTAAACCAGCCGCGGGTTCGGCTTGTTGCNGTCGATTTCATATGTCTTGAGCGCTTTTTGCAGATCCGCCTTGGTCACCGCACCGGCCTTGTAGAGGTCGGTCATGGCGGCGGCGGCGATGTGATTGGCATCGACCTCAAAGAACCGGCGCAGATTGACGCGACTGTCAGACCGGCCAAACCCATCGGTGCCCAGCACCGTGAACGAGCCCGGCACAAAGGCACGGATCTGTTCGGCATAGTTCTTCATGTAATCCGTCGCCGCAATCACCGGGCCGCTGGCCTTTGACAATTGCTGGGTCACATAGGGCACCACCTCTGGCGCGAGGGGGTTAAGACGATTGTGGCGCAAGGCATCCTGCCCATCGCGCGCCAGCTCGTTCAGGCTTGTGGCCGACCAGATATCAGAGGTGACGCCAAAATCCGCCTTGAGCATCTCTGCGGCCTTTATCGCCTGCACAAGGATGGTGCCGGACCCCAAGAGGTTAACATGCTTCTTGCCGGGATTCTTGACCTCCTGAAGCCGGTAGAGACCCTTGATATGCCCTCTTCGGCACCCATCGGCATGTCGGGGTGGCTATAGTTTTCGTTCATCAGGGTCAGATAGAAATAGACGTCTTCCTGATCGACATACATCCGCTGCATCCCGTAATGCACAAGAACCGCCACCTCATAGCTAAAGGTCGGATCATAGGTGACGCAGTTCGGGATCGTGCTGGCAAGGATGTGGCTGTGGCCGTCTTCGTGCTGCAAACCCTCGCCGTTCAGGGTGGTGCGCCCGGCGGTTCCGCCAAGCATGAAGCCCCGCGCCCGGCTATCGCCCGCCGCCCAGGCCAGATCGCCGATCCGCTGAAAGCCGAACATGGAATAATAGATAAAGAACGGGATCATCGGCACGCCGTGGTTGGAATAGGCGGTCGCCGCCGCGATCCAGTCGGCCATGGCACCAGCCTCGTTGATGCCTTCCTGAAGCACCTGACCATTGGTGCTTTCCTTGTAATAGGACATCTGATCGGCGTCTTGCGGCGTGTATTTCTGGCCCATCGGGTTATAAATACCGACCGACCGAAACAGCCCCTCCATCCCGAAGGTGCGCGATTCATCCGGCACGATCGGCACNACATGCTGGCCGATCTTCTTGTCGCGCAAAAGCGTGGTCAGGATGCGCACGAANGCCATTGTCGTGCTGATCTCACGCTCGCCCGTGCCCTTGAGTTGGCCCTCGAATGTCGACAGCGGCGGGATTTCAAGGCTTGGCGTATTGCGCCATTCGCGCTTGGGGAATTCGCCACCAAGTTTCTTGCGCTGATCCGCCAGATAGGCGCTTTGCAGGTTGTTGAGCTTGACGAAAGGCGCCTTTGGCAGGTCTTCGTCGCTGACCGGAATCTTGAACCGGTCACGGAAGGCGCGCAGCTGATCCTCGGCCAGCTTCTTTTGCTGGTGCGAGGTNTTCTGGCCTTCGCCGCTTGTGCCCATGCCATANCCCTTGACCGTCTTGATCAAAAGACAGCTGGGCTGGCCCTTGGTATCGACCGCATGTTTGAAGGCGGTATAGACCTTTTCGGGATCATGCCCGCCCCGGCGCAGCGCCCAGATCTGTGCATCGGTCCAATCCTCGACCAAGGCCGCCGTTTCGGGGTATTTGCCAAAGAAGTGTTCGCGAATATAGGCACCGTCCTTGGATTTGAACGTCTGATAGTCGCCGTCGATGGTTTCATCCATCAGCTGTTTCAACCGNCCGCTGGTGTCATTCTCGAGCAGGTCATCCCAGCCCTTGCCCCATAAAAGCTTGATCACATTCCAGCCGGCACCGCGAAAATCGCCCTCAAGTTCCTGNACGATCTTGGAATTGCCNCGCACCGGGCCGTCAAGGCGCTGCAAGTTACAGTTGACCACAAAAATCAGGTTGTCCAAGCCTTCACGCGCCGCCAAGTCAATCGCACCCCGGCTTTCGGGTTCGTCCATCTCGCCATCGCCAAGGAAACACCACACCTTGCGGTCGGCCATGTCGATATGGCCCCGGTTGTGCATGTATTTCATGAACCGCGCCTGATAGATCGCCATCAGCGGCCCCAAACCCATCGAAACCGTGGGAAACTGCCAGTAATCCGGCATCAGCCAGGGATGTGGATAGGATGAAAGACCGCCGCCATCGACCTCGGAGCGGAAATTTTCAAGCTGCTCTTCGGTGATCCGGCCCTCCATAAAGGAGCGCGCATAGATGCCGGGGATCACGTGACCCTGAAAGAACACAAGATCACCACCGTGGATCGCCGATTTGCTGCGCCAGAAGTGATTTAGACCGATGTCATACATCACCGCCGACGAGGCAAAACTTGCGATATGGCCGCCGTACTCGCTGCTCACCTTGTTGCGCCGCACGACCGTGGCCATGGCATTCCAGCGATTGATGGTTCTGATCCGCCACTCCATCTCGAGATCGCCGGGAAACGGNAGTTGATCATCGGCGGGTATCGAATTTTGATANGGTGTCGTGGCCGAAAACGGCAGGGTCGCCCCCGCCGCGCGGGCCTGTTGCACAGCCTTGTCCAAAAGGTAATGCGCGCGGTTGGCGCCATCCTTTTCAATGACGTCGGAAATGGCTTCCTGCCACTCCTGGCTTTCGACTGGGTCGATATCGGTGTTGTCTAGGGTCATTGTTCAGTCCTCAAACGAAAAATTATGCGCCGTCCGGTTTGCGGTGCTGCGACATCCGCGCGGCAGATGCGGTTACAACATGTGTCATGCTCTTGACCTTTCTCGCCCGGATGTCAGGCGTAGTTCTTCTTTCTCGACATCTTGCCGATGCCCGGGTTCATGGAATTGGTGGGGTCGACGGATTTGTAGAANTCGGCCAGATCTGGTTTGGCTTTGTAGAGATGTCCGACATTGTGTTCGGCCGGGTATTCGGCACCGCGCGCGGAAAGCAAATCAAGCATCCTGGCCTTCAGCGCTTTCACATCCACGCCCTTGCGCACGATGTAATCCTGATGCAGGACGTGGCACATGAAATGGCCGTAGTAGAGCCGGTGTACCAATTGGTCGCTGATGTCTGCTGGTAGCTCTTCGAGCCATGCGCGCTCGTTACGCTTGAGGGCGATATCCAACGCAAGGATGTCTTCGACCTCTGAGGCATGCACGTTTTGATAACGGATGGCGGCCCCGGCCGCGGCAAAGCGATGAAGCCCGGCAATCTTGCCTTCGCGGGGCGTGCAGATAAAGAAATCTGCCTCGATTCCGCTAAAGGCCTCGTTCAAATAGGCTTCGGTTTCGGCGATCCCGTCGTCACGGGTCTTGATGATCAGGTGATGTTCGAACCGGTCACGAAATTCCGTCATCTTTTTGGGCAGGATATTTGGCCAGACGGCGCTTAATCCCTGCATGAACTTGTCGGTGAACCCCCGCAGGAGTGGGATCTTGTTCAACCGAGCGTCCACTGCACCCTTCATGGCAAAAAACATCGGCAGTTTGTCGGTGCCAAGTTTGTCGATCATGACCATTGTGTCTTTGCCGTATTTGGTCGTGATGTCGAATACTTCGCGGTGCATGTACTCCGCGCTGACTGGCAAGGTATCGAACTTGGCCAACATATGGCGACGCAGTTCAGTCAGATCAGCGGGATCGTTGGTGCCGACATAGAACACCTGTTCGCGGTCGTTCTTGGGAAAGGTATCCAGACGCACCGCAAACACGGCCAGTTTTCCCGCACAGCCCGCACTTTCATGCAGGCAGCGTTTGTCGGCGTTGAACCGCGCAGGCGTATCTGCCTCGATCTCACNCACAATGCGTGCATATTCAGTGTCAGAGGCGTGATTATTCGTCGATTCAAAATCAGCATCGGCGATGTCACCGTTCTCTACGCGGCACAGGATATCTTCGGGATCGTCACCCAGTGTCAGGCCCAGATGATTGACCAGGTTCAGCGCGCCGTTCTCGTCAATTTGCGCAAAGAGCGACAGCTCGGTNTAGGATGGNCCCCGCTCGATCAGCGAACCGCCTGAGTTGTTGCAAACACCGCCAACGATCGAGGCACCGATGCAAGACGAGCCGATCACNGAATGGGGCTGACGGTTCAACGGTGCCAACAGCTTTTCCAATGCGAACAAGGTAGAGCCTGGCAGGGCCAGAACTTGCTTGCCGCCCTTCAAGAGATGCAGCCCATCCATGCGTCGCGTATTGATCAGAACAACGTCACGATCATACCTGCCACTGGGTGTGCTGCCTTCTGTCAGGCCGGTGTTGGCGGCCTGCATGATGACGATCTTATCCGCCGCCACGCAGGCCTGAAGAACACGCCATTGCTCCACCAATGTCCCCGGTTGCACCACGCAAAGCGCATCCCCTTGCCCCGACCGGAACCCCTTGCGGAACCGTTCGGTTTTCTTGTCGCCGCTCAGCAGGTGCCGCGCGCCGACAATGTCACGCAGTTGAGCGAGAAGATCATGATTGGTCATTTTCATTCTCCTTTATGCGACAGGGTTCAGTAAGCGACAGAGGGCAACCACGTAGCTAAGGCGGGCCAAAGGAAGACAAGCGCCAGGCCGGTCAGCTGGAGCAGCACGAAGGGCACCACACCGCGGTAGATATGCAGCAGGCTGATTTCCTTGGGTGCGACGCCTTTGAGGTAGAACAGCGCGAAACCAACAGGCGGAGTCAGGAACGAGGTCTGCAGGGTCACCGCAACAAGGATCACAAACCAAACCAGAGAAGGTTCATCAATCACCCCAAAGCCCGGTATGTCCATACCCAGACCATTCACGATCGGGCGCATCAGCGGCAGCACGATCAGGGTGATTTCGATCCAATCGAGCACAAAGCCCAGCAGGAAAACAACGAACAGGATGAAGACGATCGTGCCCGTCGGTCCAAAGCCGGTAGAGTCAATCATGTGCGCGATGAGTTCATCTCCGCCAAGCTCGCGCAGCACGTAGGAAAAGACCGTGGCACCAAGGAAGATCGCGAAAATGTAAGCGGTTGTGTTGAATGTCGACACCAACACATTGACCAACTTCTTCAGCGTCAACCTGCGGTAGCCCAGCGCCAGCAACGTCGCGCCCAATGCGCCGATGCCAGAGGCCTCGGTGGGGGTTGCAAGGCCGACAAAGATGGAGCCGAGGACAGCAAGGATCAGGCCCAGTGTCGGGATCACCGCAATCAGCACCGCTTTGACAGCGTCCCAGTCAGGGGTCTTGGCACCTACGGGCACCGGGGCCACATCAGGTTTGATCAGCGCGATGATAAAGATGTAGACTAGGTACAGAGCACCCACGATCACACCGGGAAAGACCGCCGCCATAAACAGATCACCGACAGACAAGGCCATCTGATCGGCCATGATCACAAGCATGATCGACGGCGGGATCAAGATGCCNAATGTACCGGACGCGGCAACAACACCAGACGCCAATGTGGGGGAATATTTTTGCTCCATCATGGACGGCAGCGACAGGACACCCAGCAGAACAACGGAGGCACCGATGATGCCGGTTGAAGCGGCAAGGATAATGCCGATCATGGTTACCGTAATGGCCAGACCACCGCGGGTCTTGCCAAACAGACGCTGCATCGCAGTCATCAGCTTTTCAGCGACACCGGATTGGTCCAGCATCAGACCCATAAAGATGAACATCGGCAAGGCGACCAGAACCGCGTTGGACATGGTCGCATAGACCCGGTTCACGACTGCGCCCAAGGTCAGGTAATCCAGACCTGTCAGCGTCTCGTCGAGACCGGTCCAATTCATCGACCCATTGTCAAACAGATAGGCCAGACCACAGAAGGCCACGCCAACCCCGGCCAGAATCCAGGCCACCGGATAGCCGGTGAACAACAGCGCGATAAACGTCATGAACATCGCGATCACAAGCTTTTCTTCGGTGGCCTCAACCACAAAGGTCAGCGCAGTGGCAACCACCGCAAAGCCCAGCAAAGCCAGAACAATCAGGCGCAAACCCTTGCCAACGCGCTCGTGTTCGTAATTGGCCCAAAGCGCGTGTCCGTCATGGATCAGACGGGCCAGAGCACCCAACGCCAGAAGAACAAAGGACATCGGAATAACCGCCTTGAGCGCCCAACGTGCCGGAAGACCGGTGGGGCTGCTGGAGCGTTCGTTGACCCGCAGGCTTTCGTAAAAATAATCAAAGCCCTGATCAATCATCAGATAGATGAACGGCGTGAGCAGGGTCAGAATGCCAATGACTTCGATAACCCTTTGGGCACGGCGGCTGAGTTGCATGTGCAGCAAGTCGACACGCACGTGGCCGTCGGTGACCAGCGCGTAAGAGATACCGACCATCGTGACCAATCCGTAGAAATGCCACTGAATTTCGTCAAGTTTGGGAAAGTTCTGATTGGCCAGATAGCGAAACAGCACCTGTGCAACAATCGCGGTGATCAGTAGAATGTTGGCCCACATCACCACGTGACCGACAAGCTTGACAGTCTTGTCCAGCCCGACTGCCACTGCCTGGGTATCCGTTTCGGGATGCTCCAGAATGTCTTCGTAGGTTTGGATCGGATCGTCGTTCCGTGAATTTTGGTTGACCATGGCCACCTCCCGATGCCTGCGACGCTATGCGCCCAGACTTAGAATTCTGAGAAAATAGAGATGAAGAATGGGGTTGGGTGGCGACATCTGCTGCCACCCAAACATTGACTACGCTTACTTGCGGGGCAAGAAGGCGTTCTCTTTCCAGGTCTGATAGCCGTCACGGAATTCGGTCATGTCGGCCAGAACCTTCGCAAAGAACGGATCTGCTGCGGCTTCTTCGGCGGCAACTTCATCCCAGGTAGCGCGGAACGTGTCGAGCATCTCAGGCGACCACTGTTTGATGATCACGCCATTGTTCTCGACGTTGTCTTTCATCACGTCGAACTGAATGGCTTCACCTTCGGCAAAGCTGTCTGTCATGGAGCCGCGGCAGGCGTTCTCAATGATCGCCTGATGCTGCCCGGATGCTTCGTTCCAGACGTCCTTGTTGATCAACAGCTCAAACACGGTGGCCTGTTGGTGCCAGCCAGGGAAGTAGTTGTACTTGACCAGCTTGTGAAAGCCCAAACGTGCGTCGATGGCAGGCATCGAGAATTCGGTCGCGTCGATGGCACCTTTTTCCAGCGCCGGGAAGATTTCGCCGCCGGGCAAAAGAGATGTCGCAACGCCCAATTTCTGCATGACTTTGCCACCCAGACCAAAGAAGCGCATCTTCAGACCTTGCAGGTCTTCAGGCGTGTTGATTTCCTTGGAAAACCAGCCCGATGTTTCGGGGGCGATGATCGCGCAAGGCAGCACTTTGACGTTGAAGCCCGCCTGATCATACATCTCTTGGTACAGCGTCATGCCGTTGCCGTAATAGAGCCACGCCATGTACTCGCCCGCTTCAGGGCCAAACGGCACAGCCGAAAACATGGGTGCAGCGGGGATTTTACCAGCCCAGTAGCCAGCCGTGGTGTAGCCAGAGTTTATCTTGCCGGAAGAAACGGCGTCCAGAATTTCAAACGGCGGAACCAATTTGTCGGGCTCATACACTTTCATTTTCAGCGTACCGCCTGACATCAGGTCCAGCTGTTCAGCAACGCGCGGGATCGGCGAACCCAGGCCCGGCAACGCGGTCGAGAACGCGATGGGTGTCTTCAAAAGGATCTTGTCGGCGGCCAATGTGGCCGTTGCGGACAGCAACGTGGCTGCAACAGCAAGACTGGTTACGATGGTTTTCATGAAAGGTCTCCTCCTTAGGCAAAGCATGCCGTTTTCAGTTATGGCGGAGCCGCTTTCGATGAGACTGTGCATCAACTTCTCCCCCGGTCGATGGAGTGGTTCACTATCTTTACCACTTAGCCAAGTCAATCATTTTGTGAACCACTCCATAAAACTTTTCGTGATCATTCATGAAAAAGTACCACCAGAACAGCGCAAAATTTGAGCGAACTCCACCTGATGATTTACAAATTTAATATTTGTAACAACATATTAGATTTCACTCCACGCCTCGCCGTCGGAGGGAGGGAAGAAAATTCCCACCTGACATCAAGTGGTCTATTTAATTTACCATATAGAGCGCCTACATCTCACGTAGGGTCGAGAAATTTTTGCAGTGATTCTGCGGCCGGTAAATGTTAAAAGCCAACGAGCAGAGGATATGGGGATGATGCAG
>JGI25322J35698_1002223_pt1 | contig 10041 bp, 10 predicted proteins | sample AutmiccBRH37_all_FD_35698 | JGI IMG/M metagenome (IMG submission 35698) | reverse complement strand
GAGAAGGTCAGCCACCTCAAGGTCGGCGACCGGGTCATGGCGCTCACTGGCTGGGGCAGCTTCGCCGAGCAGGTTGCCGTGGCCGGCAGCAACGCGCTGCCGATTCCGCCGAGCATGGACTTCGACACCGCCGCCGCCTTCAGCATGACCTACGGCACCTCGATGCATGCGCTTACCCAGCGCGCCAATCTGCAACCTGGAGAGACTCTGCTGGTGCTGGGCGCNTCCGGTGGTGTCGGCCTCGCTGCCGTGGAAATCGGCAAGGCCATGGGCGCGCGAGTCATCGCCGCCGCNTCCAGCGCCGAAAAGCTGGAGGTGGCGAAGAATGCCGGCGCCGACGANCTGATCAACTACAGCGAAGTCAGCCTGAAGGAGCGCCTGAAGGAACTCACCGGCGGCCAGGGTGTGGATGTCATCTACGATCCGGTGGGCGGCAAGCTGTTCGAGGAAGCCTTCCGCAGCATCGCCTGGAACGGCCGCATGCTGGTGGTGGGTTTCGCCGCCGGTGGCGACATTCCGGCGTTGCCGGCCAACCTGCCGCTGCTCAAGGGTGCCGCACTGATCGGCGTGTTCTGGGGCGCCTTCGCCCAGCGTCAACCGCAGGACAACGCCGCGAATTTCCGTCAGCTGTTCGCCTGGCATGCAGAAGGCAAGCTCAAGCCGCTGGTNTCGCAACGCTTTGCGCTGGAAGAGGCTGGCCAGGCTATCGCCACGCTGGGGCAGCGCAAGGCGGTCGGCAAGCTGGTGGTGCAGGTGCGCTAATGCGCAGAAGGGAAATGCAGGAAGCGTCAGACGCTTCCTGCATGATCCGCATGGATCAGTGGGCGGTGCTGGGGGCTTCGCCGGCGCTCTGCATGCGCGCCATTTCCTGGGCGTAGAGTGCGTCGAAGTTCACCGGAGCCAGCATCAGCGCCGGGAACGAACCGCGGGTCACCAGGCTGTCCAGCGCCTCACGGGCGTACGGGAAGAGGATGTTCGGGCAGAACGCGCCAAGGGTGTGGCTCATCGCAGCCGCTTCCAGACCCTTGATCAGGAAGATCCCGGCCTGCTGCACTTCGGCAATGAACGCAACTTCTTCGCCGGTCTTCACGGTGACCGAAAGGGTCAGCACGACTTCATGGAAGTCGCCCTCAAGCGCCTTCTGCTTGGTGTTCAGGTCCAGCGCGACACTCGGATTCCATTCCTGACGGAAAATTTCCGGGCTCTTCGGCGCTTCGAAGGACAGGTCGCGGACGTAGATGCGCTGCAGGGAGAACTGCGCGCCCTGTTCGTTCTGCGACGCTGCGCCGCCGTTGTTAGCTTGTTCGGTCATTTCTGCAACCTTCTATCCAGTTGTGCGTGTCGTTTGAATTGTTCGCAGACCCGCGTTGCCGGCCTCAAGCCTGCAGCAACGGGTCGAGACGTCCGGCGCGCTCCAGAGCGTGCAGCTCNTCGCAGCCGCCGACGTGNTTNTCGCCGATCCATATCTGCGGCACCGAGGTGCGTCCGGCCNTGCTGGCCATCTCGGCGCGCAGGGACGGGTTGCCATCCACGGGAANTTCCTCGTAGGCGACACCCTTGCGATCGAGCAGCGCCTTGGCGCGGATACAGAACGGGCACCAGGCGGTGGTATAGATGACGACGTTGGGCATGATTACTTGACCACTGGCAGATTGTCGCCGCGCCAGCTGGAAATCCCTCCCGACAACTTGGCGGCGGTGAAGCCTGCCTTCTGCAGCTCACGGCAGGCCGTTCCGGCGTGCTGCCCCATGGCGTCGACCACGATGATGGTCTTGGCCTTGTGCTTTTCCAGCTCGCCTGTGCGGCTGACCAGCTTCTCGTAGGGAATGTTCAATGCATCGACGATATGACCGGCNTCGAACTCCTTCTTGACGCGCACGTCCAACACCACGCCCTCGCCACTGTTGACCAGTGCCGTCAGTTCGCGATTGCTCAGGCTCTTGCCACCCTTGCGGGTCTCGGTGATGAACAGAAGGATCAACAGCACCACGAACAGGCTGCTGAGTACATAGTGGTTAGAGACAAATTCAATCAGGTTAGCGAGCATCAACGGGTACCCGGNCGATAAAATGCGGGCCAGTATACACAGCCCCTCCTACCGGCTGAACCCTGATGATTCGTGACCTCGCCCCGGCCAGCCAGTAGACTGGCTGCCCTTTTCCGCCCCCGTGCAAGGAGCCCGAAAGCATGTCCGTCGCCCCCACCGCCNCGCCCAAACCCCTGGTACTGATCATTCTCGATGGCTTCGGGCACAGCGACAGCCCGGACTTCAACGCCATCCACGCCGCCCGCAAGCCGGTCTACGATCGCCTGCTGGCCAGCCAGCCGCACGGATTGATCTCTGGCAGCGGCATGGATGTCGGTCTGCCGGACGGGCAGATGGGCAACTCAGAGGTCGGCCACATGAACCTGGGTGCCGGGCGCGTGGTGTACCAGGACTTCACCCGGGTGACCAAGGCGATCCGTGATGGCGAGTTCTTCGCCAACCCGACCATCTGTGCCGCCGTCGACAAGGCCGCGGAGGCCGGCAAGGCGGTGCACATCCTCGGCCTGCTTTCCGACGGTGGCGTGCACAGCCACCAGGATCATCTAGTCGCCATGGCCGAGCTGGCGGCCCAGCGCGGCGCCGAGAAGATCTACCTGCATGCCTTCCTCGACGGCCGCGACACCCCGCCGAAGAGCGCACAGCACTCCATCGAACTGCTCCAGGCCACCTTCACGCGCCTGGGCAAGGGCCGTATCGCCAGCCTGATCGGCCGCTACTTCGCCATGGACCGCGACAACCGCTGGGATCGCGTACAACAGGCCTACGAGCTGATCGTCGAGGGCAAGGCCGAGTACCGCTCCGACTACGCCGTGGATGGCCTGATCGCCGCCTACGAGCGTGGCGAAAGCGACGAATTCGTCAAGGCGACCACCATCGGCGAACCGGTGCGCGTCGAGGATGGCGACGCCGTAGTGTTCATGAACTTCCGTGCCGACCGCGCCCGCGAGCTGACCCGTTGCTTCGTCGAACCCGGCTTCAATGAATTCGAACGCGCCCGAGTGCCGCAACTGGCCGAGTTCGTCATGCTCACCCAGTACGCCGCGAGCATTCCAGCGCCGGCAGCCTTCGCCCCGGAAGCACTGACCAACGTGCTCGGCGAGTACCTGGCCAACAACGGCAAGACCCAGCTGCGCATCGCCGAAACCGAGAAATACGCCCACGTCACNTTCTTCTTCTCCGGCGGCCGCGAAGAGCCCTTCCCCGGCGAAGAGCGCATTCTGATCCCCTCGCCTCAGGTCGCCACCTACGACCTGAAACCCGAGATGAGCGCGCCCGAGGTCACCGATCGTATCGTCGATGCCATCGAAAACCAGCGCTACGACGTTATCGTGGTCAACTACGCCAACGGCGACATGGTCGGTCATACCGGCGTGTTCGATGCCGCGGTCAAGGCGGTGGAATGCCTGGACAGCTGCGTCGGGCGGATCGTCGAGGCGCTGGACAAGGTCGGTGGCGAAGCGCTGCTGACCGCCGACCACGGCAACGTCGAACAGATGGAAGACGTCATGACNGGCCAGGCGCACACCGCGCATACCTGTGAGCCAGTGCCTTTCATCTATATAGGCAAGCGCAACGTNTCGATCCGCGAAGGCGGCGTGCTGGCCGATGTCGCGCCAACCATGCTGACCCTGCTCGGCATGCCGGTACCGCCAGAGATGACCGGTCGCTCGATCGTCGAGCTGAGCTGATCGAGCCGGGCGGGAAGCGGCTGGCGCCAGCCGCCGTTTCCCGCTACAGGCTTCAAGCTTCCAGCTTGCTTTTTAGGCATACTACGTCGGTCATAACGCTCGGTTGACGCCCTCCAATGCCTCGTACCTTTCTCGCCCTCGCCTTCCTCTGCCTGCTCGGCCCCGCCGTGGCGGACGAACGTGCCGCAGCGCGGCAGCAGATCGAAGCCGCTCGCCAGGACATTGCCGAACTGCAGAAACTGCTCAAGCAGATCGAGCAGGAGAAATCCGGCGTTCAGAAGCAGCTGAAGACCACCGAAAGCGAGATGGGTCAGCTGGAAAAGCAGGTCGACACCCTGCAGCAGGAGATCGACCGCAGCGAGGCGGAGCTGGAACGCCTGAACGAGGAGAAAACCACCCTCGAAGGCGCACGTCTGGAGCAGCAGCGCCTGATCGGGCTGCAGGCCCGCGCCGCCTATCAGAATGGGAGGCAGGAATACCTCAAGCTGCTGCTCAACCAGCANAACCCGGAAAAATTCAGCCGCACCATCACCTATTACGACTACCTGAACAAGGCGCGCCTCGAACAGCTCGACAGCTTCAACGAGACCCTGCGCCAACTGGCCGGAGTCGAGACTGACATCGAAGCGCAGCAGAACCTTCTGGCGGAAAAGAAGGACGGCCTGCTGGAGCGGCGCGAGCANCTCGCCGAGGTGCGCAAGGAGCGNCAGCAAACNCTGGCCAAGCTCAACAGCGACCTGTCCAGCCGCGAACAGAAGCTGCAGGCCCGCCGTCAGGAGCAGGCCCAGTTCGANCGGGTACTCAAGACCATCGAGGAAACTCTGGCNCGCCAGGCTCGCGAAGCCGAGGAAGCCCGGCAACGCGAACTGCTTGCCGAGCGCCAGCGTCAGGAGCAACAACAATNCCGGNCCGGCNCCAGCACTGCGCCGANCGGCCCATTGGTTTCCAGTGCCGGCGGCAACTTCGGCGGCCCGTTCGCCAAGGCCAAGGGCAAGCTGCCATGGCCNGTGGATGGACGTCTCGTCGCCCGCTATGGCACTCCGCGCGGCGGCGACGCTCGAACCAAGTGGGACGGCGTACTGATCGGCGCCAGCGTCGGTACTCAGGTCCGCGCCGTCCATGGCGGACGCGTAGTGTTCGCCGACTGGCTGCGCGGCGCTGGACTGCTGGTAATCCTCGACCATGGCAATGGTTATCTGAGCCTGTATGGCCACAACCAGAGCCTGCTGCGCGACGCCGGCGATATCGTCAAGGCCGGCGACGCAATTGCCACGGTAGGCACCAGCGGCGGCCAGGAAACTGCCGCACTGTATTTCGCCATTCGCCAGCAGGGGCGCCCCAGCGATCCTGCCCAATGGTGCCGCGCGCAAGGTTAGCGAGCAGCGGCGTTCGGTCCTGCCGAGCCGCCCGCACCACCAAACGCGCCCTCTCATAATTGGAGTTCGACATGTTGCACCTGCGCCGTTTCGCCCGCCCATCCACGCTCGCCCTGGCCGTATTGCTGGGGATGCAGGGCGGCGCATGGGCCCAGCAGCCCATGGAGGAGGCCGCGGCGCCAAGTGCCAGTGCCAGTGCCAAAGCCCCGCTGCCGCTGGAGGAGCTGCGCACCTTTGCCGAGGTACTGGACCGTATCAAGGCTGCCTATGTCGAACCAGTGGATGACAAGACCCTTCTGGAAAATGCCATCAAAGGCATGCTCAGCAATCTCGATCCTCATTCCGCCTATCTCGAGCCCGAAGCGTTCGCCGAGCTGCAGGAAAGCACCAGCGGCGAATTCGGTGGTCTCGGCATCGAAGTCGGCATGGAAGACGGCTTCATCAAGGTCGTTTCACCGATCGACGATACNCCGGCGTCCAAGGCCGGCATCGAAGCCGGCGACCTGATCGTCAAGATCGATGGCCAGCCGACCAAGGGGCTGTCGATGATGGACGCCATCGGCAAGATGCGCGGCAAGCCGGGCAGCAGCATCAGCCTGACGCTGGTGCGCGAAGGCGGCCAGCCGTTCGACGTGAAGCTGACCCGCGCGGTCATCAAGGTGCGCAGCGTCCGCAGTCAGATCCTGGAGCCGGGCTACGGCTACCTGCGCGTCACTCAGTTCCAGGTCAACTCCGGCGAGGAAGTGGGCAAGGCGCTGGCGAAGCTGAAGAAGGACAACGACGGCAAGAAGCTCAACGGCCTGGTCCTCGANCTGCGCAACAACCCCGGTGGCGTGCTGCAGGCGGCTGTCGAGATTTCCGANCACTTCCTGACCAAGGGCCTGATCGTCTACACCGAGGGTCGCATCGCCAATTCCGAGCTGCGCTTCAACGCCGACCCGGCAGATGCCAGCGAAGGCGTACCGCTGGTGGTGCTGATCAACGGCGGCAGCGCCTCGGCCTCGGAGATCGTCGCTGGCGCGCTGCAGGATCACAAGCGNGGTGTGGTGATGGGCACCGACAGCTTCGGCAAGGGCTCGGTACAGACCGTGCTGCCGCTGAACAACGATCGTGCACTGAAGCTGACTACCGCGCTGTACTACACCCCCAACGGCCGCTCGATCCAGGCCCAGGGCATTGAGCCGGACATCAAGGTCGAGCGTGCCAAGCTGACCCGCGAGCAGGCCGCCGATGGCTTCCGCGAGGCCGATCTTGCTGGCCACCTGGGCAACGGCAACGGCGGTCCGGACCGTCCCACCGCCACCCAGATCGCCAGCGACTCGCCGCGCCCGCAGGACGATGACTACCAGCTCGGTCAGGCCCTGAATCTGCTCAAGGGATTGAACCTCACCCGCGGCCAGTGAAGATGTCAGGCTGGNTAGCAGGGCTNGCGCTGCTGGTGTTGCTCGCCAGCCNGGCGCTGTATGCCAGCGAGCCCGCAGCCACGCCGGACCATGTCCCGCGACCGCGGTTGNCCCTGATAATCGACGACCTCGGGCAGAACCCGGCACGCGNCCGCCGCGTGCTGCANCTGCCGGGGCCGGTCGCGCTGGCGATCCTTCCCGACACCCGCCATGCAGCCGACCTGGCCGAGCAGGCCCATCGCGCCGGCAAAACGGTCATGCTGCACATGCCGATGGCGCCTGCCCAAGGCCGTTTCGCCTGGCATCCCCAACTACCTCATGACGAACTGGCGCGCCGTCTCGACGCAGCGCTTGCGGCGGTACCGCATGCCAGCGGGCTGAACAACCACATGGGCAGCGCCATGACCGATCAGANACAGGCCATGACCTGGCTGATGGGNGAACTGCAGCGCCGCCACCTGTTCTTTCTCGACAGCCGCACCAGCCCGCGCACCGTGGCCGCCGCCAGCGCCCAACGCACGGCACTGGCCAGCCTGTCGCGGGACATCTTTCTCGATGACGATCCCGCGCCGTCCGCGGTAGCCGAACGCTTTCACGCGGCAGTCGCGCTGGCGCGCAAGCAAGGCTCGGTCGTCATCATCGGTCATCCCCACGAGAGCACGCTGGCCGTGCTCGAACGCGAACTGCCGCGCCTCTCGGCGCAGGGCATCGAATGGGTCGATGTCGGGCAGATGATCGCCACCCGCAGCAACCGCGCGATGGCCGCCCACGGTCGTGGCGGCGTCTACCGCTGAGCTTCAGAGATAGCGGCGCAGCATCGCATCCACCGTGCCGTCGGCACGCATCGCATCCAGCGCCCGCTGCAGACGCTCAACCACCTCGTCCGGTGTCGCCAGGTTGAGCGCGAGGAACAGCCGCGCTTCATTGAAACGCAGCACCGGTTTCAGGCCGGTCACACCTTCCTGCTTGGCCAGGTAGGGTCCGACCGGATCGGCGGTGGCCCAGACGTCGATCTGACCCTTGAGCAGCTTGCCGATGTTCTCCTGATCACGCAGCGAGTTGATCGGCGCCAGGCCCTTGCCCTCCAGGTGCTGGCTGACCGCATCGTTCTTGTAGGCACCGATGCGCAGGTCGCGTGCCTGCTCCAGTCCGGTCAGACGCAGAGGACTGTCGGCGGGCGCCAGCAGCACCCAGCTGATGCTCGCCAACGGGCCGACCCATTTGAACTGCTGCTCGCGCTCGGCCGTGAAGGTGGTGGAGAACAGCCCCTGATCCGGCTGTTCGAGCACCTGCTTGTAGATGCGATCCCAGGGAAAGCGCAGGGTCAGCTCGTAGCGGATATTCGCGCGGCGGAACATCTCGCGCACGATGTCGGCGTTGATGCCGTGGATGCGCGCGTCGGCGGCGTAGTTCTTGCCGTCCTCGGCCATGTTGAATGGTGGAAAGTTCTCGGTCAGCAGCACGACTCGGTAGTCGTCAGGCAGCGCGGCGTGCGCATGAGCGCAGAGCAGTAGCAAGACGGCGGCAATGATTCGCTTGAACATGGATCGCTCCCTTTTTCTCGATTCCCTGGCCCACCCCTCCGCGAGCCAGAGCCGGGGGCTGTCCAAAGCAAGATGCGAACCAGCGAAGCGCCACGGCGCCAGCGGCTGAGCGCCCGCTGAATCAGGGAAGCGTGCATGCGCCAGGACGGCGCGAGCAGGGGGATCGGTGCACGCTACTGGCGCACCGCCATCACTCGAGAAAGTCGGCGCAGAAGATGCGCCGACCTGGGAAGGCTCAGAGGTAGCGCGCGTTGATCTCGTCGATCACACCTTCGCTACGCATCTGGTCGAGCGCTTTCTGCAGCTTCTGCACCGTCTCATCAGCGACCTGCTTGTTCAGCGCCAGGTACAGCTCGGCACTGTCGAAACGCAGCACGCGCTTGAGTCCGGTCACGCCGTCCTGGCGGGCGAGGTAGCGGCCAGCGGGATCACCAGTGGCCCACAGGTCGATCTTGCCGTCGATCAGCTTCTTCACGTTCTCCTGATCGCGCAGGGCGAGCTGCGGCTGCAGCCCCTGACCGTCCAGGTGCTCGGCAATGGCATCACCCTTGTAGGCGCCGATGTTGTACTGGCGCGCCTGATCCAGGCTGGTCAGGTTGATCGGACTGTCGCCACGAGCCAGCAACACCCAGTCGTCCGGGCCGATGGGACCAACCCACTTGAACAGCTCTTCGCGCTCGGGCAGGCGCGCCGTGACGAAAACCCCGTAGTTCGGCTGCTCCAGCGCCATGCCGTAGATACGCTCCCAGGGGAAGCGCAGCGTCAAGGTGTAGTCGATGCCGGCACGCTTGAACATCTCGCGCACGATGTCCGCGGCGATCCCGGTGATGTGCTCGTCACGCGCGAAGTTCTTGCCATCGTCCGCCATGTTGTAGGGCGGGAAATTCTCGGTCAGCAGATTGATCTTGTCTGGCGCCTGAGCGTGCGCCAGCGTAGCGCCCAGCAGCAAAGCTGCGGCGATGGTAGAGATTGTCTTGCGCATGTGTGTACCCCCTGAGTACTTATCCGCAACAGCCGCGGACGTGTCCATGTTTCGAGAGCGAAGCCTTTCGCTCTGCCGGCAACGCGATCAGCGCATCACGATGCCGCGGGCGGCCAGATAGGCCTTGGCTTCCGGAATGGTGTATTCGCCGAAATGGAAGATGCTGGCGGCCAGCACCGCATCGGCCTTGCCTTCGAGGATGCCATCGGCCAGGTGCTGCAGATTGCCGACGCCACCGGAGGCGATCACCGGGATGCACAGCGCTTCGCTGATGGCCCGGGTGACGCCCAGGTCGTAGCCGCTCTTCACGCCGTCCTGATCCATGCTGGTCAGCAGGATTTCGCCAGCGCCGAGGTCTTCCATCTTCTTCGCCCAGGCCACCGCATCCAGGCCGGTGGGCTTGCGCCCGCCATGGGTGAAGATTTCCCAGCGACCCGGCTCGCCCGGCGCGGAGACCTTCTTCGCATCGATGGCGACGACGATGCATTGCGAGCCGAAGCGGTCCGCGGCCTCGCCGACGAAGTCCGGGTTGAACACCGCGGCGGTGTTGATCGAGACCTTGTCGGCGCCGGCGTTGAGCAGGTTGCGGATGTCCTGCACGCTGCGAACGCCACCGCCGACGGTCAGCGGGATGAACACCTGGCTGGCCATGCGCTCGACGGTGTGCAGGGTGGTGTCNCGGTTGTCGACGCTGGCGGTGATGTCGAGNAAGGTGATCTCGTCGGCGCCCTGCTCGTCGTAGCGGCGNGCGATTTCCACCGGGTCGCCGGCGTCGCGGATGTTCTCNAACTGGACGCCCTTGACCACGCGGCCGTTGTCCACGTCGAGGCAGGGAATGATGCGTTTGGCCAGGGCCATGGCTTTCTCCGAAAGCGGCTTATTCAAGCCGCAGGCTTCAAGCTGCAGGTAGCGTGTAGGGTGGATCGCGCTTCACCGATCCACCGCAGTTCAGCGAATCACTCGTCCTTGTACTTCAGGTCGCAGAGCGCCTGCGCCTCGGC
>JGI25322J35698_1002213_pt1 | contig 10066 bp, 7 predicted proteins | sample AutmiccBRH37_all_FD_35698 | JGI IMG/M metagenome (IMG submission 35698) | reverse complement strand
GAGGTTGAACTCGACACAATAGCCAATCTGAAGATACGAGAAATTAAACAATGGCGTCAGGAACGTCTTGAAGACGGATTGGTATTTTTTAAGAATGCTGTCTTTTCCGAGACGATTCGACAATATTTAAATCAACCGGGCGATGTGGAGGCAAAACGGCATCTGGATGTTTGGCTGGAAAAAATCGTAAAGTTTCCTCAATACGACAGAATCTCACTGTTAAACGCTGCAGGCGTTGAGCAGCTTTCCATCCCCAACCGTTCTGGAGAAACTGTTTCTGAAAAAACTCTGGATATCGGCAATGCAGTCGAAACGCAGCAGGTTTTTTTCCTGGATTTCACCAGGAGAGATCGAGATCTGCNCCCCCGCTTGGCTATTGTTGTGCCGATTCTTTCGGCACCGGATTGGAGTGAGCTCCTTGGTATACTCACCATAGAAATAGACCCTCAAAAGTATCTCTATCCGCTGATCCAGAACTGGCCCATCCCCAGTGAAAGCGCTGAGACACTGCTCGTCCGCCGAGATGACGATAGTGTTCTCTTCCTGAACGACCTCATGTTTAAAAATAACGCTGCCCTCAGCCTCCGTTTCCCCTTAACTCGGAGTGACCTTTCGGCGGCGATGGACGCACGGGGCAAAGCTGGAGTCATCGAAATGGTTGATTCTCAAAACAAAAAAGTGATCGCAGCCGTGCAGCCCGTACCTGATTCTCCGTGGTTTATGGTTGCCAAAATTGATCTGGATGAAATCGCCCGGCCTTTACGTGAGCGTCTTTTCGGAATGACTGGACTGCTCTGCGCCCTCCTTTTAGGCGCTGGAGGATTGGTCGGGCTTGTCTGGCGTAACCAGCGGGCAAATTTTTATCGACTGCAGTATGAGGCGGCAATGGCAGTTGAAGAGTCTGAAAAGAGACTGCGCCTCATATTTGAAAGCTCCAAGGACGGAATCCTGGCGGTTGATATGAAGACAAGAAAATTCGTGGTTGCCAACGAGGAAATATGCCGGATGCTCGGCTACAGGCATGATGAATTGCTGACAATGCAGTTGAGCGATATCCNCCCTGCCGCGGATTTGCCGGCTATTGCCGAACAGTTCGAGCGGCGGGCTCGCGGAGAAGCGTCCTTGATTGTCAATATCCCCATGCTCTGCCGGGATGGATCGGTATTTTATGCTGATATCAATGCAACCCAGATTCAACTTGGTGATCAAAATTGTATCCTCGGAACCTTCAGGGATATAACCGACAGGATGCAGGCCGAGGCAAGAATCGAACACCTCAACCGGGTCCTTCGGGCAATCCGCAGTGTCAACCAGTTGATCGTCACGGCCTCGTCTGTTGACGAGTTGACACAGAAGGCCTGTACGATATTAGCTGATCGGCAGAGCTACATCAGTGCGCTCATTGTCCTCACCGATGAAAACAATCGCCCCTTTGCCCACGCAGAAGAAGGTGCAGGGGTTGATTTTCACCACTTTATCAAGCAGATAAAACAGGGGATCCTCCCCCTGTGCTGTGCATCGGCCAAAAAGAAAGGTGGGATTTATCTAACCAGAGGAAAAGACACGATCTGTGAAACCTGTCCTGTGGCTTCTGTGTGCATTTCACCGCAGAAAATGTCGATCTGCCTTGAGCATCAGAAGACGGTCTATGGTTACCTTGTGGTGAGAGTCGATATAAACATCGCCATGGATGACGAAGAAGAGAAGTTGTTGATTGAGTTGGCCGGGGACCTAGCCTATTCTCTCCACAATATGGAAGCGAAAAAGATTATACTCCGAACCGAAGAAGAAAAGAAAAAACTCGAGGCACAGTTTTTTCAATCGCAGAAAATGGAGGCGGTGGGCCAGCTGGCAGGAGGGGNGGCTCATGATTTCAACAATCTGCTCTCCATTATTATCGGCTATACAGACCTCCTGAAAGAAGAAGGGATAGCAACCGTCTCCTCCGAGGAAGCAGTCACCGAAATTTATGATGCCGCCATCCGGGCGACCAATTTAACCCGACAGCTCCTCGCTTTCAGCCGGAAACAGATGCTGGAGATGCAGGTTGTTGATGTGAATAAGGTGATCGGCAGTTTCGAAAAGCTACTCCGGCGAACCATCGGGGAAGATATTCAGATGAGTCTTATCCCGACCTCGGAACCTGTACTGGTCAAGGCAGATGAATCTCAGCTCGAACAGATTCTGTTAAATTTAGCAGTCAACGCCCGTGATGCGATGCCCGATGGCGGTTTGCTTACCATTGAGACCGCCTGTGTCGTTCTTGATGAAGCATATGCTTCGGGCAAACCCGAAGTAAGTCCCGGACCACATGTAATGATCGCTATAAGTGACAATGGCAGCGGCATGGATAAAGCAACTCGGGACAAGATTTTTGAACCATTTTTTACCACAAAAGCCATGGGGAAAGGCACAGGGTTGGGTCTATCGATGGTATATGGTGTAGTCAAGCAGCATAATGGAAACATCTGGGTCTATAGCGAGCCTGGTGAGGGGACAACCTTTAAAATCTATCTTCCTTCGGTGAAAGAGGCCAATATTCCGCAAAAGCATGTTAACAAGCGGAAACCGTCAGCACAGGCGGAAACTGTTTTGGTAGTCGAAGATGAACCATCTTTGCGAAAACTCGCCTGCCAGGTTCTGATGCGCAATGGATACACGGTACTGGAGAGCAAGGATGAGAATGATGCGATCACGGTCGCCAGCCATCATAAGGAACCGATCCAGCTGCTTTTAACCGACGTCATTATGCCAACGATGAAAGGTACCGAAGTGTTTGGAAGGGTATGCAAGTTCCATCCCCAGGTTCGAGTCCTTTACATGTCGGGATATACCGCAAACGTTATTGCCCATCATGGGGTACTGGATGAGGGGGTACATTTCCTCCAGAAACCTTTTTCCGCCGAAAGCCTATTGGAAAAGGTTTACAATACACTCAGGAGTTGATCGACTTTCTTTATCAGGTCGAGCAGACACTTTCGCAGAACACAAAAAATCCGGAGTAGAAAAAAACGTTATTTCATCAACCATGCTCATCTACGGGGCGGTGTATTTATAATCAAGAACTCTATGAAACACAGTTTTCCTGATTCAACAATCTACGACCTGCAGAAACCTTCATATTGTAATTTCTCCAGCTTTTCGATCACACCCAAGTAGCGTTCAACAAGTTCAGCTTCTGGATTACCATAAGTTTCATTTAGAAAATCTCTGGCAGAACCGTTGTTCAAATCAATAACTTCATATATTGATGTTTTATTAAATATTTCATGTGCTTCATTCACTAATATATCTATTATATCATTGCCTTTATCCATTCTTTTCTCCATTCATTAGATGATGAATCATAAATAGGAAAATCCTACAATTTTCCTACATTGTTTCAAGACAAGAAGATTTCTTTGATTGTTGGACCTTTATTCTGATAAAATGGCTGGTTAGAAGGAAGCAGATTATTGCGTGATCAATCGTGCAACAACAAGATCTGGCTGCAGAATTGATATCTCGGCTCGGACAGCGATATACATGCAGGGTACCGTGGAGAATTCAACTTTTCCTTAAACTCTATTGACCCGCCGGCACTAAGTCCCCTCTCATTCCAAGTTAAGAGATACAGCTTTTCTCTCTTTGTATATACCGGAGGAAGAGTGGAGGACATCAGGTGGAGATAAAGGAGGCGCCAAAACTGGAAGCGGCAAGGCAGCAGGATTGCCCGGGTTCCAGATGAGCCCGGCAATCCTGCTGAAAACAAGAAAGATGCTCAGACCTTAAAACTGCCGACAATAGTATTCAGTTCGGCAGCCATCTGCTGCAGATCGCCTGAGCTTTTTTGCACCTGCCTGCTGCTCTCGGAAATACCTGTCGCGGCCAGATTAACCTTTGCAATATCCTCGGTAATAGTACCGGCCACCGCCGAGCTTTGGCTTACATTCTCATTGACTTCCTGAATACCCTGGCTGGCCTGGGCGATATTGTTGGCAATCTCCCGGGTCGCTGCAGTCTGTTCCTCAACCGCTGCCGCTATCGTCGTGACAATATCGTTCACGCCGCTGATCACCTCCGAAATGTGATCTATTTCCGTGACCGTCAATTTGGTTGTCCGCTGCACCTCATCGATCTGTTCCTTGATATTCAAGGTGGCTCCTGCCGTCTGCTTGGCTAGTTCTTTAATCTCGTTGGCGACCACCGCAAAGCCTTTTCCGGCTTCCCCCGCCCTTGCCGCCTCGATTGTCGCGTTTAAAGCCAGGAGATTGGTCTGCTCGGAGATTTCGGTGATTGTTTCAGTAACCATGCCGATCTTTTGCGCAGCACTTCCCAATTCTCCCATTTTTTCGGAAGCATTTTTGGCCTGGGCCACTGCCTTGCTGGAAACATTTCTAGCCTTTTCTGCATTCTCAGCGATTTCATTGATGGTTGAACTCATCTCCTCGGCCGCTGAGGCAACCATATTGGTATTGGTTGCCGATTGTTCCATGGCTGCCGCCACATTATTCAGATTGGCGCTCATCTCCTCGGAGGCGGTGGCCACATTATTGGCCCGCTGGGATGTGTCTTCGGCGCCATCAGACAGCTCACCGGCTATGGCGGAAAGTTGATTGGCGGAAGAATTTACATCTGCTGAATTTTCCGCAATCCGCTTGACAATGCCCTGCAGTTTTTCGATAAAGGTATTGAACCAGAAACCAAGCTCACCGATTTCGTCTTTGGACCTGGCATCGAGTCGCATTGTGAGGTCACCTTCACCCTCGGCAATATCCTTGAGACTGCTGATCGCCCGGTTAATCGGTTTTACTATCAGACCGGCCGAATACGCAACTGCGGCACCGGTCAGCGCTATCGCCGCGAGCGTAACGAGGAGGCTTGCGTTACGGATGGAGTTTGCCGCCATCAAGAACTCCGATTCATCCTGGGTGGCGGCGATATACCAATCCACTGCCGACAGTGGGGCAAACCCGGCGATTTTATCAATTTCGTTGAAGGTGTATTCTTCGACCCCTTTTTCTCCGGCCAGCATTCTTTTCACAATCTCTTCCATCCCGGCAAGTTTGGTCACATCAAGGGAGAGGATGTGCTTCGGCACCGGATGGGCCAGGATTATTCCCTTTTTGTCGGTCATGAACCCGTACCCGGTCGTGCCGATTTTTCTTCCTGAAACAATCTCGGTGAGAAATTCGACCTTCATCACCAGTCCCAGAACCCCGACAAATTCTTGCGACGCTGTTTTGATCGGCACACAGATGACGGAGATCAGTTTATCGGTAGTCTTTGAACGGACAATATCGCCGATGACTGTATTTCCCGAGCTTTTGGCGGTTTGAAAATATTGCCGATCCCCTACATTACTGCCTTTGTATTCCTTGCCGTCCTCCAGAACACCAGTGAACAGATTTCCCTGGGCATCACTGACGAACACACCTTGATAGGAAGACCCCAGTTTGGTGAATTTCCTCCCAAGGCTTCGATAAAGTTCCCCAATCCGATCCGCAGTCGCATCTGCGCCGTTTTTGTGTACCAGAGCGAGGATATCGACTACCTGCTGATCCGCGGCGAATACTTCGGCAATTTTCACCTCTTCCTTCAACACCTGATCGGCTAGGCCGGCAAGGTCCGAAGCAATCGACTGCGCCTGTTTTTTCGCCATCTCCGACAAGGCGGTAGAGGATTTGGATATCGACAGGATACTGATAACAAGAAGAGGAATGAGAACAAGAGTAATACCCCCGGCGATAAGCCGGAATCGTATTGAAGTGATTTTCATTGAAAAACCTCGCAGTTAAAGACCTAGAACCCTTAAAAACTCTGCCTCTATTTCAGCAACGGATTTTATTCTATTGTCAAAAAAAATGTAAGTAAAGGTAATATACTGAGAATCTGTCCTTTTTACTTGATTAGCGAGGTCCTGAAGTTATCATTCCAATGTCGTTACCAGCATAAACATATAGTACCGCCGATAAACCGACATCCTCACATAAAACCAACGAACCGGTCCTCCCCAGTACCTGCTTGCCGGAGTGTTACGAATATTGTAATGCTACCGGAAGTGAGCTAGGTATCTGTAAAGAATTCACAGATAAAGTATCAATGATAGAGGAGGGCAATGATCATGGCAACCAAAGTAAATTCGAGTGACGTTCTCTCTCTCCGTGAAGCATTGAGCATGGAAATTATAATCAATCAAGCGTTGGTTGATGTCCTCGTAGCCAAAGGAATTCTCACCCAGCAGGAACTTATGACAAAGATCGAAGAGATTCGGAAAGAAATGGCTGTATAAATCTTTTGATCGAGAAAACAGATGCTAAAGAAGATAATTTCCGGAGGACAAACCGGGGCAGACCAAGCCGGACTTGATGTCGCCATCAAACACAACATCCCGCACGGTGGAGCAATTCCAAAAGGAAGAATGACCGAAGACGGTGTGTTATTAGAGAAGTATCATCTCGAAGAAATGACAACGAAGTCCTATCCAAAACGTACAGAAAAGAATGTCGTAGAGTCCGACGGAACGGTCATTTTCACACATGGCAAATTAACAGGTGGATCCTTACTCACCCGTAAAAAAGCTATCGAGCACAACAAACCGGTTCTGCACCTTGATATGCTCACTCATAATGCTGAAAGAGCGGCCTTTTTGCTTCTTCAATTTATAGAAGAAAACAGTGTCGAAGTGTTGAATGTGGCGGGATCGAGAGCAAGCAAGGATGAACGGATACATGAAATCACTTTTTCGGTTATAGAAAGAATTTTGAATTAAAACAAAAATAGCATCTTCAAAAAACCGATCCAGCGAAGGTTGATCAATGACACCTCATATTTTCCATAGATCGGGGTGTAAAAAAAAGATTATAACTGTAAAAATGTACAATGATCCTGGATCAGTACAAGAGGCCGTTGAAGATTTTTTTCAAAAAAATGGCCTAGCAGGCCGAGGGGCAGATAGGACTACAACACATCGTTGTTTATATCCTCCCCAGATTCCAGGGGCTAAAAAACTACGGAGATAGGATTCTTACGCGGCATTTATTCTTGCTTCAAAGAGAGCGAGGCTTTTTATAATTTCATCAAAGCTCGGGAACGACCCCATAAACATTTCGTCCATTGCTTTGTAATCGCTTCTTATGTCCTGCAACGTATCGTCTTGAGGTACGAGGCGCAGGTTGCCAATATTAGCGGTATCATAAGAGGCTTTAGCGTCTCTGAAGAACAAGGTTTTGTTTGCACGACTTGAGTGAGCAGCGGTATGTCCGCAAGGGCTTTTTCTGTTACGCCCTCTGATCCATCATGAACGTGTCGTAATAATGTCGAGACATTTTCATGTAACTGAAAAAAAGCAGTGTAGCTTTGCATCCCCAGCAGTTTGTCGTCCCGCAGACAGGAAAGGGCTATGAGCAAACAACAACGCAAGCAAGACAGTCTCGCATTGACAGCCATCCCTGAGGAAGGCTCCACTGCACCGTATCGGGAAACAAAAGCCGCAGTTAAGGATAACGAACATTTGTTTCGGCTACTTTTTGATTGTGCTCCAGATGCGATGTTTGTCGCAAATATCGAGACGGGAATAATTGAAGATGCCAACCAAGCAGCAACTAGGTTGCTCCTACGCTCAACAGAGGAAATCATCGGCATGCATTTCAGTATGCTGCACCCCCTGGAAATGCTGGAAAAAACTAAGGAGCATTTTCATACTCACATTCTGCAATCAGAAGTAAATGGTGAGATCCTCCCGATCGAACATTACGCTTTGCGTTCTGATGGGATGACCGTGCCTATAGAGGTCATGGCAGCAAGTCTGACCTTTGATAATAGTAAAAAGCTGCTGGGAATTTTTCGGGATATTTCCCGGCGCCGTCAAATGGAGACTGAATTACGTGAAAGCGCAATGCAGCTCGCCAAGTTCAATAAGGCTCTCGAGGAAGAACTAGATAAACGTGAGAAAATAGAACTTGAGCTTCGCAAGCGGAGAGAGCGTTTTGAAACGCTGTTCAATTGCATGGCCCAAGGTGCCTTTTATTGGAATCAAAATGAAGGTCTGAGCGACGTCAATCCATCTGCCCTGGAACTCTTAGGCCTCTCAAGGGAGCAGTTCCTGGAAAGAGGCTCATCTTTCCCACAATGGAAGGTTGTCAACGAAGATGGCTCTGAACTACCTCTAGAGGAGCGTCCCTCCAGCCTTGTGCTAAGTGGTAGGCCCGTTCGAGATAAAATTGTTGGTGTATTCAACCCGAAGACTGGAGCACATGTTTGGCTGGTGGTCAACGCCCACCCGCAGTTCAGGGAAAGCGAGAGCCAACCTGCCGAGGTATTCGTCACACTGCACGATATCACGGACATCAAGCAGATGGAAAGCGAGCTGCGAAAGTCCCGGAAAAACCTGGAGAAACGAGTAGAAGAGCGCACTCATGAGTTGCAGAACACCTATGGCCAACTGCTGCATGCGGAAAAACTGAGTGCTATTGGCAGTCTTTCCGCCTCCATCGCTCATGAATTCAACAACCCTCTGCAGAGTGTCATGACTGTAATCAAGGGAATTCGCAGTCACTGCTGTCCTTTAGGTGAAAAAGAGAAAGCACTCATAGACATGGCGCTTAAGGAGTGTGGGCGGATGCGGGATCTTATCAGAAGCCTGCAGGACTTTAATCGACCGACCTCGGGCCGTTGGGCGCCAATGAATCTAAATACCACAATTGATTGCATCCTGCTGTTGGGTAAATATCAGTACGCGCGAAAAGGAATTACTGTGGTGAGAAATTATGCAACCGATCTTCCGCAGATCAACGCGGTGGCCGACCAGGTGAAGCAGGTCCTGCTCAACCTTTTAAATAATGCCACTGATGCCTGCGAAGACGGTGGCGGTACGATTACTATCAGTACGGCCATAGATGACGGGAGCTATGTGAAGATTGCTGTAAGAGATTCCGGCAAAGGAATCCCGCCCGAGATCATGCCCAGGATCTTCGAGCCTTTTTTTACTACAAAACCAGAGTCTAAAGGTACCGGTCTTGGTCTGTCGGTGAGCCACGACATTGTGAAAAAACACGGAGGCCGTATAGAGGTTGCCAGTGAATCTGGAGGAACTACTGTATTCACAGTTGTTCTCCCAGTCATTGGTCATCCCGTAGACAACGGGATTTCTCCTCAGTGATTGACAAGATGAAAGCTGCTGAAAGGAAATACCTATACCTCATTCAGGGTTTGATATCATTCCCCAGGACGGATTGCGGCAGATCTCTCCGATATCGTTCGACATCGAGAAATAAATGGTTGCTTGTGTGATACCCAAATTCCTCCAGATTGCCTTGTTCAAACAAGCGGAGGAAATGGCTCCGACACTCATCCATAAGCCGATGGCCATGACCAATCAAAAAAAATGCGGTCCATGGCACAGTCGTCCTACTATGACGTTAATTAAGATGGCAAGAATTGTCGACCCCTATGCAATTGCTGCTATAATGATCGGTCTGTGATAAGTTTCTAAATCCTTTAAGTATGGTCAATGGCGGTCGCAACATGTGTCCTAATCTGGCGCAGTCTGGGCGTCTAGCGTTCTGAGTGCGTGGATTGCTGACCATATCAATCGGATAAAAAAGGAAGACAAGGGCTGGCCGGGGGTTGACTAGTTGATTGGCGGGATTGGTGAATACTTCCTTGCCCCCAACTGCACAATCGATTCTGAAATCGAAGCGGTGCGACAGATTTTGACTGAAACTGCGGCGTCGCAGAAAGCAGGGGCCATGGCCAAAAAGTCAGACAGATGTTTGCTTTACTCGTTAGAAAGGGAGACCAATTTATTTCTCTCTTGACACATATTTAAGCTAACAGTTAGTTAGAGGTCTACTTACTTTCCATTTGAAAAAGCTTAAATTTCCAATAGCTTTGTACGGTTGTAAGATGTTATGTTGTATTATTAGATTGGAAATATGACGAAACAACTACCTAAGACAACAACTTGATTTAACATGGAATCATCTTCTTATTGGTTATTATTTTTATCTGCAGCCATTGTGATAAATATCACACCTGGTCCGGATATGATCTACATCCTCTCCAGGACAATAGCTCAAGGACGAAA
>JGI25322J35698_1002202_pt1 | contig 10118 bp, 7 predicted proteins | sample AutmiccBRH37_all_FD_35698 | JGI IMG/M metagenome (IMG submission 35698) | reverse complement strand
GACCTGATCCTTGCCCATGATATTTCCGCCTGGGTGCCGCCGGGGCTGGAACCTGATCAACTCGATACGTTTCTTGACGCCAGCGAACAGGTGCATCCCGATCTGCCGGAGGGCACCGCCTTTGCCGAGTTGCGGCGCGTGATGACCCGGCTCAGCCCGCGCGATGCTGAACTGGCAGCCACCGCCAAGGCGGTGTTCGGCTGGCATCTGACGCACCGGTTCTGCGCGCGCTGCGGCAAGGAAAGCCGGATGATCCGGGCCGGGTGGCAGCGCGCTTGCGATCATTGTGGCGGGCAGCATTTTCCGCGCACTGATCCGGTGGTGATCATGTTGATAACGCGGGGCAATTCGGTCCTGATGGGTCGGTCTCCGGGTTGGCCCGAGGGGATGTATTCGCTCTTGGCCGGGTTCATCGAGCCGGGCGAGACCATCGAAGCGGCGGTGCGTCGTGAGGTCTGGGAAGAGGCCGGGATCGAGGTGGGGCGGGTCAGTTATCTGGCAAGTCAACCTTGGCCTTTCCCAGCCTCGTTGATGTTTGGCTGCCGGGGTGAGGCCCTGAGCGACGAGATCACCATTGATCCCAAAGAGATCGAGGACGCGCTCTGGATGAGCCGCGAGGATATTCTGGCGGCCTTTGCCGGAGAACATCCGTTCCTGTTGCCCGCGCGCAAGGGGGCGATTGCGCATTTCCTGCTCGAGAACTGGCTTGCCGACTGTCTGGATTGACGCGACAATGGCACCGGGCACAAAGCGATAACAAAGGTCAAGGGGCAGTCTGGGGATGCAGTTTAGCGGTAAGGAAGATATCGAGGCCCCGATCGAGCGGGTGTTCGAGGAAATCACCGACTTTCAGGCATTCGAGCGGTCCGCCCTGCGGCGGGGCGCGGATGTCAAGCGGACGGACACATTGGGCGCGCCGGGCGTTGGCATGAGTTGGCATGCGGCGTTCAAGCTGCGCGGCAAGCAGCGCAAGGTTGATGTGAGCGTGGCCGACTACGATCCGCCGAACGGGATCACTCTTGGGTTGATGTCGGCGTCGATCGAGGGGCAGATGATTGCGGAACTGGTGGCGCTGTCGCGCGGCCGCACGCGGATGACCGTGACGCTGGTTCTGCAGCCGCGCAGTCTGGCGGCGCGGTTGATGATGCAATCGCTCCGGCTGGCGCGGGGCAACCTGACCAAGCGGTTCAAGGTTCGTCTGGCGGAATATGCGATGGACGTCGAAGAGCGTTACAAGCGGTCGGCCTGACGGAGATCACTCGGTGTCGTGCCTGCGCGGATCTGCGGGGTACACACCGAGAATTGTGATGTCCGATGTGAAGTAATCCAGTTCATCCAGAGCACGCGCAACGGATGGGTCATCGGGATGGCCTTCGATGTCGGCGTAGAATTGTGTCGCGGTGAACGACCCGCTGACCATATAGCTCTCGAGTTTGGTCATGTTGACGCCGTTTGTGGCAAAGCCGCCCATCGCCTTGTAGAGCGCGGCGGGGATGTTGCGCACCTGAAAGACGAAGGTCGTCATCATCCCATCATCGCCGCGTCGCGAGAAATCGGGCTCGCGCGCCATCACAAGAAAGCGGGTGGTGTTGTTGCCCTGATCTTCGATGTGCTGAGCAATCACGTCGAGACCGTAGATTTCGCCTGCCAGTTCGCTGGCCAGCGCCGCCAATTCCGGCTGTCCGGCCTCAGCGACATGGCGAGCGGAGCCTGCGGTATCGGCGCCGGTGATACGGTGGATGCCGTGTCGTTCCAGAAAGGCGCGGCATTGGCCCAAGAGCATGGTGTGGCTCATCGCGCTCTCGATTTCATCAAGGCGGACACCGGGCAGAGCCAATAGGTTGATATGCACCCGCACAAAGGCCTCGGCCACGATATGCAGTCCCGATTCGGGCAAGAGGTGGTGAATGTCGGCGACCCGGCCAAAGGTAGAGTTCTCGACCGGCAGCATGGCCAGATCGGCTTGCCCCTCGCGCACTGCTGCAATTGCGTCCTCAAAGGTGCGGCAGGGCAGCGCCTCCATGTTGGGATAGGTCTCGGCGCAGGCCTGATGCGAGTAGGCGCCGGGCTCTCCCTGAAAGGCGATGCGGTTGGTCATCTGCGTTTTTCCGTGTTTTTGGCCCGGTCGGGCGTTTGGTCGCGGAAACTACACCTTGCGCGCCGGTAGGGGAAGCGGATAGATACGCGGCCAACGACGGATTAAATGGAAACGGGCCGATGTTCGACACAATGACAATGACAAAGACCGCTGGCGCACTGTGTGGAGCGCTGTTGGTGTTCCTTTTGGGCAATTGGGCGGCAGAGTCGATCTATTCGATGGGCGGCGGTCATGGCGAAGATCACGCACAGGGTTATGTGATTGACACAGGTGAAGACGAGGCCTCCGAAGAGGCTGCGGATGAAGGTCCGAGCATCGGCGAGTTGATGGCTGCGGCTGATCCGGCGAATGGCGAAGGGCTGTTTCGCAACTGTGCCGCCTGTCACGCGGTGGCGGATGGCGAGAACAAGGTTGGCCCGCATCTTTACGGCGTAGTTGGTCGGGACGTTGGATCGGTGGCAAGCTACGGGTCCTATTCGGGCAGCTTGACTGAAGTGGCGCAGGTCTGGACGCCAGTCGAGTTGAACGCGTTTCTTGAGAACCCCAAAAGCTACGCGCCCGGCACCACGATGGGCTATGCGGGGATGCGCAAGGCCGAGGATCGTGCTGACCTGATCGCCTATCTCGATCAGACGGATGGCACGACATTCGAGATGCCGGCGGAAGAAGCGGCGGCTGAGCCTGCGGCGGAAGAAGCGGCGGCTGANCCTGCGGCGGAAGAAGCGGCGGCTGAACCTGCGGCAGAGGAAGCAGCGGCTGAACCTGCGGCAGAGGAAGCAGCGGCTGAGCCTGCGGCGGAAGAAGCGGCGGCTGAGCCTGCGGCGGAGGAAGCAGCGGCTGAGCCTGCGGCGGAAGAAGCGGCGGCTGAACCGGCGGCGGAAGAAGCGGCGGCTGAACCGGCGGCGGAAGAAGCAGCGGCTGAGCCTGCGGCGGAAGCGGGCGCATCGGATTTCGCCGCGCTGGTTGCTGCGGCGGATGTCGCCGAGGGTGAGAAGCTGTTCCGCCGCTGTGGCGCCTGCCACAAACTGGAGGATGGCAAGAACGGAGCCGGTCCGCATCTCTTTGGGATTGTGGGCCGTGACATCGCCAACGTTGACGGGTTCAGCTATTCGGACGCGCTCAAGGGGCTGGATGGAGCTTGGACAGTAGACCAGCTGAGCGCGTGGATCGAAAACCCGCGCGCGTTTGCGCCGGGCAACCGGATGGGCTTTCCGGGTCTCAAGGATGAGCAGGATCGCGCCAACCTGATTGGCTATCTGCAAAGCTCTGGCAACTGAGCCGGGCCGCAGTTTCAAAAGGCCGCTGCCCTGCATGGGCGGCGGCCTTTTTCGTGGGCGCAAGACAGGATCGGCGCTTGAACAACGCGCCCCCCCTCCTTAGCTTGCCACAGACGGATCAAGCACCAGATAATGGGTGCGGCAGGAGGATGATGTGATGACCAGACAGCAAGCCCCGGCCAAGGCCCGGACATATTCAGGATTTTCGCGGACGCGNGCGCTGCTGGCCTTTGCGGGGCTGTCTATTGCGACCTTGATGGCGCAGGCGGTGTGGGCGCAGGATGAGATCATCACATCGCATGGGTATTCGTTCTATGGCGATCTGAAGTATCCGGCGGATTATCCGCATTTTGACTATGTGAACCCTGATGCCCCGAAGGGCGGTGAAATCTCGCTCTATGCGCCGGGGACATTTGATTCGATGAACCCCTATTCGCGCAAGGGACGTGCCGGGCAATTGTCCTGGATGGTCTATGAGAGCCTGTTGGGCGCATCCGAGGCGAGCGGCGAGCCGCTGCCGGGGGATAGCTATAACGAGGGCTATGGTCTCTTGGCGGAGCGGCTGGAGTACGACGCGGGCAAGACTTGGGTGATTTTCCACTTGCGGCCCGAGGCGCGGTTTTCCGATGGCACGCCTGTCACGGCGCATGACGTGGTGTTTTCGCACAATCTCTTTCTGGAGCAAGGGCTGAAATCCTATGCGGATGCGGTCAAGCGCCGGGTGCTGAGCGCCGAGGCGCTGGATGACACCCGCGTCAAGTTCACCTTTGCGGAGGGCATCTCGCGCCGGTCGCTGATTGATCAGGTGGGCGGCACGCCGGTGTTCCCGCGCAAGTGGTATGAGGAAACAGGCGCGCGGCTGGACGAGCCACGGCTGGAGGCGGCGCCGGGATCGGGCCCCTATCAGGTCAAGAGCTATGACGTGAACCGCAACATCGTCTATGAGCGCAACCCGGAGTATTGGGGGTGGCATTTGCCGATCAATGTGGGGCGGCATAATTTCGACCGTATCCGGATTGAATATTTCGCCGATGACAACGCCGCCTTTGAAGCGTTCAAGGCGGGAATTTACACGTTCCGTCCGGAGGGGAATTCCAAGACATGGGCTACGGGATACGATTTCCCGGCGGCGAATGCGGGCTATGTGGTCAAGGCGGAGCTGCCCGACGGCTTGCCGCCGACGCCGTCCGGTTTTGTGTTCAATCTGGGCCGCGAGACATTGCAGGACAAGCGCGTGCGGCAGGCGATTGCGCTGGGGTTCAATTTTGAATGGACCAATGCATCGCTGCAATATGATCTCTTCAAACAGCGGCATTCCTTTGTGCAGGATACGCCCCTAGAGGCCAAGGGCGCGCCGGAAGAGGCGGAGCTAGAGCTATTGAAATCCTTGGGTGATCTGGTGCCTGAAGAGATGCTGACCGCACCTGCGGTGATGGCGCATAGCTCGGATGGTGAGCGTCTGAATGACCGGCGCAATCTCCGCACAGCGATGAGGCTCTTGGATGAGGCCGGTTGGGCCGTGGGCGATGATGGCAAGCGGCGCAATGCGGCGGGCGAGGTGTTGACCATCGAGATCCCGATTTCTGCCTCTGGGTCCGCCACGATGTCGGCGGTGGTCGAGAGTTTCGTGAGCAATCTGCAATTGATGGGCATTGACGCCAAGTTCGACAAGATCGACGCCGCGCAATACACGGCGCGCGAGCGGGATCGCGATTATGACCTGATCTTTGACAGCTATATCGCCTTTCTGGAGGCGGGCACGGGCCTGCATCAGCGCTATGGCAGCAAGGAAGCGGCGTTCAGCCTGTTCAATCCCGCAGGGCTGGCGAGCCCGATGGTCGACACGATCATCGACAAGGCTCTCGAGTCGGGGAGCAAGGAAGAGCAGGACGTGGCCTTGACCGCGCTGGACCGGGCGTTGCGCTATGAGTTCTTTATGATCCCAACCTGGTATCTGGACAAGAGTTGGGTGGCTTATTGGGATATGTATGACTACCCCGAGCCGCTGCCGCCCTATGCGACGGGCGTGCTGGATTTCTGGTGGTATGACGCCGACAAGGCGCAAGCGCTTAAGGACGCGGGCGCGCTGTGATCCTGAGGGCCTGCTGAGATGGGAGCCTATATCCTGCGGCGGCTGTTGCTGATCGTGCCCACGCTCTTTGGCATCATGGTCATCAATTTCGCGCTGGTGCAATTCGTGCCGGGCGGTCCGGTCGAGCAGATGATTGCCAATATGCAGGGGCAGGGCAATGTGTTCGAGAGCTTTTCCGGCTCTGGGTCGGACACCGGACAAGAGATGGTGGGGGCTGCCGGTGGCAATGACCAATACCTTGGTGCGCGAGGTCTGCCGCCGGAGTTGATCAAGGAATTGGAAGAGCAATTCGGGCTTGATAAGCCGCCGTTGGAGCGGTTCGTCAACATGATGTGGAATTACATGCGGTTCGATTTCGGCGAGAGTTATTTCCGCAAGATCGAGGTGCTGGATCTGGTTCTGGAGAAGATGCCCGTTTCTATCACGCTGGGCCTGTGGTCGACGCTCATTGCCTATATCGTGTCGATCCCGTTGGGGGTGGCCAAGGCGGTGCGCGATGGCACCAAGTTCGACACCTGGACCAGTGGTGTCATCATCGTGGCCTATGCGATTCCGGCGTTTCTCTTTGCGATCATGCTCTTGGTCCTGTTCGCCGGCGGCAGCTATTTCCAGATATTCCCGCTGCGCGGCCTGACGTCGGACAATTTCGAGCAACTGAGCCTCTTGGGCAAGATCGGCGATTACCTCTGGCATATTGCCTTGCCGGTCATTGCCTCGACGATTTCGGCCTTTGCCACGCTGACGCTGCTGACCAAGAACAGTTTTCTGGACGAGATCAAGAAACACTATGTGATGACCGCGCGCGCCAAGGGGTTGTCGGAGCGCAAGGTTCTCTATGGGCATGTGTTCCGCAATGCGATGCTGATCGTGATTGCAGGCTTTCCGGCGGTGTTTATCGGGGTGTTCTTTGGCGGCTCTGTTCTGATCGAGACAATTTTCAGCCTCGACGGATTGGGTCGGCTGGGGTTTGAGGCTGCCGTGGGGCGCGATTATCCGGTGATGTTCGGCACGCTGTTTCTGTTTGGTCTCATCGGACTTGTGGTCGGTATTCTGTCCGACCTGATGTATGTGCTGGTTGATCCGCGGATTGATTTCGAAAAGCGGGAGGGGTGAGACAGTGATCCGCCTCTCGCCGCTCAATCAACGCCGCTGGCGCAATTTCCGCCGCAATAACCGGGCGTATTGGTCGCTCATCCTCTTTTCGGTGATCTTTACCGTCACGCTCTTTGCCGAGTTTGTGGCCAATGACAAACCGATCCTCCTGCAATATCGCGGCGCGTATTACATGCCGATTTTCAGGTTCTATCCTGAAACGGCGTTTGGCGGCGATTTCGAGACCGAGGCGATTTACCGTGACCCTGAGGTGCGGTGTTTGATTGCGTCGGGCGGATTGGACATCTGTTTTGACGATCCCGAGGCGATCATTGCGGATGCCGAAGATGGCGTGGTTGAGGGCGAAGAGATTGCCAAGGGTTGGGCGATCTGGCCGCCCATTCCCTATAGCTATAACACCACAGTGGATCGGCCCGGTGCGGCACCGCTGCCGCCCAATGGGCAAAACCTGCTGGGCACTGATGACACCAAGCGCGATGTGCTGGCGCGGGTGATCTACGGGTTCCGGTTGTCGGTGCTGTTCACGCTGATCGTGACCGTGCTGTCGTCGGTGCTTGGTATCGCAGCGGGGGCGGTGCAGGGCTATTTCGGGGGACGCACTGATCTGATTTTCCAGCGGGTGATCGAGATCTGGTCGTCCACACCGCAGCTCTATGTGATCATCATCCTCTTTGCGATCCTGCCACGAAGTTTCTGGCTGTTGGTGGTGATCACGGTCCTCTTTGGCTGGATGGCTCTGGTCGGTGTGGTGCGGGCCGAATTCCTGCGGGCACGTAATCTGGAATATGTGCGCGCGGCCAAGGCGCTCGGCGTCTCGAACCTCACCATCATGTTCCGCCATATGCTGCCCAATGCGATGGTGGCGACGCTCACGATGCTGCCGTTTGTGATTACGGGCACGATTTCTCTGCTCGCGGGTCTTGATTTTCTNGGNTTTGGTTTGCCGTCCTCAGCGCCCAGCCTTGGCGAGTTGACGCTTCAGGCCAAGCAGAACCTGCAAGCGCCATGGCTGGCGTTCACCGCGTTCTTTGCCTTTGCCATCATGCTGTCGCTCCTCGTCTTTATCTTTGAGGGCGTGCGTGATGCTTTTGATCCCAGAAAGACCTTTGAATGAGTGTGTTAGAGGTCAAGGACCTGCGGATCAGTTTTCGGCAAGACGGGCTGGTGATTCCGGCGGTCAAAGGCGTGTCGTTCAGCCTTGATCGTGGGGAAACCGTGGCGATTGTGGGCGAGAGTGGCTCTGGCAAATCGGTTACGGCGCTCTCGACCGTGTCGCTGTTGGGATCGTCGGCAGAGGTCACGGGATCGGTGATCTACGATGGCCACGAAATGATTGGCGCGGATGATCGGCGGTTGCGCAAGGTGCGCGGCAACGACATCAGCTTTATCTTTCAGGAACCTATGACATCGCTTAACCCGTTGCATACGTTGGAAAAGCAGTTGCGTGAGAGCCTGGAGCTGCACCAGGGGCTGACCGGTGTGACGGCCCAAACGCGCATCGTGGAATTGCTGGAGCGGGTGGGGATTCGCGAGGCGGCAAGCCGTCTGGGGGCCTATCCGCATCAGTTGTCCGGTGGACAGCGGCAGCGGGTGATGATCGCCATGGCGCTGGCCAACAAACCCGACATCCTGATTGCCGATGAGCCGACAACGGCGCTCGATGTGACCATTCAGGCGCAAATTCTGGAGCTTTTGGCGGAGTTGAAGCGCGAAGAAGGCATGGGCCTTTTGTTCATCACGCATGATCTGGGGATCGTGCAGCGCATCGCCGACCGGGTCTGTGTGATGAAGGATGGCGAGATTGTCGAGAGCGGGCCGGTGGCAGATGTCTTTGCCGCGCCGAAGCATGAGTACACCCGCAAGCTGCTCAGCGCACGGGCGGTGGGCCTTCCGGCTCCGGTGCCCAAGGGGGCGGAGGTGGTGGCTGAAACGCAGGATTTGCGGGTCTGGTTCCCGATCCAGAAGGGGTTTTTGAAACGCACCGTGGGGCATGTGAAGGCAGTCAATGCCGCCACGCTCAGCGTGCGNGCGGGCGAAACCTTGGGCATCGTCGGCGAGTCCGGCTCTGGCAAGACGACGCTGGCGCTGGCGATCATGCGGCTGATTGCCTCTNAAGGTGAGATCCGCTTTGTCGGGCAGGATGTGAACGGCTGGTCGACGCGAGAACTGCGCAAGCACCGCGCCAAGATGCAGATCGTGTTTCAGGACCCGTTCGGAAGTCTGAGCCCGCGCATGACTGCCGCGCAGATCATCGCCGAAGGTTTGGGCGTGCATGGCAATCCGGGGGGGCGACCGGCGCGCGTTTTGGTGGCCGAGGTGATGGAAGAGGTCGGGTTGAACCCCGCCACGATGGACCGCTACCCGCATGAATTCTCTGGCGGTCAGCGTCAGCGTATCGCGATTGCCCGCGCGATGATCCTGCGGCCCAAGCTGGTGGTGCTGGACGAGCCGACGAGTGCGCTCGACATGACCGTGCAGGTGCAGATCGTCGATCTCTTGCGCGATTTGCAGGTGAAATATGGGCTGGCCTATCTGTTTATCAGCCACGACCTGCATGTGGTGCGTGCCATGAGCCACCGGGTTCTGGTGATGAAGGATGGCGACGTGGTCGAGGCGGGCGAGGCCGAGGCGCTCTTTACTGCGCCACAGACAGAATACGCCCGCAAACTGCTGGCGGCAGCCCTTGAAGGGCGCGCCGAAGTCTGACGCCTCAGATTGCCGAACTGTGCCCCTTCTCGTCCATCTCATAGGCGTCGAAGTGGCGTGCGATCATCCGGGTCAGGGGGCGTGATTCGAGCGGGATCGAGAGGCCGGTGGCGTTGAGGGTCAGATGCCCCTCAAAGCGGCGATCCACGGCGGACAGCATCGCCTGCAACTCTGCGGCCGGGATCTCGAACTCGCGGAAAATCTCGGCGCTATCAATGCGGAAATCGCACATCAGCATTTCGATCATCCGCGCGCGCAGTTTGTCCTCGGCGGAAAAGACATGGCCGCGCGATGTGGAAAACCGTCCCTCGCGGATGGCGCCGGTATGGGCACCGGTGGCGGGGGCGTTCTGGGCGTAGCCTTGTGGAAAGCGCGAGATCGAGGAAGCCCCAACGCCGATCAGCACTTCGGCGGTGTCATCGGTGTAGCCTTGGAAATTGCGGCGCAAGTGCCCTGATTTTTGCGCCACGCTCAGCCCGTCTGACTTGGTGGCGAAATGGTCGATGCCGATTTCGACGTAATTGTCCCATAGGAACAGNTGGCGCGCGGTTTCAAACAGGTCCAGCCGTTCCTGCGGTGTGGGCAGGGCATCCGAGGGGATCATTTGCTGCCGCTTGGCCATCCAAGGCACATGCGCATAGCCGTAAAGCGCCACACGGTCCGGGCTGAGGGACAAGAGTTTTTGCACGCTTTCGGTGATGCGTGCGCGATTCTGATGCGGCAGCCCGTAGAGGATATCGGCATTGAGGCTCTTGACGCCGCGCGCTCGAATCTCGTCCACCGCCCAGCGGGTAATGTCATAGCCCTGCATCCGACCGATGCTCTTTTGGAT
>JGI25322J35698_1002193_pt1 | contig 10153 bp, 10 predicted proteins | sample AutmiccBRH37_all_FD_35698 | JGI IMG/M metagenome (IMG submission 35698) | reverse complement strand
CGGGGATCGAGGGACCGTTGGCGAGAAAGCGCATCGGCGAATGTCTAGCCCGGATCGGCCGGACTTGCATCGCCGTTGGCACCGTCACCTTCCGGCGGCGGCTGCGGCACGCGCCAGTCCTCCGCGACATAGGCGCCGAAGCCGCGCAGCACGCCGCGCGCGGTGTTGGATACGATCTGGAGGTTCTCGTCGGCGCTCAGGATGCCGTTGAAGTACGTGCCCATGGCGGCAAGCTGCATGTCGACGACATCGTTGACGCGGAGCGGCAGCTTCTTGCCCGTCTGTCGTCCGATGCGGACCCATTCCATGTAGTAGAGAAGCATGCAGAGGGAATAGCGGAAGGCGAACAGGCCCATGGTGTCGCGCAGCAGCATCGGCGCGCGGCGGCCGGGCTCCTGGTTCTGCAGGATGAAGGTACCGGTGGTCTCTTTGAGGAGATCAAAAAGCTTGCGGCGGGTGCTGTCGGCTACGTCCGTCATCGTGCGGATTTGCGTGAGCTCGGCCTGCGTGAAATCCTTTGCCGCGGAGACGAGGCTGGGCTCGAGGGCGGACACTTCCTCGGTTAGGCGCGCTATGATGAGCTGCGCATTCACCTCGTGCTGCGCCATCTCCTCGACCAGGCCGCCCGGCGGCGGCAGCGTAAGCAGGCGGCGGGCCAGGCCTGTGAGATAGGCCGTGGCCTCATAATCCAAGAGGACATGGGTCTGCTCTTCGGAGGTGATGTTCTCGCCCAGCATCTCGTGGGTGCGCCGCAGGGCATAGGACTGCTGCGCATAGTGGGCGACGATCTGCAGTGATTCCCGTGATGTCGACAGCGCCCTGGTCTTGCGCATTTCGACTAGGGTCAGGTCCGACAGGGCGATCGCATGGTCACGCGATGCTTGCAGATAGGCCTTGAGCCCCGGGTGGCGCAGGGCGTTGGAGTCGGCGAGCAGCGTGATCATGCCGGCGATGGGGTCATTGCCGCGTCTCCGCAGAACAGCCGCAGTTCGAGGTCGGCCCGGGTTGGTACCGCGCCCCGCCCTGGTCGATCAATTTAATGAGCGCGTTGCGCAGCAGGATGAAGCTTTGCACGCGCGCGCCGAGTTCCGCGTTCTGCGCCGTGTGCGCGGCCTTGGCCGGGCATTGTACAGGTCAGCGACGGTTTTGAACGTCTCGAGGCGCTTCGGCCCGACCGGCTCGAGATAAGCGGCGATATGGGCTGAAACGCGAAAGCGCAGCTCGGCGCGCGACGGGGCGAACAATTCCTCGATAGCGCCGCATGCGGTCAGCAGCGTGGGCGCAGGTCATCCCCGAACGGTGCAGGCATCCGCTGCGCGGAGCGGGAGGTTCAACGGCGGGCAAGTCCGCATCAGCTCGGCATCTGCGCGGCCACACGTCCTCGATCCGCGAGAGGTTTTCGACGCTTAGCCGAGCGATCTTCTCGTCGCCGGGGTGGAGGGTGGTCAGGACGCCGATCGCGCCGGCCGAGACCAGGACGGAAGCACCGGGATTGGAGAAGGGAGCGACGAAGCCGCTCTTGTCGATCCCCCGGACGGTGATCGTCCAGCGCGAACTCTGGAAACCGTGATAGTCGGCGCGCTGGCCTGCCGTAGCATTGTTGCCCGACGGGAAGACGAAGATGGTCCCCAGGCCGCCTCGGCCGTTCGCCGCGGCGTCGGCCAGTGCGGCGCCGGCCGGGGCGAGGCCTCCTTCGAGTGCGTCGAAGAACTCCGTGGCGGTACAGAGCCAGGAATTGTTCGAGACGTCGAAGGCTCCCTGGCGCGCGAATATGTCCGCTAACTGTGCCCCCGAGAGGCTCTCGTCGTTGCCCCTGCGGAAGGCGCTCATGGTGGCGCCATGCGCGACGCCTCTCATGCCGACGCCGTTTTCGCCGACGGCAGCCAGTACGCCGGCGACGAGGGTGCCATGTCCCTGGAAGCTCCACTCCGGGTAGGCGTCGTCATCCTGGCCGATCGCATCCCAGTCGGCAGTCTGGTCGTCGTTGGCGGCAAGGTCGGGATGCAGATAGTCAACGCCGTCGTCGACGACGCCGATGCGCACGCCCCGGCCCGTATAGTCAGCCCACGCGACGAGGAGGTTCAGCGTCACTTTGGCCGCGACGGCATTGACGACGTTCCACTGGTCCGTGAGGAGGGGATCGGTCAGCGCATCTGCCTGCGGGGTGAGTGTTGCCATTGGAGCTTCGCCAGCCACGCCGTGTCCTGACACGCAGGCATTCCGATCAATTCGCTTATCGCCTTATGGGGAGCAGATCAAGTGAACAACCGGCAGGAGTGGTGACAGAGGCTCCTCGTCTCCGTGGTGGCATCGCGACTAAGATGGGCTAGGCAGCCGTGACCATGGATCAGCACGATGAGTTTCCTCAGCAAACGGATGAGAGTGGACCGCCTCACTGAAAGCACAGAGGTATTTCCCCCATTGGACGCGGAGGCCCTCGCACGCGACCTCCGGCTGAAGGCCCGCGGAGAAGAACGAGGCGCGCGGAACCTTCCCGGTCGTGACGATAGAGGCCGGGATTCTGTAGAACATGAGCTCATCGACGCCGTCGGCCGGCTGCGATCTCTGGGGATCGCCCAATACGAAACGCACATGCGGGTCTACGGCGACCGGCTGCGCAACGCCCAAGCCGGTCGCGTGGAGATCGAGCAGGCAGCAGGGGGCGCCGAGGTCAAACTCAAGAGACTGATCAAGGAGCACGAAGCTCACCTCGCCTCCGTCCGCGACGAGGCAAAAAAGACCGGTGCCTCCTTCCAGACGTTTGCAAAAAAGAACCGCCTCGACGGTATCCCACAGGATGGCAGCGGGTGGACCAAGTTTATCGCAGTCGCGGTCGTTCTCGTGGTCCTGGAGAGTATTGGGAACGCACTTCTCTTCGGAGAGGCAAGTCATCAAGGCCTTCTCGGCGGATTCTTCATCGCAGGCATGGTGTCACTCCTGAACGTGGGCACGGCGACTGCTTTTACTCGACTGTCACGATACAGCATTCACCGAAACGTGGCGAAGAAGTTGTTCGGGGTGATCGCTGGATCGGCGGGGCTGGCCTTGGTGGCGCTCATAAACCTTGGCGCGGCACATTTCCGAGACGCAACAGAACGGGTGGGCGAGATCACAGCGTCGGCCCAGGCTGGTCTCACTTCCCTCCTGACCGCACCATTCGACCTCGACAGTCTGCAGTCATGGGGTCTCTTCGGCCTCGGTCTGATGTTCGCGGTAGTCGCCGCTGCCAAGGCGATCGCTATCGACGACGCCTATCCCGGCTTCGCGACCAAGTGGCAAGCCGTTGCCGGGGCCCGTAAACGTTATGCGGATGATCTCTCAAGCGCCTTTGAAGACATCGAAGAAACGGTGCGGCAGTCGATCGAGGGCCTTGTCGAGGAAAGCGATAAGGCGCGCCGTCGAATCGATGCGCTGCTTGACGGGTCCGGCAACCAAGCCAGCGTCACCGCGCAGCTTCCAAGCTTCCTGGGAGCGTGTGACCGGGCTGCCTCTCATTTGCTTGCCATCTATCGTGACGCAAACCGCGCGGCGCGCTCGGAAGCGGCGCCGGAGGGTTTTGGTGAGCCCTATGCCTTTCCGACACACACTGGAACTCCAATAGACGCAGATGCCATGCGCGAGATCAGGGCTGAACGGGACGCGATCAGGCAAATAGTCGATGACGCAACGCGTCGAATTCATATTGCTGCCGAGCAAGCGGTCGAAAAATACCCAACCGTCGAAGAAATGGAGCGCGAAGCCCTTGGAGCTACCGCGGTCGCTTCGATAGTCGCGCCACCGTCAGACCATATGTCTGCGGTGCGCCTAGATCCACGGCCTCCCCGGATAGTCCCTTCGACCGTTAGCGAATTCGAGTCCGAACTAGCCTCAACGTCTGCCGGTCGTCACACTTCGAGCCTTCCCGCGGTCAGAGGCTGATTGATGACGCGCCTGAGGAAGAGCAGGAGTGGGAGAAATGGCCGATCGAGCGGTGCGTCCACCTTCGGCTGGATCCTTCTTGCGGTTTTGGCCCTCATGGGCGCGGGGGTTGCCGGGTGGTACGCACACACGCATCGACCGGTCGAACTCGACGACTTGAACTGCCCTCCGGGAGGCCCAACGGCCGCCACCCTGGTGGTCCTCGACCTGACAGACGCCGTTGCGCCGGCTCAGATGCGGCGCATCCGCCAAGAGATAGAGCGCGAGATCGATGATGCCCCTGAAGGGGCGATGATCGCCGTCGGCACAGTGCGTCCGGCTGGCGAGCCTGGAATGCGCGTATTCGCCGCCTGTAAGCCTTCTGACGGAAAGGAAGCATCTCAGTTAACCCAGAACCCGCGGATGATCCGAGAGAGGTACGAGACCACGTTCCTCGCCCCACTCAACGCAGAGCTCCATGCAATGGCAAGCGTAGGCGATGCGTCGAGTTCTCCGATCATGGAGACCATTCAGGAGACAATCGCTGCCGCACCGGGTTGGACGGACGTGCAGGGACGTCGTCGACTCGTACTGGCAAGCGACCTGCTACAACACAGTAAGGCGTTCAGCCTCTATGCAGGCGGCGATTGGAAAGATTTTCAGGCGACACCTGATCATGCGCGGCTCTCAAGAAACCTAGAGGGTGTCGAGATAGAGATCCTTCGATTGCCGCGACCGCGAGCGCGCATCTCTGATCCCACAGCGGTGGATGATTTCTGGGCCGGCTACTTTGATCGGCAGGGAGCCAGGGCGCCGCGCGTCCGTATCGTCGGCGATCTCTAAAGCCGTACCGACCCTGCCTTTGGGAAAATTAATGAACATTAGAAACGTCAGTAGGTCGCGTGAGGGATCGGACCGCGTCGCGCTAGCCGTAGCCTTCCTGGTCGGCACGATCGGCGGAACAGGACTTAAGCTTGCACCGCTGCCGGCGGATTACCCTGCAATCGCAGCGGCGGGTTGGTCTGCGGCAGTGCTCTTTGGTTACGCTCTATCAACCCACTTCGCGCGCCGGCTTCGGACCGAGCCTGAGACGATCGGCGACAATTGTTACTACCTGGGATTCGTCTTCACCCTCACGAGCCTCGCAGTTACCCTCTGGCAGATCTCTGCGGTGGATGCCGGGCAAGATGCCCTGCGCGATGTCATCTCGGGCTTCGGCGTTGCCCTTGTTTCGACAATAGTGGGCATCGGATTGCGGGTTTGGCTGATGCGCATGCGGCCGGATCTCGTCGCGCGCGATCGCGAAGTCCGAATAGAGCTCTACGACGCTATACGAGCTTTCAAAACCAACCTGTCCGATGCGTCCGGTCTCTTCAAGAGCTACTCGATCGAGAGCGTTCAGCTCATGGCTGAAGAGCGCGAGCGAATGAAGGAGATGTCGACGAAGCTCCTTGAGAGCCATGAGCAAAGCATGCGTCAGGGCGCGGAGGTGCATATGAATGCCCTTCATGAAACCATCTCGATCGGGTCGCAGAAGGCCGCGAGTGCGATCGCTCGCGCGGTGGAGCATGCGCTTACGAGTTCCACCTCCCAGTTCGAGGACGGTATCCGCGGCATTCGCGAAGAGGTGTCCAAATTGATCAGCAGCGAAGTAGAGGCGCTGCGGGCTCTGGTGACATCCACTGCCGTCATCACCGAAGGCGCCGCGGGTTCCAACTCTCGTATGGACGTCATTGGAAAGCGGCTCGACAGCTTGGCCGAGCGGCTCGACGCGTCCGCAGGCACCGTCGAGACCACGCTGCTCCGCGCGGCATCGCGAATGGAAGAAGCGACCGGGGAGGCGGCAAAACGTATCGAAGACAGCTTCGGTCAGCTGGCCCAGGCAACGCGCGCGGTAAGGCCCGCGGAGCAGATGAAGCGCGCAGCGGTCGCCCTCGACAAGCCGGTGGCAGCTTTGGAGGCAGCAGCTGCAGCCATCGGAACGCCGATTGCAGCGCTGGAGCTGGCCGCGGTCCGGCTGGCTGAGGTAGCCGCCACAATCGACAATCGTCCGGCAACGGCTTTCGAGCAGTCCGCTTCTGCTCTGGAGGCAGCGGCACGGGGGCTATCCGACGCTGCCGAGGCTTTGAAGGCGCAGGCGACTAGTCCGGCAACGCCCTCTCCTGCGAGTGGGGCATCGGTCGGCGGGGCCGGCCAGTCAAACGGCGAGGCACCCGAACGCCGCGGCATGTGGAAGTGGGGTTCATGACATGAGCCGCTTCGACAGAGAGTTTGCAGAGGTCCAGCATCGGCGCGGCACGGTGATGGGGCTGACCGTGGCGGAGAGCTTCATGTTGATCGCTTTTGCTCTCCTGATGCTTTTGTCGTTGTGGCGGATGCAGGCGGATGAAGACCAGGCGCTCCTGAATCGTATGAGCGAGAGCCAGCGGACGGCGATCGAGCGGCTCATAGGAGCCGGTGAGTTCGACCCCATGTTGGCGCTCGTAGAGGCGGGTGTTGATCCCGGTCGTGCGCTCGCCGCAATCAAGGCGGACCGATCCGGAATGAAACTGGTGCCGGAAGAGCGATTGGCGGGTCTCGAAAGCGCCGCCCGCCTCGTGAATGAAGCGGACGTCCGGGCCCTTGCCGAGCTTGCAGCGAAGCTACCACCCGAACAGCGTCGTGCGCTGTCACAGCTGGTGGCTCTGGAGGATTACCGGGAGGTGCTTGAGAAGCTGAATCGATACAAGCAGCTCATGGAGGAGGCCGCCGAGGCTCAGCGGAAAATCGAGAGTCTTGAGGCACGACTCGCGAAAGAAGATCCTGACGATGCTCTCCGTGATCGTATTCGGCGTCGGATGGCGGCTTCCGCGGAGGAACAAGCGGCCTTGGTTGCGACACTGCGCTCAAGGCTCGGCGCGTCCGTTCAGGAGATAGGCGGGCGTATAGAAGCCAATGGAACGATCGTGCTGCCAGAGCGGGTGGTCTTCAAACCTGGAGAGGCCGAGATCCAGCCTGCGATGGCACGTTTTCTCGACGCCTTCTGTGTTCCCTGGATCACCACGCTTCACCAATCTGGACGGACCATCGACGAGATACGAATCGAGGGCCACGCGTCCCCGGAGTGGGGGGCGGTCGGAGCCCGCTCTGCCTTCGAAAACAACCTCAGTCTCTCGCAGCGGCGCGCTTCAGCGGTGTTGCTTTGGTGCCTTGATCTGCTCCGTAACCCAGGAGAGGAGGCGTGGGCGAAGAAACGGCTGGCCGCGGTAGGATATTCCTCGTCCCGGCCGGTGATCACAGAGGGTGCGGAGGATCACATTAATTCGCGGCGCGTAGTTTTCAGCGTCCTGGCGCCACCGGTCGAGCTCCTTGATGCGATCGAGGATGAAGTCGCAACCTCTGACGGAACGAGTGCCGGATCGTCTTCCAGACGCGCCACTACGATAGGCGCTTTCCAGGGGCCGTGATCTTGACCGCTGTAGATGTAGAGGTCATTAACCGCTGGGTGCTCGCCAGCCCGCCCGAATGGCTTCCTCCTCGCTGCAGAACCACCGCTCGCCGTGAGCGGGGCTCACATGTGCCTCAGCGTACGAGCGTGACCCTGGCACGTGGTAGATGCGGTCGCCGCGTGGTGTGCTGCCGATGTCGTGGTATCGGTGACAATCGATCGCGAACCAACGGCGGGGCTCCCCGTGACCAACGATAATTCAGCTGTTGTCGACCTGATCGAACAGGTGAAGCAGGAGTATCGCGCGGTCGCCGACGGGGAGGGGCGGCACCAAGCATTTTACCGATTAGGTTGCCAGCTATACAGGCTCGGACTGGCTGCGGCAGAAGTTCGACAACACCTTGACCATGCGGATTACGACGGCCATCAGCAGCGTAAGGGTGAGATCGATCAGGTTGTGAGGCGTGCCGCGCGGCACGCCTATCGACCTAAAGCGGTCGCCTGAGCGTAAGGATCATCGATCCTCGGGAACCAACGTCGCAGCGGCGTCCGGCTCCCCCTCTAGAAATGTTCGTCCATTATACTTTGTGTAGTGGGATGATGCGAACCCTATCGCGGCGGTACCGAAGTGCCGGTTTCGCTTTGACGCGGAAGACAATTTTTTTTTTTTGTTGACCGATGCGCATTTTAGTTTTCGCGATTGTCCTTGTGATGGGTATATTAAGACGACCTTGTAAAACACGATCAACTACAAGCGGGCCGTCGCGTAGATGCGCAGCGGCTATATGTGATGAAGTATAGTTTGCCCGTCGACGAATTTATTGATGGTGAAATTGCAAAAGTGGTATTCTGTGCCACTTGCGAGCCTAGCGTTCTCAGACGATACGAAGTAGGTGGGTGCAGCGAAGACCTCGAAATGAAACCCTTATCGATCGTGAACGGCCGGCCCGGGGAGAGTTTGTCCCGGTCATCGGTACCGCGGCTAGAATTCCGAGCTGACCCGATTTCCTCAGACGGCGATTGAGGCCAATGACGGCTATAGAGGGAATGGTTATTGCCCGTCCCTCGGGGCGGATCGTTCCCGCTTCTAGTCATGTTAAGTCAATATGGAGCGAGTGAGAAAAGCAGGTGTCGCGCTAAAATTGACTAACGAGGGCGATATTATGAAAATCGCGACCGGGATATTATCATGAGCATTATTTATGGAGAATTGTGATGCCAGAACTTTGTTTAGATCAAATATACATTGATACAGATGGTTCTATTAATGGTTGTGAATTTCTTTCCGTGATTCGCGCCCGATCGCAGTCTCCATCGCGGTCGTTTAGCCTTACGAGCTGTGTTCCGATACCCGAGCACCTTTCTAGTGACCCGTGCAGGCCGGACGGCTGGTGCCACTGGGAGTTAGTTAATTGGGGTGCCATGTGGGACATGTCATTTCGAACGAAAGAACCGTACGTTGATTGCAACGGAAACGGAATTACCATAATAGGCGAAACACCGTGGACTCCCCCGGCCGTAGCTTTCGACCGACTAGCAGCGGCATTTCCATCCATATCGATCCGTCTTATCTGGGAAGTACCTGACATGAGGGGTGGGATAATCTGGAAGGGCGCCGCGCGAATTCACGAGTGGGAGAGGTCAACAGTAGATGATATCTATTGAGAAGATGCCGGCCTATCGGGGCAAGAAAGTTGTACAGAGAGGGTATTCCCCTGACAGTGCCGCATCCGTAGGAAGGATCACGCGGCTGCCGCTTGGGTATCGTTCGGTGCGTCTGTCCTGGGCTACTGCTTTTTCGCTTTCGATAGCTTCATGCCCGCCCTGAAGGCTGCAATAGTGTTCGTCCCTTCATGCTGGCATTCGTCGGCCGTCTGCAGGTACATCTTTCTCTCCCGCTTACGGGTGCCCACGAAGAAGGTGTCGACGGCAATCAAGGTGGTGGTGTAGGGCGCTTCGATGTGGCGCTCGCGGACCTCCGGGCTGAACCGCTCCAGCAGGCGGATCTGCTCGTCGGACAGGGTCAGCCGGCGTTTCGCCGTGGTCTTCTCCAGGCGCAGCAGGCGCTCGTGCTTGGTCAGCAGGCCGTGGCGCTGCCAGACCCCGCACCCCGCCGGAGGAGACCTGGATGCCCTGCAGCATCAGCTGCTGGGCAACCCGCATCGGCCCGTGGCAGGGATGTTCCAAGGCGTGGTCGAGGACGGCCTTCTCGATCTCGGCCGATACCCGGTTGGGATGCTGGCCTCGGGCGCCGGGCAGACGGTCGATCAAGCCGTCGGCGCCGTAGGTCTGGAAGTTGCGACGGATCTCGTAGAACTGCTGCCGGCTGTAGACCATCACCTTACAGGCTTTGGAGACATTGCCGAGGTCGGCGGCCAGCTCCAACAGCGACAGCTTGCGTCGTGCTACCTTCTCCTTCGTGGTCATGTCGCTCTCCGATCGGGACGGATTAATGTTCAGCGACACCATCCTGATCCCGCCTCGAAGCGGCATGTGGCCGCCATGTGTCAGGTTAGTACCGTCTCAGCGCATACCGAGGGACGGGCAACACCCGTTCCTCGCGGCTGGCCGTCGCCGCCACTGGTCGGGCGCGGGCCGAAGCTTCTTGCGCTTGACCGGCACCGGGTATCGTTCCGCCATCAGCCTCGACCGCTCGATTGTAGCCATTGGGTGGGCTCGGCCGGTCTTTGCCTATGCTCGCGCCGCTGATCCCCAGGGCGTCGACCTGATGCTGTCAACGCCGCTGCAAATCTGACCCGGTTGTCTTCGTAGCGCCGGTTTAAATCTGACCCACCCGGTTCTGTTCGTCCGTGGTCGNGGCGCGCCCCG
>JGI25322J35698_1002185_pt1 | contig 10216 bp, 9 predicted proteins | sample AutmiccBRH37_all_FD_35698 | JGI IMG/M metagenome (IMG submission 35698) | reverse complement strand
GCCAAGTCCAAGGAAGACGTCAGCCGTGGCGGCCTGAGTTTCGGCCGCGGCCTGTCGGCGCGCGATCTGGCATTGGTCACCCGGCAGCTGGCGACGCTGGTNCAGGCCGCGCTGCCGATCGAGGAAGCCTTGCGCGCGGCAGCGGCGCAGTCCACCTCGGCGAAGATCAAATCGATGCTGCTGGCNGTGCGNGCGCGGGTGATGGAAGGCCACAGCCTGGCTGCGGCCTTGCGCGAATATCCGTCNGCGTTTCCCGAGCTCTATCGCGCCACCGTGGCGGCGGGGGAGCATGCCGGCCATCTCGGGCTGGTGCTCGATCAGCTCGCCGACTACACGGATCAGCGTCAGCAGTCGCGGCAGAAGATCCAGCTGGCGCTGCTCTATCCGGTGATCCTGATGGTCGCCTCGCTGGCCATCGTCGTGCTCCTGCTCGGCTACGTGGTGCCGGACGTGGTCAAGGTCTTCGTCAATACAGGTCAGGAACTGCCGGCGCTGACCCGCGGGCTGATCGCCACCAGCGACGTGGTGAAGAACTGGGGCTGGCTGATCGTGCTCGGCATCATCGCCGCGTTCCTCGCCATGCGCGCGGCACTGCGCGACCCGGCCGTGCGCCTGCGCTGGCATGCGTTCATTCTGCGGATACCGCTGATCGGCCGCCTGAGNCGGGCGACCAATACNGCGCGCTTCGCCTCGACCCTNGCGATCCTCACCAAGAGNGGCGTGCCGCTGGTGGANGCGCTGTCCATCGCNGCCGCGGTGATCGCCAATCTGCGCATCCGCGAGCGGGTGGTGGAGGCNGCGCAGAAAGTGCGCGAAGGCAGCAGCCTGACCCGCGCNCTGGATGCCACCGGCGAATTCCCGCCGATGATGCTGCACATGATCGCCAGCGGCGAGAAATCCGGTGAACTGGATCAGATGCTGGCGCGAACCGCGCGTAATCAGGAGAACGACCTCGCCGCTCAGGTGTCTCTGCTGGTCGGCCTGTTCGAACCGTTCATGCTGGTGTTCATGGGGGCTGTGGTGCTGGTCATCGTGCTGGCGATCCTGATGCCAATCCTCTCTCTCAACCAACTGGTGGGGTAACGACAATGAAGTTGCAACGACGCACGCAAGGGGGCTTCACCCTCATCGAAATCATGGTGGTGGTGGTCATCCTCGGCATCCTCGCCGCGCTGGTGGTGCCGCAGGTGATGAGCCGCCCGGATCAGGCCAAGGTCACCGTGGCCAAGGGCGACATCAAGGCCGTCGCCGCCGCGCTGGACATGTACAAGCTGGACAATTTCGCCTACCCGAGCACCCAGCAGGGGCTGGAGGCGCTGGTGAAGAAGCCTTCCGGCAACCCGCAGCCGAAGAACTGGAACCGCGANGGNTANCTCAAGCGCCTGCCNAAGGACCCNTGGGGCAACGACTACCAGTACCTCTCGCCAGGTACCCAGGGCCAGTTCGACCTCTACTCCTTCGGCGCCGACGGCAANCCCGGCGGCAGCGACCTTAACGCCGACATCGGTAACTGGGACCTCTAATCGATGCGGCAGCGCGCCCGCGCCTTCACGCTGATCGAACTGCTGGTGGTGATCGTCCTGCTGGGCATTCTGGTCAGCGTGGCGGTGCTCAGCGTCGGCGGTTCGAGTACCTCGCGCGAGCTGCGTGACGAGGCGCGGCGACTGGCTGCGCTGATCGGCGTGCTCAGCGACGAGGCGGTACTCGACAGTCGCGAATACGGCCTGCTGGTCAACAGCGAGGGCTATCGCGTACTGCGTTACGACGAAGCTGCCACGCGCTGGCTGGAAGTCGAACGGCGCAAGATGCACAAGGTGCCGGAGTGGATGCGCCTGGATCTGGAACTGGACGGCACGCCGCTGGAGCTGGTTGCGCCGACCCAGCGCGAGGACGACCGCGCCGGGCTGTCGCGCGAAGGCGAGCGAACCGAACGTCGTGCGCCGCGGCTGGAGCCGCAGTTGCTGATTCTTTCCAGCGGCGAGCTGTCGCCGTTCAGCCTGCGCCTGTCCGAACGCAAGCCGCGCGGCGGTGGCTGGCTGGTCACCAGCGACGGCTTCCGTCTGCCTGAGGCGCAAGTCATCGAGGACAGGCGATGAGCAGGCGCCTGGCCAGGGCCGGCCGCGGTTTCACCCTGCTGGAAGTGCTGGTGGCACTGGCGATCTTCGCCAGCGTGTCGGCCGTGGTGCTCACTGCGGCCGGGCGTAGCCTGAGCAACGCCGGGCGGCTGGAGGAACTGACCCTGGCCGGCTGGATCGCCGACAACCGCATCAGCGAACTGCAGTTGCAGCAGACCCCGCCTGCCATCGGCCGCGAAACCCAGGCGCTGGAGTACGGCGGCCGCCAGTGGCAGACCCTCAGCGAAATCGAGGCCAGCGCCGATCCGGGCCTGCTGCTGGTGACCGTCTGGGTTGCGCTGCAGACATCGCGTGGCCGCAGCGATCCGGTACCCGAGCGCGCGGTCACCAGCCTCACCGGATTCATCGGTGTCGGCCCGGGAGCCGCGCGCCAATGAACGCTCATGCGCGCACCAGCGCCGGTTTCACCCTGCTCGAACTGTTGATTGCCATCGCCCTGTTCGCGCTGCTTGGCCTCGGCACCTATCGCATGCTCGAAGCGGTGCTGCAAAGCGATGAGGCGGTGCGTGCCCAGGAGCTGCAGCTGCGCGAGCTGAGCCGTGCGGTGTGGGCCTTCGAACGTGACCTGCAGCAGGTGATCGGGCGGCCGATCCGTGATGAGTTCGGCGACGAGCGCAATGCCTTCATCGGTCAGCTCGATGGCGAAGACGGCGCGCCGGTGCTGGAGCTGACCCGTGCCGGCTGGCGCAATCCCACCGGGCTGCGTCGCGCCAATCTGCAGCGGGTGCGCTGGCGCCTGGCTGGCGACAACCTCGAGCGCGTCTACTGGGTGGTGCTGGACCGTGACCTCGACAGCGAGCCGCGCGTGCAGCGGGTACTGGAAGACGTGCAGGGCCTGCAGTTGCGCTACCTGGACGAGGAGGCGGTGTGGCACGAGGAGTGGCCGCCGTTCGATTTCGGTCGCGGCAGCCCGGAGAACGCCGCCGAGCGCCTGCCGATCGCCCTGGAGCTGAATATCGAGCACGCCCGCTACGGCCGTATCACCCGTCTGCTGCGCCTGCCCGACGCCGTCGAGCAAGCGACGCAGCAGGCGCTTCCCGGCGCCGAGGGCGTGCCGGAGCCGTTCGAAGGGGAGCTGCCGCAATGAAGCACCAGCGCGGCGTGGCGCTGATCACCGTGCTGCTGGTGGTGGCCATCGTCACCGTGGTCAGCGCGGCAATGGTGGCGCGTCAGCAGCTCAGCATTCGTGCCAGCAGCAACCAGTTGCAGGCACGCCAGGCCTGGCACTACGCGCTGGGCGGCGAAGCGCTGGCCCAGGCCATGCTCGCTCGCGATCTGCAGGCTGGTGCGACGGGCGAGACAGGCGCCAATGGTGAGGCCGCGGCCGTCGATCATCTGCTCGAGCCCTGGGCGCAGCCGCTGCCGGCGTTCGAGATCGATCAGGGCGAGATCCTCGTGCGTATCGAGGATCTCGCCGGACGCTTCAACCTCAACGACCTGCTGCGCGACCAGCAGCCCAACCCCGCCGCGGTTGAGCAGTTCCGCCGGCTGCTGCTGCGCCTGCAGATCAGCGCGCCCTATGCCGAGCGCCTGCTCGACTGGATCGATCCCGACCAGCAGCCGAGCGGCGAGCTGGGTGCCGAAGACAACGCCTATCTCGGCCTCGATACGCCCTATCGCAGCGCCGGTCGCCGGCTCCACGACCTGTCCGAACTGCGCCTGCTGCTGGACATGCGCGACGAGGATTTCCAGCGCCTGGCGCCCTATGTCGTCGTGTTGCCGCCGAACGTGCCGCTGAACGTCAACACGGCGAGCGCGATGGTGCTTTCCAGCCTGAGCGACAACCTCAGCCTTGGCGCGGCCGAGTCGCTGGTCGAGCTGCGCCGTGCCGCGCCGTTTCGCAACAGCGCGGCGTTCCTCGCGCAGCCGGCGCTGGCCGGGACTACGCTGCAGGGCACTGCGCTGGCGGTTGGCAGTCAATTCTTCCAGGCCACCAGTGAAGTGCGCCTGGGCGACCGCCGGCTGGCGCTGGTCAGCCTGTTGCAACGTGAGCAGGACGGCAGCGTCCGTGTGCTCGCGCGAAATCTCGGTCAGCCTGCCCGGCAGACCCTCCCATCCGACGGAGAACGCTAGACCATGGATTGCCTGTTTCTGCCCGCCGACAGTCCGGCCCGGCTCGATGCCGAGACNCGCGTCTACTGGCTGCCAAAGGACGAACCCGGCCGCTGGCAGCCACTGGGCGAATGCGCCGCAGGCAATGGCGCGATCAGCCTGANCCTGCCGGCGGAAGTCTGCAGCTTTTTCGCCGTCACCCTGCCGACGCGCAAGGCGCGCTGGATGCAGCAGGCGCTGGCCTACGCCGCCGAGGAACTGCTGGCGGAAAACGTCGACGATCTGCATCTGGCCCTCGGCGAAGCACTGCCGGACGGCCGCCTGCGGGTCGTAGCGATCCGCCGCCAGCTTCTGGATGACTGGCTTGGCCAGTTGCGCGAGCTGGGCCTGCTGATCGTGGCGATTCATGTCGACGCCGATCTGTTGCCGCGGGAGGGCACGCAGCTGTTGTTCATCGGTGAGCGTGGCCTGCTCGGCGGCGTCGGCGAAACGCGCTTGGCCTTCGCCACCGAGGATTGGCCGCAGCTGTCCGGCCTCTGCCCGGCGCCATGGCATGCCCAGGGCAGTGAAAGCGAGCCGCCTCTGGCGCTCGACGACTACCGGCAGGTGGACGAGCCCTATGCGTTTCTCGGTTCGCAGCGCGCGGCAGCGATCAACCTCGCCCAGGGTGACTTCGCCGTGGAGGTCGGCAATACCGGCCTCGGATACTGGAAACCGCTGTTCGCCGTCGCCGGCCTGATCCTGCTGGTGCAGCTGGGCTTCAACCTGAGCCAGGCCTGGTATTTCCAGCGCCAGGGCGATGCCTACGCCGAGGCCAGTCTCGCGCTGTATCGCGAGCTGTTTCCCGAAGACATCCGCATCGTCAACATGCGCGCGCAGTTCGATGATCATCTGGCCCGCGGCAGCGGTGGCCAGGCGGGCTTTCTGCGCCTGCTCGACCACGCCGCCGCGGCACTGGAGGACGGCATTCCGGTGACCATCGGCCAGCTCGACTACAACCAGGATCGCGGCGATCTGGCGCTGCAGGTGCAGGCCATAGACTTTCCCACGCTGGAAACATTGCGCCAACGCCTGGGTGACACCGGTCAGAGCGTGCAGCTGGGCTCGGCCAGTCGAGAAGGCGATGGCGTCAGCGCGCGCGTGGTGATCGGAGGCTGATGATGAATCTCAAGCAACAACTGGCCGTGCGCCTCGCCGATTCGCCGCTGTGGCAGCGCTGGCAGCGCCTGGCGCCCCGTGAGCGCACCTCGCTGAGCCTGCTCGGCGCCTTTCTGCTCGCCGTGCTGTTCTATCTCTGGCTGTGGCTGCCGGCGCAACGCCAGGCCGCCGACGCCCGCGAGTANTACCAGGNGCANCGCGAACTGCATGCCTACATGGAGCAGAACACCGANCTGGCGCGNCAGATGGAGCGCAGCAACCAGGTCGAGCTGGCGCCGGAGCAGCTGCAGGGGGTGATCACCGAAAGCGCGCAGCAGGGCAACCTGCGAATCGAGAGCTTCGACAACGGCACGACGGCAGCGTGCAGGTGAGCCTGCCGGGGGCATCGTACGCATTGCTGTTGCGCTGGTTCGACACCCTGCAGGGGCAGGGCGTGAGCATTGCTGACGTCAGCCTGGAGCGCGCCGGTGAAGGGCTGGTGAATGCGCGGGTGAGCTTTCGCGCGGGGAGTTGATGGCGCCCTGATCCATCGCCGGGCCTGCGCGAGGCACAGACCCGGCGGCGCGAGCTGTCAGTGTGGTGAGTTGAACTGCATCGCCAGGGCGCGCAAGGCGGCTTCAGCGGCGAGTACCTTGGCAATCGCGTCGTTGGCCTTCTCGCGGGTGATACCCAGGCGATCGAACAGCTGCTGCGGCACCTCGGCATCCGGCCCGCTGCCGATGCCGCGGTTGCGCAGCATGCGTACCGCCAGGCAGACCAGGTTCGGATAGGCCGCATCTTCGCCGTCATAGCCGGGGTCGTTCTGGAAACGCAAGGCGGCCGCCAGTTCCTCGGGCATGCCCCACAGACGCATCAGCCAGGCACCGATCTGCTCGCGGGTGATACCCAGCAGATGCTGCTCGACGTGACTGTGCGACAGGTGCGGGTTGGCTTCCAGGTGCCGGCAGATCAGCGAAAAATGCGGTGGAAAGACGTGCGCCAGTACCAGATAGCCGAAGTTGTGCAGCAGTCCGGCGAGGTAGCTCAGGCCGGGTTCCGGGCGCTGTTCGCGGGGAATCGCACGGGTCAGCCCCTCGATGACCGCGGCTGTATAGATCGCCTGTTGCCAGTAGGGCGTGGCGTCCTGCGGCTTGTCGTCCGGCAGGCTGATGGTCTTGCCCAGCGCTAGACCAAGGGCCAGGTTGATCACCAGGTCGAAGCCGAGCACGCGGACGATGGCGTCTTCCACCGAGCGGATGCGCCCGGGAGCGGCGTAGTAGGGCGAGGCCGCCCAGCTGATCACCTGCGCCGCCAATGCCGGGTCGGTTTCCACCACGCCGGTGATGTCGTCGACCGTGGCGTCGGGGTTGACCCGCAGCTTGATGATCTTCTGCGCCGTATGCGGCAGCGGCGGAATCTCGATGGTTTCTTCCAGACGCTTCTGGATGCGTCGCGCGGTGAAACTCTGCACCGCCTGACTGATCTCGGCGCGGTCGTCGTCCGGGCGGTCCAGGTTCGGCCGGATGCTGCTCAGCGGTACGGCGAAACTACCGGCCGTGGCCTTGCTCAGCAGACGCTTGAAGTCGCCACTGCTGACCTCCACCAGCAGGCCAGGCTGGCCGGATTCAACCAGTAGCCGTGGCTGCTGCATCAGGCACTCTTCGTACAGGCAGGGCGAGCTGGTCAGTGGCGGCAGGCCGGGCAGGCGGCTCAACTCGTGCTTGGCGAGCATGCGCGCCAGCCGCTCTGGCTTGACCGCGGCCAGCTCGCGGCCGGTGAGTTCGGCCAGGCGTGCAAGGTCGAGCAGATGATCCTGCGGGAAGAGCACCAGCATCGCGCCGATGCTGTCGTCCAGGAGCACCGCCTGCACCCGCTGCGCAGCGGGGATGTTGGGGCGATCGCGCTGGATCTGGTAACTCACACCGAGGTCTTTCAACAGCTTGGTGATCAGGAGGGGCAGTTCGGAGCAGCTTTCGGTGTCGACAGCAGAATTCATGAGCGGACCCGTTGTAGTGACCTGCCGGAGTATAGCGAAGCCGTCAGCCACGGATGATGTGGCGACGGATGGTTGTCATACCTGGCCGTATTCCTGGCCATGACGCAGCCAACGCTCGAGCAGCGGGCTGACGTGCTGCGGCCAGCGCGCCAGCAACTCCTGGGCGGCATCGCGCACCGCCGGGAGCAGCTCGGCATCGCGCATCAGATCGGCGACCTTGAACTGCAAGAGGCCGGTCTGGCGGGTGCCGAGCATCTCGCCGGGGCCACGCAGTTCCAGGTCTTTCTCGGCGATCAGGAAGCCGTCACAGGTCTCGCGCATGATCGCCAGCCGCTCGCGGCCGAGCTGCGACAGCGGCGGATGGTACAGCAGCACGCAATGACTTGCCGCACTGCCACGGCCGACCCGCCCGCGCAGCTGGTGCAGCTGGGCCAGGCCCAGGCGCTCCGGGTTTTCGATGATCATCAGGCTGGCGTTGGGCACGTCGACGCCCACTTCGATGACGGTGGTGGCGACCAGCAGTTGCAGCTCGCCACGCTTGAACTGCTCCATCACCGCGGCTTTCTCGGCCGGTTTCATGCGCCCGTGGATCAGCCCGACGCGCAGCCCGACCAGCGCCGCCGAAAGGTCTTCGAAGGTGGTTTCCGCGGCTTGGCAGGTCAGCTCTTCGGATTCCTCGATCAGGGTGCACACCCAGTACGCCTGGCGCCCCTCGTTGCAGGCGATGCGCACCCGCTCGATCACCTCCAGGCGCCGGCTATCGGCGATTACCAGGGTGTTCACCGGCGTACGCCCTGGCGGCAGTTCGTCGAGGATCGAGGTATCGAGATCGGCGTAGGCGCTCATCGCCAGGGTGCGAGGGATTGGAGTGGCGGTCATGATCAGCTGGTGCGGGCAGAGTCGACCGTCGATGCCTTTCTGGCGCAGAGCCAGGCGTTGCTGCACGCCGAAGCGGTGCTGCTCGTCGATGATCACCAGCGCCAGGCGCTTGAACACCACCTCGTCCTGAAACAGCGCGTGGGTGCCGACTACCATCGGGCAGCCGCCGGCTATCTGTTCCAGCGATGCGGCGCGGGCCTTGCCCTTGAGCTTGCCCGCGAGCCAGGCGACTTCGATGCCGAGCGGTTCGAGCCACTTGCTGAAGTTGAGAAAATGCTGCTCGGCGAGGATTTCCGTCGGCGCCATCAGCGCCACCTGGTAACCGGCCTCCAGCGCCTGCAGGGCGGCGAGGGCGGCGACCACCGTCTTGCCGGCGCCAACATCACCCTGCACCAGGCGCAGCATGGGCTCGTCCTGGGCCAGGTCATAGGCAATCTCGGCACCGACGCGCTGCTGCGCGCCGGTCGGAGCGAAGCCGAGGTTGGCGAGAAAGCGCTGCGGCAAGGCTTTCGCTGCTGGCAGCGCCGGTGCCTGCTGGGCGCGAACCCGCTCGCGCAGGCGCTGCAGCGACAGCTGATGGGTCAGCAGTTCCTCGAAGGCCAGGCGNTGCTGGGCCCAGTGGCGGCCTTCGGCGAGNTCTTCCAGATTGGCGTCGGCCGGCGGCCGGTGCAGGTAGCGCAACGCCTGATCCAGTGGGCCGAGCCGATAATCACGGGCCAGCTCGGCGGGCAGCCAGTCCGGCAGGCTGTGCGGGCCGAGTCGCGCTAGCGCCTGCTCGCTGAGGTTGCGCAGGCGCTGCTGGGTCAGGCCTTCGGTGGTCGGGTAGATCGGCGTCAGGGTCTGTTCCACCGGTGCCGGCTCGCTGGTCAGTGCGCGATATTCCGGGTGGTAGATCTCCAGCCCCGAGGCACCGGGACGCGCCTCGCCGTAGCAGCGCAGCTGGGTGCCGCGCTTCATGGCTTCCTTCTGCGCCTGGCTGAAATGGTAGAAGCGCAGGCTCAGGGTGCCGCTGCCGTCCTGCAGGCGCACCAGCAGGCTGCGGCGGCGACCCATGACGATATCGGCACCGGACACCACGCCTTCGATCACCGCGTCCTGCCCCGGGCGCAACGCGCCAATGGGCACCACGCGGGTGCGGTCCTGGTAGCGCAGCGGCAGGTGGAAGAGCACGTCCTGCAGGGTTTCCAGGCCGACCCTGGCGAGCTTNTCGGCCAGCGCGGCGCCGACGCCCTTGAGTGCGGTGACCGGAACGGTCGCCAGTTCGCTCATGGCCTCAGGCTTTCGCCGANGGCGGCTTGCCTACCGAACACAGGCGGATCGAGTCNGCGAGGATCTCGATGGCCTTGGGCCGCGGAAAGCTGGCGCGCCAGGCGATCGCCACGGTGCGGAACGGCACCGGCGGCGTCAGNGGGCGGGTCTCCAGCACACCGGGGGAGTAGTGGTGGCTCTCCACCGCCGACAGCGGCAGGATCGANACGCCCAGGCCNGAGGCGACCATGTGGCGGATGGTTTCCAGCGAGCTGGATTCCACNGTGGTNTGGCTCGGCGCCTCGCCCTTGCGGGTGGTCGGACAGGCTTCGAGCACCTGATCGCGGAAGCAGTGGCCTTCACCGAGCAGCAGCAGGCTCTTGTCGTTGAGCATCTCGGCGTCGATGGTTTCCTTCGCCGTCCACGGATGGTCGGCCGGCATCAGTACGTAGAACGGCTCGTCGTAGAGCGGCTTGGTCAGCACGTCGGCTTCCTGGAACGGCAGCGCGACGATGATCGCGTCCAGTTCGCCGGTGCGCAGCTTGTCGCGCAGGATGTGGGTGAAGTTCTCTTCGATGTACAGCGGCATGTCCGGCGCCACACGATGCAGCTGCGGAATCAGGTGCGGGAACATGTAAGGGCCGACGGTGTAGATGGCGCCGACCTTCAGCGGTGCGGCCAGCTGATTCTTGCCGACCTGGGCCAGCTCGCGAATGCTCTGTGCCTGCTCCAGCACCTTCTGCGCCTGGGTGACGATGCCTTCGCCGAC
>JGI25322J35698_1002184_pt1 | contig 10219 bp, 9 predicted proteins | sample AutmiccBRH37_all_FD_35698 | JGI IMG/M metagenome (IMG submission 35698) | reverse complement strand
CGATGACCATTTTTGACGATGTGTTTGTACCTAACGAAAGAGTATTCATGAACGGCAGAGAGAATCCTGAGGTTGTACAATATGCGGGCTACTTGGCCCTGATGTTCGCCCACTTCCATAGACACTCCTACACAGGCTGTAAAACAGCTGTTTCCGAAGTTCTGGCCAGTCAAGCGGCACTCGTGGCTGAATACAATGGAATTCAAAAGGCTGAACATGTTAAGGAAAAGATTTCTCACATCATCGGTACCGCAGAGCTAGTGTTTGCTGCAGGACAGGCCAGTGCCTACCGCGGTGTAAAATTCCCATCCGGCTCCTTTGTACCAGACGAAATTCTTACCAATGCTGGAAGACGGTTAGCAGGTCAAGAGATTTACAATGAGTATAGTATCCTAGCCGACCTAGCAGGTGGGCTGAGTGCCACCCTGCCCATGGAAGCGGAGTTCTTTTCTGAGGAAACTGGCTCGCTCGTGAACAAGTATATCAAGAGAAACCCGAATATTTCCTCCGAAGACACACATAGGTGCTTCAGGATGGTAGAGAACCAGCTGTGCTCGCATTTCTCCGGAGCACAGATGGTAGCAGGAATGCACGGCGGTGGCTCTCCATTGATGGAAACCATTACTATGATGTCCCGGTACGATCTGGAAGGTCTGAAGAATATCGCCAAGTATCTGGCCGGAATTAATAAAGAACTTCCCATCTATGAGAGGGAGACTGTGACACCAAGAAAGATGCTGGATAAATTTAAAAATTCAGTAAAATAGGTTGTACTATACAAAGTTCCGAAAAGTATTATCATCCTTGAGCAATTGCCCAAAACAGTCAGCGGTAAGACTCTAAAGACAGAGTTAAGGAAAAACGTTAAAGCGTAGCTTAAGTTGGCACCCAAGGAGGAAAATTATGAAAGCTCTAGTTTACCGGGGTTTAGGTGATATTCGGGTGGATGATGTGCCAAGACCTGAAATCCAGGGACCTGAGGATGCCATTGTACGGGTTACCACGACCAGTATTTGTGGCAGTGACTTGCACATCCTGCATGGTTTATTGAGGGTGGAACCGGGAACGGTTATAGGTCATGAATTCGTTGGTGTTGTGGAAGAAGTAGGTTCAGCTGTAACCAAGGTTAAGCCTGGCGACAGGGTGGTAAGCATGGCGGCGGTCAATTGCGGGCAGTGTCGTGCTTGTCGTAGCAGACTTATATCTGCCTGTGAAAACGGAGGCGCTTATGGATGCGGGCCTAAGATGGGTAACCTCCAGGGGGTTCAGGCTGAATTCGCTCGTGTATTGTATGCAGATGAAACCTTGGAAAAGATACCAGATGACCTGACTGATGAGCAGGTGCTCTTCGTCGGGGATATCCTTGCCACAGCGTACACTGGTGTAGTGGGGGTAAACCCGGATGGAAAGGGAATTCAACCGGGGAGTGTAGTTGCCATTTTCGGAGCTGGACCTGTAGGACTGTGCGCGGTAGCAGTAGCGCGTCTTTTCGGTGCATCTCAAGTGATTGCCTTGGACAGAGAGGACTATCGTTTGGACATGGCAACCCGTTTGGGAGCGGATAAGGTGGTTAATGTTTCAAGGGTGGATCCTGTTGCGGCCATAAAGGACTTTACTGATGGATGGGGAGTGGACTTGGTCGTTGAAGCTGTTGGCAGCCCAGTATCCTTAGCTAACTGCTTTGATACAGTAGCTATCGGTGGAACAGTGTCCATCATAGGAGTTATTTCAAAACCAGTGGAAGTGCCGTTCCATAAGCTTTTATTAAAGAATATTACGATTCAAACTGGACTTGGCAATTTCATTCATACTAAGAGATTGATAAGCCTAATTCAGGCCGGCAAACTGGATCTTACTCCCTTAATTACTCACCGTTTTCCTCTGACAGAGGCCTCGAAAGGGTATGAACTTTTTGAAAAGAGACTGGATGGGGCCATAAAGGTAGTCCTTAACCCATAAATATTTGCTGTAGGACGATCAGATAGAAAAGAGAGAGAAGTTCTTTGACAGAGGAGGGATTGTGAAAGTGGCTAAATCCATAGATTCTATGTTTTCGTTGGCAGGAAAGGTTGCTATAATTACTGGCGCAAGTCGGGGTATTGGGGAGGAAATTGCTGGTGTTTACTTAATGGCGGGGGCTAAGGTGGTTATCTGCAGCCGTAAGCCTGAAGGGGTAAATGAATCAGTGGAAAGAATCAGATCATTGGAGACACTCCCTGAAAGTGGTGTGTCCCCCTACCTTAAAAACGAGCAAAATGTTTTAGGAAAATAGTAGCTAATGTATTAGTGCCTGAAGATAGAAAAAAATTAGTTGAGGCGACCATGGATTGGGCAGGACAGATAGATATCCTGGTTAATAACGCAGGTGGAAATCCCGGTTATGGACCTTTAGCTGATTTAACTGAACAGGCGTGGGATAAAGTTATTGAGGTCAATTTAAAGTCAGCTCTTTTTCTTTCACAATTAGTTTACCAGGCGTGGATGAAGACTCATGGAGGTGTGATTATCAATGTTGCTTCGGTAGGGGGATTTATTGCCTCCACGGGTGTAAATGCCTATAACGTTTCTAAAGCTGGTCTAATACACCTTACCCGCAGCTTAGCAAGAGAGTGGGGAGCTGATGGTATAAGGGTAAATGCCCTTGCTCCCGGTCTAATCAGAACAAAGTTTAGTCAGGTTCTTTGGGAAGGGACGAAAGGGTCGGAGATGGTTGAAAGTCATCCTATTCCCCGAGTCGGTGAGGTGGAGGATATAGATGGCGCTGCCTTACTGTTGGCATCGTCGGCATCTTCTTTTATGACAGGACACACTTTAGTTGTCGATGGAGGACAGTTACTTTGCACCTCAAGTTGAAATACTAGAGATCAATACCATTTGGGGTTGTATTCTTTGTAGACAGCTGCAACGATTAATATGTATTCAATATATACATTCGGATAAGTACGCAGGTACATAAATACGTCTTTAGGAAACTATTTTTATCTTAGAATATTTGGCATAATTATTGCAATGACAATGAATAATGTGATTATTCTTAAAATAATTCAAATTGAGGAGGGGAATTATTGAAGTAAACATGACCAGTCCATTTTTGCTCAGGAAAGCGTAATTCCTTATATGATCAAAGGCCGCGGTGCAATTGAGGTGATTAAAGGATGGAGAATGCCTGAATTTGCAGGAAGGTAATCTTTGGAGGGGGAGAAACATAATAGGCCAAAGAATTATATATGGCTACAGGTTTAGAAATTCTGTAATGGAAAGATAAATCCCTTAAAAAAAGGAGAATTTAGAATGAAGAAAAAAGTGTTGTCAATTTCGTTAGTATTGTTATTAGCTATGAGCCTGGTTGGCTGCATGGCACAAAAACCAACAGTATCCCAAAACTCTAATCCTACGTCAACAATTGAAGCTTCTGCTCCGGTAGTTAATCTGAAATTGCAATCTCACCTCTCTGGGGAACAGTTAGAGCGTACTCTGGGTCCTACTATTAAACTAATAGAGAAAGAGACTAATGGGACAGTCAAGATCACGCCGTACTCTGCAGGGGTACTGATGCCGGTGCCAGAAATGCTTAATGGCTTAACTTCAGGAGGACTTGATATGGCATTGCTTCCAGAAGGCCTATTTGCAGGTGTAATACCAGTAAGCGAAATCGCCTCAGGTTTACCCTACGGCTATAAAAATTTACATGAAGCCTGGATTTTCATGTGGCAAAGAGGATTTCTGGATATACTGCGGCAAGAATATGCTAAGCAAAAAATTTACGTAATTCCCGTTGAAACTTATAACGTCGGCTTAATGACTAAAAAACCGGTTAAACAGTTTGCTGATTTAAAAGGGATGAAATTAAGGTCTATTGGCGGAATGAGTATGTTTGAGACCGCGGCTGGAAGCTCAGTTGTTAGTATACCAGGGTCTGAGCTATACACAGCCTTGTCTACTGGTGTCATAGATGGAGTTAGTTGGGGTGACGCAGGGCCAATGTATGAGATGAAGTTTCCGGAGGTCTTAAAAAATTACATGCTGCCTGATCCAATACAGGGAGCATGGAACAGTATATATTTTAACTTAGATGTGTGGAATAAGTTCACTCCTGGACAAAGAAAGGCCATTGAAGCAGCTGTTATAAATGGTAGTAGGGCAACTGAAGAGCAAACTCGGGCTATGTACAGTAGAGCGCTTGATAGTATGGTTGATAAATTTGGCGTTACGGTGAACACATTATCTGAAGAAGATCAAGCAAAAGCGCAGGAAATTTCGTCAACAGTATGGGATAAAATAGCAGCAAAAAACCCAGTTAACGCAAAAGTAATAACCATGCTTAAGGAATTTCACAAGGAAAGATTAGATGCCAAAAACGTCTCACCAAAATTTGGTGAGTTGTCCTGGTAAGAAGTTGATTAGTCGGGGGGAGGGGTGTATCCACCGCTCCCCTCGATATTAACATTAGTTAATAACGGAGGTGCACAATTGAGAATAATTTTGCATTACATTGATCTTGTTAGTGAGTGTTCAGGAAAATTCATTTCTTTATTAATAATTGTGCTGAACCTAATAATTGGTTATGAAGTAATAGCAAGATATGTATTAAATGCCCCCACTATTTGGGTCCATGAAGCTTCGGGCATGTTGTTTGGCACCTACATTGTACTTGGTGCGGCCTACATTTTATCGATCAAAGGACATGTAAATATGGATTTGGTTTACAATCGTCTCTCCAGAAGGCAACAAGCTTTTATAGACATAATTACGTTTGGGGTTTTCGCTGCCTTTTGCGTAGCGCTAATCTTTAAAGGAGGGGAAAGGGCTTTGTACTCTATAAGAATTATGGAACATTCTTCAAGCATATGGGGTCCGCCTCTCTATCCGATAAAAATTATGCTGCCCATAGGGGCTTTTCTCCTACTCCTTCAGGGGATTGCTAAATTCGCCCGAGACGTCACCACTTTAGTTAAGGGGGAAGAGAGATAATGAGCGTTGGTTTCGTTTCACTTCTTTTGTTTGCTTTGCTTATTGTACTTCTTATTTCAGGATTGCCGCTAGCTTTCATCATGGGAGGACTTGCTACTATATTTTCCTATTTCCTGTTGGGTCCCAGATCCTTAGCTGCTATTGCCGGTAACGCCTATGGAGTAATGGAAAATTTTGTTATTATTGCTATACCTTTGTTCATCTTTATGGGAGTAATTCTCCAGCGCTCAGGCATAGCCGAAGATGCCTATGAGTTAATGTATAAATGGTTGGGCGGCGTTAGAGGAGGCTTAGCGATTGGGACTGTTGTAGTCTGCACCATATTTGCAGCTTTGACCGGAACAAGTGCTGCAGCTACCATATCAATGGGGGTTATAGCCCTTCCAGCTATGCTTAAACGCGGTTACAACAAACATTTGGCTATTGGTTGTATTTGTGCAGGGGGAACTTTGGGAGTACTTATTCCTCCTAGTGTATTAATGATTATCTATGGGGTTTTTGGGTCGGAGTCTGTAGGTCGGCTGTTCGCCGGAGGGGTCGTTGCTGGTTTAGTGATGTCCTTTCTATTCATGGCCTATATAGCTATAAAAGCCTTCTTGCAACCTCAACTAGCTCCAGCTATCCCACTTGAAGAGAAAGTTTCTATGAGGGAAAAGCTCGTAGCTTTACGCGGATTGATTCTCCCCTTGCTTCTTGTTTTTGGAGTTTTAGGTTCGATTTTTTTGGGTGTTGCTACTCCTACGGAAGCTGCCGCCATCGGTAGTTTGGGCAGTGTCCTATGCGCTGCGATTAATCATAAACTTACTTGGTCAGTTATCAAAGAGACTTGCTACCAAACTTTACAACTCTCTGGAATGGTCGTATGGATTATCCTTGGGAGCGCTGCCTTTACTTCCCTTTATGCATCTACAGGAGCAATACAGCTTGTACAAGAGTCGATAGCTTTACTACCACTATCACCTTATCTTATTTTGATAGGAATAATGTTTCTCTTATTTATCCTGGGTATGTTTCTGGATCCTGGTGCAATCATAATGCTTACTGTTCCGATTTTTGTCCCTCTTATAAAAACGTTAGGGTTTGACCCGGTTTGGTTCGGTGTTCTTTTCATTGTCAATATGCAGCTTGGATACTTGACCCCCCCTTTTGGTTTCAGTCTATTCTATATGAAAAGAATTGTCCCAGAAGATGTAACGATGGGAGATATATACAAGTCGGTCTTCCCCTTCGTCCTAATTATGATAGTATGCGTAATACTATTTGTGATATTTCCTGAGATAATTATGTGGCTTCCAAATCGGTTATTTGAATGAGATTGAGAATGTCATTTACGGGCGAGGCATCTTTGCCCATTGATATTTTTTAACAAATGGAAGATATAACTGGGCTGAAATAGTTGGAGGATACTAGAATATATCGAACGAATCAGCTTGGGCCCCCTTTACCCATAGGTATAAAATATACCTATGGGTAAAGGGGGCCCAATTATGCCAAGAGGAGTGTAAATTTAGGAGTTAAAATGAACTAGATTACTACCGTTACAAATTAAGTCTTTTTGCCTCTTCGCGAAGTTCGGCTCTAAAATCGGGATGAGCAATACTAATTAACTCTTGAGCACGCTGTTTTATATTCTTTCCTCTAAGTTGAGCAACCCCATATTCAGTTACGATGTGATTAACTTCCTGACGTGGAGTAGTAATCGCTGAGCCGTGATTTAACAACGGAACAATTTTTGAAATCCGTCCATTCTTTGTAACGGCTGTTGATTTAAGGCATAAAAAGCCTTTCCCCCCGGGTGAAAGCTGTGATCCTAGAGTGAAATCCATCTGGCCACCGGTACCGCTATACATAATCGGGCCAATGCTTTCAGAACACACCTGACCAGTAAGATCTACTGAAAGAGCCTGATTTATTGAGACCATTTTATTATTCTGTCCTATTATATATGGATCATTGGTCCAAGCTTGTCTGCGCATCTCCACCGCAGGATTCTCGTGCATCCACTGATACGTTTCGACTGACCCCATAGCAAAACAAGCACATATTTTCTCAGGTTTTAGTGTTTTCTTTTTCCCGTTTAAGACGCCTAATTCCCATAGATATTTATATGCATCTCCCAGCATCTCCGTATGGGCTCCTAAATCATGTTTATTTGCCAGGAGCTTACCTAGTAAATTAGGCATCCCTCCAATTCCCAACTGTATAGTAGACCCATCCTCAATCATTTCTAGCAATAGATTGGCAATGGCAATATCCTCAGCCGTGCTCTCTGTCACCGCTGGATTCGTAAATAACGGTTGGTTATTTTCAACAATATAATCAACCTGCGATATGTGTATGAAGTTATCACCAAATACCCGGGGTTGATTCTCGTTAACTTCCAGGATTACCATCGTATTCTCCATCCGCGCAGGTTCGTGAAAATAGAAAGGAGCAGTGGCTGTACAGAAATACCCGTGCTTGTCCATGGGGGTAACACTGGATATTACCTTGGCCTTTCCTGGAGGAAGGTCTTTAAGCAGGTAATTGGTTAAAGTATTAGGGACATTATGCAAATGTTCTGGAATAAAATCAGCATACCCATTATTTACAGCTTTTCTCACTGGAGGAGTTAAAATGAACGTTGTACTTATCCTAAAGTGGGGATAAACTTCGGGTTTTATCCAATCTGTCGATAACGTTGGCCCAAACCCTATGTGCTCAACATCATCAAATTCTTTCGCCATAGCCCGTTTACCGATTGCATTTAGTAAACCAACCGGTTCGCTGGCACATTGATTTGACACAATCTTGTCCCCGGATTGTATCAATTTAGCCGCATCTTCCAGCGACATAAACTTCCGTTTGTATTCTTCTTGAAACTTTGAGTTCAAAATATAACCTCCTCAGTCATATGCGGCATTGTATAAGCAACAATCAAGTAACATCTCATCAATTCCTCATCCCGCCCTTCCTTTATCGTTATTTAGGGTAAGTAGTGATAAATGTTGCAAGATCCATACCAATGCACCAATATTTCTAAATAATAAAAAAATAAGATAATTCCGATTTTATTTAATAATAGTAGACGATTATGGATTAAGGTTGGGAAACGTGATCAAATATTAGAAGCGATAGTGAGCATACAGACCTTGTTTTGTATCTAAAGTAAACATTTTTACTTTTCCGTCTGTGTACGAAGTATACATTTGTAGATTAGTCCAACTTTTCCACAAAGTTCCTGCTGTGCGTTTTGCCAAAAAGGCAGAACAGGCAGGGGTCGACGCCGTAATCATTGTAGGATTTGAATGTGGCGGCCACCCGGGAATGGATGATGTTACTTTCTTAGTTTTGACGCCCAAGGCGGTGGGTGTATCATTAGTATACATGCGCAGTAAGTGGGTAGGTTCGTTTTATATCAATATCAGTACCAGTAAAGGATGAAAACGGGTTAAAGATGTATTTCTTGAGTAGGTTTGGCGTGAGCTCAGTATTATCTAGTGCGGTCCGGCACAATTTTTGCAATAGAATTCTATATTAGAGGTTATTTGAAAAGGCTTTAGGGTATTGGTTTAATCAAAACCGTCAGAAAACTTAGAAAATGAGGAGGTTTGGGGAAAAGACGGCAAACCTCGGTTTTGCTGGTAGGACTTATCATATCATGAAAACAGTTTGGTCATTAATAAACAAGACTGGCGAAGTTAGGATATATGAAAAGGAGAGATTTGTTTGCGTGAAGTTGTTATCGTCAGTGGCATGCGTACCCCCATCGGCGATTTTTTAGGTTCTTTGAAAAACGTTTCGGCCGTCGAATTAGGGATAATAGCACTTAAAGCTGCGTTGAACAAAGCTAAGATAGAACCAGGCCAAATCGAAGAGGTAGTAGCCGGGCACTCCAATCAGGCTGGCTGCAAACCCAACACAGCCCGACAGGTCGCGTTAGGAACAGGTTGCTCAGTTGAGACAGTAGCAGTTACAGTTAATCAGCTATGCGTATCTTCTATGAGGGCTACAGAAATTTTATCTCAGGAAATTATATTAGGTAAGGCGGATATCGGGGCAGCTGTTGGGCCGGAGAGTATGTCAAGTATACCCTATCTTTTACCTGGGGCGCGAAATGGATATCGCATGGGATCTGCTCAGATTGTTGATGCCATGTTTAACGACGGATTGATCGACGCCTTTAACAACTACCACATGGGAGTCACTGCGGAAAATCTTGCAAAAATGTATAAAATTACTCGCGAGGAACAGGATGAATTAGCTCTGCTTAGCCACCAAAGGGCCTGTCAGGCAATCAAGGACAACAAGTTTAAAGACGAGATCATCCCGGTTGAGATAAAAACTAAGAAGGGATCCATTTGGGTTGATACGGATGAACATCCCAAGCCTGACACAACCCTAGCAGGTTTGGCAAAATTAAAACCAGCTTTTGATAAAGAGGGAACCGTTACTGCTGGAAATGCGTCCGGCTTGAATGACGCCGCATCCGCCTTGATTCTCATGTCGTTGGACAAGGCCAAGGAACTTGGATGTAAACCGTTGGCACGTATAGTTGCCTCTGCTTCAGCGGCTGTAGATCCAAAAATTATGGGGATTGGAGTCGTCCCAGCAGTAAAGCGCGTCTTGAAGTTTGCGAATCTCAAGATCGATGATATTGGCTACTGGGAGATCAATGAAGCATTTGCGTCTCAATTTTTAGCCGTTAACCGAGAACTAAACCTGGACATGGATAAAGTTAATGCTAATGGTTCAGGTATTTCCTTAGGCCATCCAGTCAGTTGCACTGGGGCTCGGTTGATCGTTACAATGCTCAATGAAATGCGACGTCGCGGTGTCCGGTTTGGGTGTGCTTCTCTTTGCGGTGGCGGCGGTCCGGCTAGTGCTATAATTGTAGAACAATATCTTGATTAAGAATATTAAATCTGCCGTTGTGATGGAGAAAAGAACCAATTTTAAGGAGGATCCACGATGAACATTCGCACAATTGGAGTTGTTGGCGCTGGAACTATGGGAACAGGTATTGCTCATATAGCCGCTATGGCAGGATATGATGTAATCCTACGGGATATCGACATGACGTTTATTGATCGTGCCGTAGCTAATATGGATAAGTTCATGGCGCGCTCTGTTGAAAAAGGGAAGATGACCGAGGAGGTACGACAGGTAACTTTAGGTAGGCTTAAAAAGACGACTGCGCTGGAGGATATGGCGGCTGCTGATTTCATAATCGAGGTAGTTTTAGAGAAGATGGATCTAAAGAAGGAGG
>JGI25322J35698_1002181_pt1 | contig 10228 bp, 10 predicted proteins | sample AutmiccBRH37_all_FD_35698 | JGI IMG/M metagenome (IMG submission 35698) | reverse complement strand
ATCGAGGCGGGCTTCGCCGAGCAGTCCTCGCGTTTCAAGGACGAAGGCTCGGTGATCTACAAGCAGGTGTGACCGGCGAGGTGTGATCGACTGGCTGTAGAAGACTCGAAGCGGGTCGGCATATACCGGCCCGCTTCGTATCCTCAGAGATATTCCGGCTTCAGAATGCCTTCCAGCTGTTCATGGGGGATGAACAGTTCAGGGTGCCCGCTCGAGTACGGCGCAATGCTGTACACGTCGTACTTGAGCAACACGCTGTCTTTCAGCAGCGCGATGTTTTCTGTCTGCTGGAAGGGCCAGAAGCCGGTGAACTCGGCGTCCTGGGCGTGGCCGTTCTCCACCAGCCAGCGTTGATGGGCCTGGCGCGCAACGCGCCAGAAGCTGCCCTCCTGCCCTGGGATCAGCAGGTCTTCGAGACGTAATTCCCGATCGGCCTCTCGGTCGTAGTTGATGAAGCCGCGACCGGGCATACCGTGGGCGCCACCGACATACAGATAGCTGGACAGCTCGACGACCAAGATGTCTCCGTGCTGCTCGCGCAGCTTGGCCTGCAGGTAGCTGCTCCAGCCCGGTTCGGCAGCGCGCAGAAACTGCTGCTGGTAACCCTTGAGCGAATCCGGCAGGCGATCATCCGGACCATTGATGGTCATCCGGCGCAGGCGCGCGTCGATCAGGTTGTTCAGTTCGGATTCGTCGGTGAAGGTCAGGGTGTCGATGTTCACCAGTGGGCAGTCTTCGCCCTGGCAGCCCTGCGGGCGTTGCTCGGTGAGGTTCTGGCGCACCTCCACCGGGCGTTCGGAGGCGAGGTGCTGACAGCCGCTCAGCAGCACGACAAGGCTGCTCAGGAGGATCAGAGTGCGGATGGAGGCGGTTCGATTCATGGTTGGTCCAGGCATGGCAGTGCGCTTTCGATTGCCGAAGACACCTGAAGTTCGTGCGGCGCTGCAGGTGGAGCTTTCTTCGGCTACGGTGGTCTGCAAAGGGCTGCGCCAGCGACGATGCCGCGTTAGGATGGCGACGAAGCCGCTCACGTTGTGACGGTTGCAGTCGCCCGCCGTCACGTAAGGCGCGGTTCAAACCGATATGAGTAGTACCCGATGAGCGAGACCTTCAAGCCCGGACCGGATGATGTCCAGATCCTCCGACGAGAGCAATGCTTCAGCGGTTTTTACCGGCTGGAACGCCTGCACCTGCGTCATCGCCAGTTCAGCGGCGCCATGGGCGCGGAGTTGAGTCGCGAGCTGTTCGTGCGGCATGACGCCGTGTGCGTGCTGCCCTACGATCCGCAGCGCGATCAGGTGGTGCTTATCGAGCAGTTCCGCGTGGGTGCGCTGGGCAAGGTCGAGAACCCNTGGCTGATCGANCTGGTGGCGGGGCTGATCGACAAGGACGAGTCACCTGANGCGGTGGCCCGGCGCGAGGCGGTCGAAGAAGCCGGGCTGGAGCTGGGCGAGCTGTGGCCGATCACCCGGTACTTCCCGTCCCCGGGCGGCAGCGATGAACAGGTGCATCTCTACATCGGTCGCTGCGACAGCGAAGGCGCACAAGGCGTCTTCGGGCTGGCCGAGGAAGGCGAGGATATCCGCGTGCATGTCTGGCCGCTGCAGCAGGCACTCCGCGCGGTCAACGAGGGTCGTATCGACAACGCGGCCAGCATCATTGCACTGCAGTGGCTGGCCTTGAATCGAGAGCAGGTGCGGGGGGCGTGGACATGAGAAAGACGCGCGAGCGATACCGAGTCGACCTGCTCGAGCTGCAGTCGGCCTGCGAGGCCAATTACCTGCGCCTGATGCGCCTGCTGCCGGGNATGCGTAACGGTTGCGACGCGCGCCGCATCGCCATCAGTCAGGGCGACATGTTGCTCGGTGTGCTGGTGCTCGAGGTGCTGGAGAGCTGCCCTTACACCACGACCTTGCAGGTCAGTCAGGAGAACTGCCTGACCTGGTTGCCGGTGCCGAAGATGGAGGTGCGGGTTTACCACGATGCGCGNATGGCCGAAGTCATTCGCGCCGAGAATGCGCGACGTTTCCGCGGCATCTATCACTACCCCAACGCGCAGATGCACCAGCCGGACGAGAAGAACCAGCTCAATCTGTTCCTCGGCGAATGGCTGGGCCACTGTCTGGCCTGCGGGCACGAGCTGGAACCGGTGCTCTGACCCCTTGCGCCATGCCTTGATAGCCTGATACTGCGCTTGATCCGCCCTGGATGCGCAGCGCTATTCTGTGATCCAAGCCCACATCCCGAGGTTTACCCCCCTGCCGGGCACCTACCATAATTCCGTTGCGATTTAGCTCAAGGAGAAGGGCATTGCNTGGTGCGTCCCTGACTGTTGAAGATTCGGTTCTGCTGGTGCAGCTTACCGACAGCCATCTGTTTGCCGAAGCGGACGGCAAGCTGCTGGGCATGAATACCTGTGACAGCCTGGAGCAGGTGGTCGAGCTGGCCATCGACGAGCAGCCGCGCATCGACCTGATCCTTGCCACCGGCGACCTGTCGCAGGATGGCTCGGTAGCGTCCTACCAGCGGTTCCGCCGGCTTGCCGAGCGCATCGAAGCACCAGCGCGCTGGTGTCCGGGGAACCACGACGAGCTGGCAGCAATGCGTGAGGCCTGCCGTGGCAGTGCGCTGATGGAGCCGGTGCTGGAGATCGGCGGCTGGCGTGTGGTGATGCTCGATACGCTGGTGGCGGGCTCGGTGTTCGGCATGCTGCGCAACGATCAGCTGGAACTGCTCGAACGTGCACTGAGCGAGGCGCCGGACCATCACCATCTGATCTGTCTGCACCATCATCCGGTGTCCATCGGCAGTCGCTGGATGGATACCATCGGGCTGCGCAATCCAGAAGCCCTGTTCGAGGTCCTCGATCGTCACCGCAACGTGCGTGCATTGCTCTGGGGCCATATCCACCAGGAGTTCGATCACTGGCGCAACGGTGTACGCCTGCTGGCGTCGCCATCGACCGGGGTGCAGTTCGCCCCGCAGAGCGAGGACTTTCAGGTCGACAGCGTCGCGCCGGGTTATCGCTGGCTGCGGCTGTACGCCGATGGGCAGCTGGAAACCGGAGTTTCCCGGGTCAGCGGTATCGAGTTCGAGATCGACTACAGCGTCAAGGGCTACTAACGCGGCTCTGCGCGCAGTGACACGCGCTGGCGGTACTTGCCAGCAGATACCCCGAGCCCACCCCATCATGCCGCCGGCCTGCTTGCAGACGGCGGCAGGTGCCTTGTAGCCTTGCGGTTTCACTACGAACTGTATCCATGTCCAGCTATTCACCTTCGATTCTCTATATCCACGGTCTCAACAGCTCACCGGTCTCGCAGAAGGCCAGCCAGTTGTCCGCTGCGCTGGAGAAACTGGGCATGGCCGAACGCTTGCGGGTCCCCGCGCTGCACCATCATCCGCGTCAGGCCATCGCCCAACTCGAAGCATGCCTGGCCGAGCTNGGCCGGCCGTTGCTGGTCGGCAGCTCGCTTGGCGGCTACTATGCGACGCACCTCGCCGAGCGCCATGGCCTCAAGGCATTGCTCATCAATCCGGCCGTGACACCGCACCGCCGGTTCGACGGTTATCTTGGGCCGCAGACCAATCTGTATAGCGGGGAAGTCTGGGACCTCACCGACGATCATGTAACCGCCTTGGCGGAACTGGAAACCGCGCCACCACAGGATGCCGAGCGCTATCAGGTCTGGCTGCAGACGGGCGACGAGACGCTGGATTACCGTGACGCCGCGCAGTTCTATCGTGGCTGTGCACTGCGCATTCAGGCCGGTGGCGACCATGGCTTCCAGGGATTTGCCGAGCGTCTGCCGGCGCTGCTGGCCTTTGCCGGCTTCGAGCCGCAGGCATGGCTTGATCGGCTCTGAAGGGATGCTGATGCGCGGCGCAACGTTAGCGCGGCTGGTCGGCGGTCAGGGTGGTTTCGCGAACGCGGACCGGCCATTNCATTCCGGCGTTGCGCAGACTTTCGCTGCCCGCAAGGGCTGATTCATTCAGAACATAAGGACAGTGCCAGACAGATGTCTTATACCGCAGAAGCCATCGAGGTTCTTTCCGGCCTCGACCCGGTGCGCAAGCGCCCGGGCATGTACACNGATACCTCGCGGCCCAACCACCTGGCNCAGGAAGTCATCGACAACAGCGTCGACGAAGCCCTCGCCGGCCATGCCCGCTCGGTTCAGGTGATCCTGCATCAAGACAATTCGCTGGAAGTGATCGACGACGGCCGTGGCATGCCGGTGGACATCCACCCGGAAGAGGGTGTGCCGGGCGTCGAGCTGATCCTCACCAAGCTTCACGCCGGCGGCAAGTTCTCCAACAAGAACTACCAGTTCTCCGGTGGTCTGCACGGGGTCGGCATCTCGGTAGTCAACGCCCTGTCGACGCGGGTCGAAGTAACCGTCAAGCGCGACGGCAGCGAGTACCGCATGAGCTTCGCCGATGGCTTCAAGGCCACTGACCTGGAAGTCATCGGCAGCGTCGGCAAGCGCAACACCGGTACCAGCGTGCGCTTCTGGGCCGATCCGAAATACTTCGATTCCCCCAAATTCTCCATCAGCCGCCTCAAGCATGTGCTCAAGGCGAAGGCCGTGCTCTGCCCGGGGCTGAGCGTCAGCTTCGAGGACAAGGGCAGCGGCGAGAAGGTCGAGTGGCACTACGAGGACGGCCTGCGTTCGTACCTGGTCGACTCGGTCAGCGATTANCTGCGCCTGCCCGACGAGCCCTTCGTCGGCACCCTGGCGGGCAANACCGAGGCGGTGGACTGGGCGCTGCTGTGGCTGCCGGAAGGTGGCGAGAGTGTCCAGGAGAGCTACGTCAACCTGATTCCAACGGCCCAGGGCGGCACCCATGTCAACGGCCTGCGCCAGGGCCTGCTGGACGCCATGCGCGAGTTCTGCGAATTCCGCAACCTGCTGCCGCGCGGGCTGAAGCTGGCACCGGAAGACATCTGGGAGCGCATCGCCTTCGTCCTCTCGATGAAGATGCAGGAGCCGCAGTTCTCCGGGCAGACCAAGGAGCGCCTGTCGTCCCGCGAGGCCGCGGCATTCGTCTCCGGTGTGGTCAAGGATGCCTTCAGCCTCTGGCTNAATGCCCACCCGGAGCTGGGCATGCAACTGGCCGAGCTGGCGATCAGCAACGCCGGGCGCCGCCTCAAGGCCGGCAAGAAGGTCGAACGCAAGAAGATCACCCAGGGCCCGGCGCTGCCGGGCAAGCTGGCCGACTGCGCCGGGCAGGACCCGATGCGCGCCGAGCTGTTCCTGGTCGAGGGTGACTCGGCCGGCGGCTCGGCCAAGCAGGCGCGGGACAAGGAGTTCCAGGCGATCATGCCGCTGCGCGGCAAGATCCTGAACACCTGGGAAGTCGACGGCGGCGAAGTGCTGGCCAGCCAGGAAGTCCACGACATCGCCGTCGCCATCGGCGTCGATCCGGGCGCGGCCGATCTGGGCCAGCTGCGTTACGGCAAGATCTGCATCCTCGCCGACGCCGACTCAGACGGCCTGCACATCGCCACGTTGCTTTGCGCCCTGTTCGTTCAGCATTTCCGCCCTCTGGTCGAGGCCGGCCATGTCTATGTCGCCATGCCGCCGCTGTATCGCATCGACCTGGGCAAGGACATCTTCTACGCGCTGGACGAGGCCGAGCGCGACGGCATCCTCGAGCGCTTGGTCGCCGAGAAGCGCCGCGGCAAGCCTCAGGTCACCCGATTCAAGGGCCTCGGTGAGATGAATCCGCCGCAACTGCGCGAGACCACCATGGACCCCAACACGCGTCGACTGGTACAGCTGACCCTGGATGATTTCGAGGGCACCCGCGAGATCATGGACATGCTGCTGGCCAAGAAGCGCGCCGGCGACCGCAAGAGCTGGCTCGAGTCCAAGGGCAATCTCGCCGAGGTGCTGGTTTGATCCGCCGTTGGCTGGCGTTGCTGAGTCTGGCTTCGACGCCGCTCTGGGCCAGCGAGCCGGCGCCCGAACTGAAATTGCTCGGCGAGCACCCGGTGGCCGGAATAACCGGTGGCAACCTGTCCGGAATGGCCTGGTGCGGCGATGCCTTGTGGGCCGTTTCCGATCGCGAGGACGACGTTCTCTATCGTCTGGATACCAGCGTCTCGCCCTGGCAGGCGGAGCCCGAGCGTTTCGAGGCAGGCCCGCCGCCGGACAGCGGCTTGCCCTGGGGCATGCGCATGCGCGCCTGGGTCAGTGGCCAGGTGCGGGGTGGTCAGCTGGATTTCGAAGGTCTGAGTTGTGACAGCCTGGGCAACCGCTACGTGGTCAGTGAGGCCCATGCCGGCGTGCTGCGGGTCAGCCCAGCGGGTACGGCAGAATGGCTGCGCCTGCCCGATACGCTGGTACGACAGGCGCGGGCCAGCGGCATGCTCTGGCACTTCAACGCGCTGTTCGAAGGGATCGCCGTCGATCCGAAGGCCGAGCGCATGTGGCTTGCGGCCGAACGCGAGCGCCGCGGTCTTCTGGTGCTGCATCGTCAGCAGAGCAGCTGGCAGTGCACGGGCGGTTGCGTGCTGATGGCCGAGGGGGGCGATCAGCTGCCGCCCGCTGCGCTGGGCGATGCGCCGCTGCCAAAGAGCTTCTCGGCGGTGGCGTTCTTCGCCGACAAGCTTTTCGTGCTGGAGCCCTCGGCCTACCGCGTCTGTCGTCGCAACCCGGCCACTGGAGTGGTCGAGCGCTGCTGGTCATTTGCCGAGGAAGCCTTGACCGAGGCGCGCCGTTACGCTGAGCCCTACGGCAATGCCGAGGCGTTGTGGGTCGATGCCGAAGGCGCATGGATCGGGGTTGACAACAACGGCAAGGCCCGTGGTGATGGCGAAAAGCGCCCGATTGTCTGGCGTTTTGCCGCGCCTGATGGCGGCTGGGGTGCGAAGCCGTGAGCCAGACCGCCGGGCGGCGTGCCGGGCGGCGTGCCGGGCGCGTGATGCTGGTGCTCGCCTGGGGCGTCGGACTGTTCCTGGCCACCCGCTTTTTCGCCGCTTGGGAGGAGGATCGGCTCAACCCCAATCGGCAGCCGGTTTCCCAGCTGCAGGGCGAGCAGATCGAAGTGCAGCTGGCCGGCAATGTCCAAGGCCATTTCGTCGCCAGCGGGCGGATCAATGGCGAGGCGGTCACCTTTCTGCTGGATACCGGTGCTACCGATGTCGCGGTGCCGGCCGAGCTGGCCGAACGGCTGGGACTGGAGCGCGGCGCGCCGGTGATGCTGCACACCGCCAACGGCCAGACCACCGGTTATCGCACCGTGCTGTCGAGCCTCGATCTGGGTGACATCCGCCTGCACGACGTGCGCGCTATCGTCGCTCCCGGCTTTCGCAGCGAACAGGTTCTGCTCGGTATGAGCGCACTGAAGCAGCTTGAATTCACCCAGCGCGCTGGCACCCTGGTGCTGCGCCAGCAACTACCTCAGGGGCAAGACCGATGAGGGCGCTCATACAGTCCACGGTGCCTGTCCTGGCTTCGTTGAATCTCGATGAAAGCCGCGGCTTCTACACGACCTATCTGGGTTTCCAGGTCGTGCTGCAGGCCACTGACTACCTGATCGTGGAGCGCGACGGTGCGCAGCTGCATTTCTGGCTTTGCACGGAGCGCCACGTTGCCGAGAACACCTCCTGCTACATACGTACCGGCGATTGCCAGGCGCTGTACCGGGAGTTCTGTCAGCGTGGCCTGGTCCTGGACGCGCCCGTTATGCAGCCCTGGGGCATGCAAGAACTTTATGTCATCGACGCCCACGGCAACTTGCTCAAGTTCGGCGAGCAACCAGCCGTGAGTCATCCATCCTTTGCTGAAGAAAACTGCTGATGAGCGAATCCCTCGACCTGAGCCTGGACGGCGTGGAGCGTCGCTCCCTCGCCGATTTCACCGAGCAGGCCTACCTCAACTACTCCATGTACGTGATCATGGATCGCGCACTGCCGCATATCGGCGACGGTTTGAAGCCGGTGCAGCGGCGCATCATCTATGCCATGAGCGAACTCGGCCTGGGCGCCGACGCCAAGCACAAGAAGTCCGCACGTACCGTCGGTGACGTGCTCGGCAAGTTTCATCCGCATGGCGACAGTGCCTGCTACGAAGCCATGGTGCTGATGGCGCAGCCGTTCAGCTATCGCTACACGCTGGTCGATGGTCAGGGCAACTGGGGCGCGCCGGATGATCCCAAGTCCTTTGCCGCCATGCGTTACACCGAGGCCCGGCTGTCGCGTTATTCCGAGGTGCTGCTTAGCGAGCTGGGGCAGGGTACGGTGGAGTGGGTGCCGAACTTCGATGGCACCCTCGACGAGCCGGCGACGCTACCGGCGCGCCTGCCCAACCTTTTGCTCAACGGCACCACCGGCATCGCCGTGGGCATGGCCACCGATGTGCCGCCGCACAACCTGCGTGAAGTGGCGAGCGCGTGCATACGTCTGCTCGACGAGCCGAGCGCCAGTGTCGAGCAGCTCTGCGAGCATGTGCTGGGGCCGGATTTCCCGACCGAGGCGGAGATCATCACGCCGCGTGCGGACCTGCTGAAGATCTATGAGACAGGTCGAGGTTCCGTTCGCATGCGGGCCGTCTACCGTGTCGAAGACGGCGACGTCGTGGTCACCGCGCTGCCGCACCAGGTGTCCGGCTCCAAGGTGCTCGAGCAGATCGCCGGGCAGATGCAGGCCAAGAAGCTGCCGATGGTCGCCGACCTGCGCGATGAGTCGGATCATGAGAATCCCTGTCGCATCGTCATCATCCCGCGCTCCAACCGGGTCGATGTCGAAGCGCTGATGCAGCACCTGTTCGCCACCACCGATCTGGAGTCCAGCTACCGGGTCAACACCAACGTGATCGGGCTCGATGGTCGCCCACAGGTGAAGAACCTGCGCACCCTGCTCAGCGAGTGGCTGACCTATCGCATCGGCACCGTGCGCCGTCGCCTGCAGTTCCGCCTGGACAAGGTCGAGAGGCGTCTGCACCTGTTGGAAGGCTTGCTGGTGGCCTTCCTCAATCTGGATGAAGTGATCCACATCATCCGTACCGAAGATCAGCCCAAACCGGTGCTGATGGCGCGCTTCGAGCTCTCCGAGCTGCAGGCCGACTACATCCTCGACACCCGCCTGCGTCAGCTGGCGCGGCTGGAAGAGATGAAGATCCGCGGCGAGCAGGACGAGCTGGCCAAGGAGCGCGAGAAGCTGCTGGCGCTGCTGGGTAGTGAAACCAAGCTGAAGAAACTGGTGCGCAAGGAGCTGATCGAGGACGCGGAAACCTACGGCGACGATCGCCGCTCGCCGATCGTCGAGCGTGCCGAGGCGCGGGCGCTGTCGGAAAACGAGCTGCTGCCGTCCGAGCCGGTGACCGTGGTGATCTCCGATAAAGGCTGGGCGCGCTGCGCCAAGGGCCATGATGTCGATGCCAGCGGGCTGTCCTACAAGGCCGGGGATGGCTTCAAGGCAGCTGCGGCCGGGCGCTCGAACCAATATGCGGTGTTCATCGACTCAACTGGGCGCAGCTATTCGCTGGCGGCGCACTCGCTGCCTTCGGCGCGAGGCCAGGGCGAGCCGCTCACCGGCCGGCTGACGCCACCGCCGGGCGCGAGTTTCGAATGCGTGATGCTGCCCGATGATGAGGCGCTCTACGTGATCGCCTCGGACGCCGGCTACGGTTTCGTGGTCAAGGGCGAAGACCTGCAGGCCAAGAACAAGGCGGGCAAGGCGCTGCTCTCGCTGCCGAAAGGCGCCAAGGTCGTCGCGCCGCGGCCGTTGGCCAGTCGCGAGGAGGATTGGCTGGCTGCAGTGACGACCGAGGGCCGTTTACTAGTGTTCCCGGTGCGGGATCTGCCGCAGCTGGGCAAGGGCAAGGGCAACAAGATCATCGGCATCCCCGGCGAGCGGGTCGCGAGCCGCGAGGAGTATCTGGTCGACCTCGCCGTGTTGTCGACCGGTGCGACACTGGTGTTGCAGGCGGGCAAGCGCACGCTGTCGCTCAAGGCCGAGGATCTGGAGCACTACAAAGGTGAGCGTGGCAGGCGCGGCAACAAGCTGCCACGAGGCTTCCAGCGCGTCGAAGGCTTGCTGGTCGAAGCATGACCAAACGTATTGGCGCTGGAATCGAAGGCCGCTTTCACGGAAGATAGCGGCCTTTCCAGCCTGCGGCATGTTGCCCGGTGCTTTCTTTCGCGTCGGCGGAGTCGATTGTCCGGCGAGACATATGCACGAGGCATTGGCGATCTGATGGTCGCGAGCGGCCTGAACTCT
>JGI25322J35698_1002174_pt1 | contig 10269 bp, 6 predicted proteins | sample AutmiccBRH37_all_FD_35698 | JGI IMG/M metagenome (IMG submission 35698) | reverse complement strand
AGGGTGGTGGGCGGTGAGGGGTTCGAACCCCCGACCTTCTGGGTGTAAACCAGACGCTCTCCCAACTGAGCTAACCGCCCGTCTGCCGAGGGCTCTATTTAAGGGCTGAGGCCGACCGACACAAGCATGCAAGCCCCCTGCCCCATGCCACCGACACCCTCGACCGCCAGGATATGCCGCCAAACAAAACCGGCCGCCGAAAAATTCGGCGGCCAAGCAATTCATCAAACAAAACCGGCCGCCGATTTCTCGGCGGCCGGTCTGTAGGCGTTACGCGTGGCTGAGACGCCGGTCTTAGTTGACCGCGTCCTTCAGACCCTTGCCAGCCTTAAACTTGGGCTGGTTGGACGCCGGAATCTGGATGCTTTCGCCGGTCCGCGGGTTACGGCCCGTGGTCGCGGCGCGCTTGGTCACACTGAAGGTGCCGAAACCGACAAGGCGGACTTCGTCTCCGCCCTTCAAAGCGCCAGCGATCGCGTCGAAAACGCTGTCAACCGCGCTCGCGGAATCGGATTTGGACAAGCCGGTGCTGTTGGCAACGGCTGCGATCAGATCATTCTTGTTCAATTGAAAGGCCCCCTCTTGCTGAAAGGTATCGGGTTGGGACAAATAGATTATTATCGTGATTGGGTGTTTAGCCACCCACTCGACCGGGTGTTTCGCCACCCGTTCGAATCGCCAAGAGTGTATGTGCGCACCCATGGGGCGTCAATCTTCATGCCCCAGTTTTCCCCAGATTTTTGCGGGTTTCGACGAATTTTCCGGCATTCGTTCCGGGCTCGGAAGAATGCCCTTGGGGCCCGCGGACGGGCGGATTTCCGCCATCTTCATGAAAACGGGCCGCCGGATGATCCGGCGGCCCGCTGAAAAGCCTATATACTGGAACGAGTTAGAAGGTTTTAGTGGGTCACCACACCGCCGACATCATCGTCGTCGGCATTGCCCGACCGAAGGGCACGGGCCTCCAATTCAGCCTTTTCCTCGTCCCATTCGACCGGAGTCACCGGACTGGCGAGAGCATGCGAAAGCACCTCGTCAACGGTCGTCACGGGCACGATTTCCAGCCCGCGCTTCACGTTTTCGGGAATCTCCGACAAATCCTTCTCGTTATCCTTGGGAATCAGGACTTTCTTGATCCCGCCGCGGAGCGCCGCGAGCAGCTTTTCCTTGAGCCCGCCGATCGGCAGAACGCGCCCGCGCAGGGTCACTTCGCCGGTCATGGCGACGTCTTTGCGGACCGGAATGCCGGTCAGCACGGACACGATCGAAGTCACCATGCCGACGCCGGCCGACGGGCCGTCCTTGGGCGTCGCCCCTTCGGGCACGTGGACGTGGATGTCGCGTTTGTTGAACAGCGGCGGCAGGATGCCGAGCGAGGCCGAGCGCGACTGCACATAGGATTTGGCCGCCTGGATGGACTCCTGCATGACGTCGCCGAGCTTGCCGGTGATGGTCATCTTGCCCTTGCCCGGAACCATGACGGCTTCGATGTTAAGCAGTTCGCCGCCGACTTCGGTCCAGGCCAGACCGGTGACCACGCCGACCATGTCCTCNGCTTCGATCTCGCCGAACCGGTACTTGCGGACACCGCCGTACTTTTCCAGGTTCTTGGACGTGACCTTGATGGTCTTGGACGCCCCGATCATGATCTCCTTGACCGCCTTGCGGGCCANGTTGGCCAGTTCGCGTTCCAGGTTACGAACCCCGGATTCCCGCGTGTAATAGCGAATCAGGTCACGCAGGGCGCCATCGGAAATGGACCATTCGCCCTTCTTCAGGCCATGCGCCTTGANCTGCTTGGGCAGCAGGTGGCGGTTGGCGATCTCGACCTTCTCGTCCTCGGTGTAACCGGACAGGCGGATGATCTCCATGCGGTCCAACAACGGCCCCGGCATGTTCATGGTATTGGCGGTGGTCACAAACATCACGTCCGACAGGTCGTAATCGACCTCCAGGTAATGGTCGTTGAAGGTGGAATTCTGTTCCGGATCAAGCACTTCCAAAAGCGCCGAGGCCGGGTCGCCNCGCCAGTCCTGGCCCATCTTGTCGACTTCGTCGAGCAGGAACAGCGGGTTCGACGACTTGGCCTTTTTCATGCCCTGCACGACCTTGCCCGGCATGGAGCCGATATAGGTGCGCCGGTGGCCGCGGATTTCCGATTCNTCGCGCACGCCGCCCAGGGACATGCGCACGAAATTGCGGCCCGTCGCCTTGGCGATGGATTTACCGAGGGACGTTTTGCCCACNCCCGGAGGGCCCACGAGACATAAGATCGGTCCGGTGACCTTATTTGTGCGATGTTGGACCGCCAGGTATTCAAGGATGCGTTCCTTGACCTTTTCCAGCCCGTAGTGATCATTGTTGAGGACTTCCTCGGCCTTCAACAAATCCTTCTTCACTCGGGTGCGCTTCTTCCACGGAATGGACAAAATCCAGTCCAGGTAGTTGCGCACCACCGTGGCTTCGGCGGACATCGGGCTCATGGAGCGCAGCTTCTTCAGCTCCGCCTCGGCCTTTTCCTTGGCTTCCTTGGTCAGCCGGGTCTTGGCGATCTTTTCCTCGATCTCCGCGACCTCGTCCTTGCCTTCGTCGGTTTCGCCCAGTTCCTTCTGAATGGCCTTCAACTGCTCGTTCAGATAGTACTCGCGCTGGGTCTTCTCCATCTGGCGTTTGACCCGGTTGCGAATCTTTTTCTCGACCTGCAGGACGCCGATTTCCGATTCCATGTGGGAATAGACGCGCTCCAGGCGCTCGGCCGCGGATTCGATCTCCAGCAACTCCTGCTTTTCGGAAATCTTCANCGCCAGATGCGAGGCAACGGTGTCGGCCAGCTTGTTGGCTTCGTCAATTTGATTAATTGAAACAAGAACNTCCGGCGGAATCTTCTTGTTCAACTTGATGTACTGTTCGAACTGACCGATNACCGAGCGGGACAGNGCCTCAAGCTCNTTCTCGTCGCCGACCTCGTCGGGGATCAGCTCGGCCTCGACCTCGAAGAACGAGGGATTNTCGACGAACTCGGTAACCTTCGCACGCTGCACGCCTTCGACCAGCACCTTCACCGTGCCGTCCGGCAGCTTGAGAAGCTGCAGCACCGTCGATACCGTGCCAACGGTGTAGATATCGTCGGCCGTCGGATCGTCCTGAGCCGCGTTCTTCTGCGCCACTAGCAGAATCTGCTTGTCGTCCTGCATGACGTCTTCGAGGGCCCGCACCGATTTGTCGCGACCGACGAACAGCGGCACGATCATGTGCGGGAACACGACGATGTCGCGCAACGGCAGGACGGGGAACTGCTGGGACTTCATACCTGGGAACATCTGGCCTCAACACAGGAAGACCGCGCCACAGGGGCAACGGTGGGTTGGCATTGCTTCACAACAAAGGTGGGGGATGGAACGCTGCGGCGCAAGCCCAGACCGTGGATAACCTTGGAAAGGCGCAAATTACGCGCTGGTTTCCACTTCTTCGGCCTTTTCGCCATAGATGAACAGCGGATTGGCACTTTCTTCCACCACCTCTCCATTGATGACGACCTCTTCCACACCTTCCATGCCGGGAAGGTCGAACATGGTGTCGAGGAGAATGTTTTCCATGATCGAACGCAGGCCACGCGCGCCGGTCTTGCGCTCGACGGCCTTGACGGCGATGGAGCGGAGGGCGGCGTCGGTGAACGTCAGCTTGGTGTCTTCCATCTCGAACAGGCGCTGGTACTGCTTGACCAGGGCGTTCTTCGGTTTGGTCAGGATTTCCACCAGGGCGTCTTCGTCCAGATCCTCCAGCGTCGCGACCACCGGCAGGCGGCCGACGAACTCGGGNATCAGGCCGAACTTCAACAGGTCCTCGGGCTCGACCTCGCGCAGGATTTCGCCGGTCTGGCGTTCCTCGGGNGCGCGCACGTCGGCGCCGAAGCCGATGCTGGACCCCTTGCCGCGGGCGGAAATGATCTTGTCCAACCCGGCGAAGGCGCCGCCGCAAATGAACAGGATGTTGGTGGTGTCGACCTGCAGGAACTCCTGCTGCGGATGCTTGCGCCCGCCCTGNGGCGGCACGCTGGCGACCGTGCCTTCCATGATCTTCAGCAGCGCCTGCTGTACACCCTCGCCCGAAACGTCGCGGGTGATCGACGGATTGTCGGACTTACGGCTGATCTTATCGACTTCATCGATGTAGACGATGCCGCGCTGTGCACGCTCGACGTTGTAGTCGGCGGACTGCAGCAGCTTGAGAATGATGTTTTCGACGTCTTCGCCGACATAGCCGGCTTCGGTCAGGGTCGTCGCGTCGGCCATGGTGAAGGGCACATCCAGGATGCGCGCCAGGGTCTGCGCCAACAGGGTCTTGCCGCAACCGGTCGGNCCGACCAGCAGGATGTTGGATTTGGCCAGTTCCACGTCGTTGTTCTTGGCGCCGTGGTTCAGGCGTTTGTAGTGGTTGTGCACGGCGACGGAGAGCACGCGCTTGGCGTTGCTCTGGCCGATCACGTAATCGTCGAGGACAGCGCAGATGTCCATCGGCGTCGGCACGCCGTCGCCCGATTTGACCAGGTTCGTCTTGTGCTCTTCGCGGATGATGTCCATGCACAGTTCGACGCATTCGTCGCAGATGAACACGGTCGGACCCGCGATCAGCTTGCGCACCTCGTGCTGACTTTTGCCGCAGAACGAGCAGTAAAGGGTGTTCTTGGAGTCGCTGCCGGTGGTTTTCGTCATTGTTTATCCTGTTGGTCCCGCGCCGCCTCCCGGATCAAGACCATGTTAGCCGGACCCTTGTGCAACACTCAATCACAATCACGCCCATGGAGCTATGCCAAAAGACGTAGCGGCGGAGAGACGTCCCGTAGTGTTTGCGCCGCCGCCCAAGACCCGGGAGCGGCCGTTGAAGCGGATGCCCTGGCTCAGCGCTTGCCCGACTTGCCGCCGTCGTCGTCGCCGGTGGCCGGACGGCTGGCGACGACTTCGTCGATCAAACCGAATGCCTTGGCATCTTCCGGAGTCATGAATTTGTCACGCTCCATCGCGTTTTCAATGGTTTCCATCGATTGGCCCGTGTGCTCGACATAGATCTCGTTGAGCCGTTTGCGCAGTGCGATGATCTCGCGGGCATGGATTTCGATGTCCGAGGCCTGCCCCTGGAAACCGCCCGAGGGCTGGTGAACCATGATCCGCGAATTGGGCAGTGAGTAGCGCTTTCCGGGGGCACCCGCGGCCAGCAGAAGCGAGCCCATGGACGCCGCCTGACCGATGCAGACCGTCGACACATCCGGCTTGATGTAGCGAATCGTGTCGTAGATCGCGAGGCCCGAGGTCACAATTCCGCCCGGCGAATTGATGTAGAACGAAATGTCCTTGGACGGGTTTTCCGATTCCAGGAACAGCAGCTGCGCGCAGACCAGGCTCGAAACATGATCCTCGACCCCACCCGTCAGGAAGATGATGCGCTCCTTCAACAGCCGCGAATAGATGTCGTAGGCGCGCTCACCCCGGTTGGTGGTCTCGACGACCATGGGCACCAGGGTATTCATGTAGATGTCGTGGGGATCGGTCATGCCGCGGTCCTTATGATACGTGCTGCTCGGGATGACGGGTCCGGGGAAGGCGGGCCGCCTGTGCTCTGATAGCGCCCCGGTTCCGCCGCCGCTACTCCTTTTTCGCCGCCGGCTTCTTTGCCGCGGGCTTCTTCTTGGCCGGCTCCTTGCCGTCGGCNGCGTCGTCCTTGGCCGCGGCCTTCTTCGGGGCGGCCTTCTTCTTGGCGGCAGGCTTCTTGGCGTCCTGGGCCTCGTCTTCAGCCTCGAGAACCTTGATCAGGTCTTCGAAGGAGGCCGGTTTTTCCGTCACCTGGGCCAGTTCGATGATGTAGTCGATGACCTTTTCCTCGAACACGGGGGCCTTGATCTGCTCCTGCGCCTGGGGGTTGGAACGGAAGAATTCCAGCACCTGCTGTTCCTGGCCCGGATATTTCTGGGCTTCCTGGATCATGGCGCGGTTGACGTCTTCCGGTGACACCTGGATGGCGTTGGCGCGGCCGACCTCGGACAGCAACAGGCCCAGCTTGACCCGCCGTTCGGCGATGTCGCGGAACTCGGCCTTATGCTCCTCGTCGGACATGTCGTCGTGATCGTGGGCATGGTCGTGATCATGGTCNTGATCNTGGTCATGATCGTGTTCGTGGGCGTGTTCCTGCTTACGCTGTTCCTCGAACTGGGCCCAGATGTTGTCGAACTCCATCTCCACCATCTTGGGCGGCATGTCGAAGTCATGGTTGTCGGCCAGCTGGTCCAACAGCACGCGCTTCACCTGCATGCGCGCCATCTGATCGAATTCGCGGCGCTGGCCCTCGACGATGCGGTCCTTCAGGGCGTCCAGGCTTTCCAGGCCGGCCTTCTTGGCCAGTTCGTCGTCGATCGGCGCNGGCTTGGCCTCGCGGATTTCGTGGACCTTGACGTCGAACACGGCTTCCTTGCCGGCCAGGTCCTTGGCCGCGTATTCGGCGGGGAAATTGACCTTGACCTCGACATCGGCGCCGACGTCGACGCCGATCAGCTGTTCCTCGAAGCCCGGAATGAACGAGCCGGAGCCCAGTTCCAGGTGATATCCATCGGCCTTGCCGCCGGCGAACTCGACGCCGTCCAGCTTGCCCACGAAGTCGATGACGCAGACATCGCCCGACTTGGTCTTGCGCTTGGCGGCGATCGGCTCGGACGTCTTATGGGCGTTGGCCAGATTCTCGAGGGTTTCCTCGACCTGCTTCTCATCCGGTTTCAGGACCAGTTTCTCAAGCTTCAGCTTGGAAAAATCCATCGGCGTGATCTCGGGCAGAATGTCCACGGCCAGCGTGTATTCCAGGTCCTTGCCCTCATCGAACGAGGTGATCTCGACCTGCGGCTGGGTCGCGGCACGGATNCCCTTCTCGGCCAGCGCCTGGGCGGAGGAATCGTTCACCGCCTGGTCCAGGATCTCGCCCAGGATCGACGGGCCGAAGCGCTTGCGCAGCAGGCCCACGGGCACCTTGCCGGGCCGGAAACCGGGCAGCGAGGCGGATTGTGCGACTTCCTGAAGACGCAGGTTGATTTTCTCTTCAATGTCCTTGGCGGCCACGGTGACTTTCATCTCGCGGCTCAGGCCTTCGGATTTTGTCTCGACGACTTGCATGGAACTCCCGTTTCGGAAATCTGCGGCGAAGCGCCCAAATCGGCGCCGCCTGTAAAACACACTAGGATTAAGCCCTCAACTCCCGGGCGGATATATAGGCCGCCGCCCCGGACCCGGCAACGATAAACGGCTGGTCGGAACAATCCCGCCCCCGAAGCCGAGGGCGCCACCTCGCCATTTTGGAGGATGGTGCGGGCGGAGGGACTTGAACCCCCACGGCCAAAGGCCACCAGGACCTAAACCTGACGCGTCTACCAATTCCGCCACGCCCGCCGACGCCGCCGGGATGCCCGACCAGCGAGCGGCGCGACTTTATCCATTCTGACCGCGATTACAACCGGGAAATCGGCCCCGCACCGGCGCCCTGCGGGCTCACCCCCGCAGGTGCGCCTTCACGCCCGAGGACATATCGACGCTGCCGGCCGAGGTATAGGCCTCGTGGTTGCCTTCGATNCGGCCCAGGTCATAGAGGTAGTTGACCATCAGNCCCGCCGACTGGGCCAGCCCCTTGTCCGAGGTATCGCCGAGCCAGTTGAGGCGTTCTAGCCGCGCCCCGTTGGACAGGTGGAAATGGGCCACCGGGTCGCGCGCGCGCCCACCCCGGCCCTTTTCCTTGGCCAGGTAGCGCGCCGCCAAGCGTGTTAGCGGCCCTTGCAGGGCGGCGGCCATGACGTCGTCCTTGATCCAGGCCGGAGTATCGAGAACCGAAATCAGCGACCCCTTGGCCCCGCCCTTGCGGCCNGTGGCCGCGTTCAGCGCCTTGCGTTCCTCGGCCGAGAACAATTTGGGCTCGCCCTCTGCCAAAAGTTCGTTGAGCCATTGGCGGAAGCCGGGAATCGGCGACAGGGTCGCGAAGGTCTTGATGTTCGGGAATTCCTGGGACAGCTGCTGCGCCACCCGCTTGATCAGGAAGTTGCCGAAGCTGATGCCCGCAAGGCCCTTCTGAGCGTTGGAGATGGAATAGAAGATNGCCGTGTCGGCGGCGGCCGGATCTGTCGCCGGGGCGCTGGTNTCGAGCAGCGCCTGCACGTTGGCCGCCATGCCGTGGACCAGGGCGACCTCGACGAAAATCAGGGGTTCGTCCGGCATGCGCGGATGGAAGAAGGCATAGCACCGGCGGTCGGAATCAAGCCGGTTCTTCAGATCTTCCCAGCCCTTGATGGCATGCACGGCCTCGTAGGCGATCAGCTTTTCCAACAGCGAAGCCGAAGACGTATCCCAGGCGATCCGCCGCAATTCCAGGAAATCGACATCGAACCAGCTGGCCAAAAGGTCCCGCAGGTCATGTTCCATGGCCTTCAGGCCCACGTCCGACTTGGCGAGCGGCAGCAGTTCCGCGCGCAGGTCGACCAGGAACTTGACCCCATCGGGCAGCGCGTTGAACTGGGTCAGCAGCCGGCGCCAGGGCGCCTGCAGGCTGTTTTTGATGTCAATCTGGGCGTTCAGGCGCGCGGCGTCGCTGTCCGCCGCCTGGAACTTGCCGATGGCCGCCTCGACGGCCGTGGCGTCGGTGCCGAAATTGCCGGCCATGAGGCGCAGAAACTTCTCGCGCCCGCTCTTGTCCAGGGCNAGATAGACCCGGCCGAGGGCCGCCGCCTTGGTCCGCGCCGAAACTTCGCCACCCTTGTTGTCCAGGCATTCCTGCATCTGTTCCAGGATGCGCCCGGCGTCCTCGTCGGGCAGGTTGGGGCGCGTGCTCGCGGCGTCCTCGTCATAGGACGAGCCGGCGATGGACTGCCAGCCCCGGCGCAGATTGGCCAGTGTCCTGTCGAGAAAACTGCTCGGTTTATGCTCGGTCATCAAAATCCCCCTCAAAGGCCGCTCATATCATCCGCTAAACCTGTTCGCTTTTACCGGCCGGTTCAAGGGGCAAGTGAGTGAAAATATGCCCGGGCAGACCGCCCGCCANGGCGTCCGGAAGAGTCCTGACAATGCCCGGCAGAAGGCCCGGTATATCCTCGGCGATCAGGCCATGGCCGACGCTTTGCGCCGCCGCCGCATGCAGCCAGACCGCCGCGCAGGCGGCGNAAAACGGTGCCATGCCCTGGGACAGCAGCCCCGCCGTGATACCGGCCAGCACGTCGCCGGTGCCCGCGGTGGCCAGATGGGGCGAGCCGTTGGCGTTGATCACGGCACGGNCGTCGGGGGCCGCGATGACCGTGTCGAACCCCTTCAGCAGGACCACCGCGCCCGATCTCCGGGCAGCCTGGCGCGCGCGGCTCAGCCGGTCGCCGTCGCCTGCGAACACACGGGCGAATTCACCGCCATGGGGGGTGATCACGCAGTTGCCGTGCAAGGCCGATATCAGGGGTTCGGGGTCGTCCGCGAAGGCGGACATGCCGTCGGCGTCCAACACCATCGGCTTGTTCGTGGCCAACGCCGCCAGAACCCGCGCGCGGGTGTCCGGCCCCGGCCCGTTGCCGGGGCCGACGACCAGGGTCTTGTTGCCGTCCTGGACATAGGTTCCGTACATGGCCGCGTCGTTCATGGGCCGGACCAGAACGCCGGGGGCACCGGCGCGGAATACCCCCGTGTCCTCGGGCCGGCAGGCGATGGAAACGATCCCCGCGCCGGCCCGCCGGGCCCCGTCGGCGGCCAGGCGCGGCGCGCCCGGCATGGCGCCCGAGCCCCAGATTACGACATGNCCCCGCGTGTATTTATGATCGTCGGGCCCCGGATGGGGAAAGGCGGGCCACCAGATCTCGGCGCTGTTGACCCANGTATCGGGGACCTGGGCNGCGACCACGGCTTCGGGAATGCCGATGTCGGCGACCCGCACCGTGCCGCAGAAATCCCGCCCCGGACGTAGAAAATGGCCCGGCTTGCGGCGGCAGAAGGTCACCGTTTCCCGGGCCTTTATGGCCACTCCGGCAACGGCGCCCGTGTCGCCCATGACGCCCGACGGGATATCCACGGCCAGGACATCCGCCGATACCGCGTTGAGGGTTTCCGCCACGGCCGCCGCGACGCCGTCGAGCGGGCGCGCGAGGCCCGCCCCGAACAGGGCATCAATGACCCCTGCCCCTGCCGGGTCGAATCCTGCGGTCAACTCTTCCACCGCGCCGGTCCAGCGGTCCGCCGCCAGGGCGGCATCGCCCCGCAATCCGTCCCGCGCGCC
>JGI25322J35698_1002169_pt1 | contig 10275 bp, 9 predicted proteins | sample AutmiccBRH37_all_FD_35698 | JGI IMG/M metagenome (IMG submission 35698) | reverse complement strand
TCGCCAAATGTTTGAACAATGGAGAAGGAAACGGGAATAGGCAGCGCCTGCCATTGCGGGCATTATTTTAGCTTGACGAGCTATTGGGGGGCAGGTATAATATAGCTTGTAAACATTCTTGTTAATTGACTAATGCCTTATTTTTACATGTGTAACGGCTGGTTTTTGTACAAGGTGTTTATTTCGCTGCTAGACCTTTTTCCACTAACTAATTGGCTAAAAATTTAAATTTTTTGCCCCATTGTGCGTTACTCTGGGATTTTACACCCGGATGGCATTTTCTTACGGTGAGGGCTGTTTTTGTTTTCGTTTGCGGGGAAATTCAGGCGGGGGGGATTGGAACTTGAATTTAAACGCCCAAAGGGAGACGCCCAACGATTTTCAGTTAATGATTGACGAAGAAGTTGTGGAATTTGCCCGCGAAGGCGACGATGTGGCTCTGGAGTATCTGATTAACAAATACAAAAATTTTGTGCGCGCCAAGGCCCGTTCTTATTTTTTAATCGGGGCGGATCGGGAAGATATTATCCAGGAGGGCATGATCGGCCTTTATAAGGCGATTCGTGATTTCCGGATGGACAAGTTGTCGTCTTTCAGGGCTTTTGCTGAATTATGCATTACCCGCCAGATTATTACGGCCATCAAAACTGCTACCCGTCAAAAACACATTCCCTTGAACTCCTATGTATCCCTCAATAAACCCATTTATGATGAAGACTCCGATCGTACCCTGCTGGATGTTATTTCGGGTTCCAAAATTTCCGACCCCGAAGAGCTAATTATCAGCCGTGAAGAGTTTGACGATATTGAGGAAAAGATGGGCGAAATACTCAGTTCTCTGGAATGGAAAGTGTTGATGTCCTACTTGGAAGGCAAGTCTTACCAAGAAATAGCCGAAGACCTGAAGCGCCACGTCAAGTCTATCGACAACGCACTGCAGAGAGTCAAACGCAAGCTGGAACGTTACCTGGAAAAACGCGAAGCCTAGAAGAAAAACGGGGTCAGACCCTGCATAACTGCATAACAGTTGTTATGCAGTTATGCAGGGTCTGACCCCTAATTTTTTTTAACGTTTGTTTCGTTTTGTTTATAGTACTCTAAAATTAATAAATCCAATTTTCTGCTCTCATAGAGCAGTTTTTCTTTTTTATGGAGATAAATGGAGTACAACCGGCACCGGGACTCTTCAATTTTTTGAACAAGTTCAGTTGTCACAAAATCATCCTTTCAATTTATTTCCATGGTAGGAATTGGATAATTTATGTCTAATTATAGTCATTAACCTTTTTTACATTGTATGCTATGTGCGGAAAACTGGCAAAACCGCTGGTGGGGTTAAAAATAAATATATCGTGCTAATTCTAGCTATAACTTACTTAAATTGAAAATTTCTGCTATTTGCGCATTGATTAGGCTTATTTTTTGTTTTATACTGGGGATACGTCTGCTAATTGCAGACAGGGAGGTTTAAAATGGATTCTTTTCCCATTAAGCTGAGACTCTTGCGGGAAGAGAAAAGAATAACCCTGGAGAAAATGGCAGAAGAACTTTCGATCTCCAAATCTTTATTATGGGATCTGGAGCAGGGAAGGCGCAGGGTGCATGGTGATTTACTGCGTAAAATCGCCCAGTTTTTTGATGTCTCATCAGATTACTTACTTGGTCTTTCCAAACACCGGGCCAGGAACGTTATCGGTGCGGATCCTGAACTGGTGGATTTAATGCGCCGGTTTGAGGGTCTTTCGCCCCGGGGTAAAGATCAGTTGACCCGGCTATTGGAATGGGTTAGTGAAGTTGATGAAAGGGAAAAAAGGGTTGGCACGGGCCATTGCTAAATTAATACAGAGGTTGGTGCCGCTATGGTTGGAGCTGTTATAATAAAACTAACTAAGTTGGCCGGAGGTTGCAACTATGGGGGCAGGTTCGGATTGGAGCACGCAAATTGAGGTAATCCTGGATGCCATTCGGGAAGGGCTAATAGCCGTGGACCGGGAAGGTAAAATTACTTTATTTAACCGGGCGGCCGAGCAAATTATGGGCCTGCCGGGCCGGGAAGTGTTGGGGTTGCAGGTAGAGCAGGTAATCCCTAATACCAGGCTGCATATAGTCTTAAAAACAGGCCGTTCCGAGATGAACCAAAAACAGCGGATTGGCAATATAAACATTTTGACCAGCCGGGTTCCGGTGCGGGATAGGGACGGTTCTCCGGTGGGCGCGGTGGCTGTCTTCCGTGATATTTCAGAAATAATCGAGCTGGCTGAGGAAGTTACCAGCCTAAAAGAGACCCAAATGCTGCTCCACGAAATCATTAACGCCACCCAAGATGCTATTTCAGTGGTAGACGAAAATGGCATCGGCCTGATGATTAACAGTGCCTACACAAACCTAATCGGCCTTAAGACCGAGGAAGTAATCAATAAGCCGGCTACCGTGGACATCGCCGAGGGCGAAAGCGTGCATATGAAAGTGCTGCGCTCCAAGCGGGCGTACAAAAAAGTACCCATGAAAGCCGGTCCCCAGCGCCGGGAAGTGCTGGTGGATGCTGCCCCTATCATTGTGAACGGAATACTTAAGGGCAGCGTAGCCGTTGTCCATGACGTTTCCCAAATTCACCGCCTCTCCCGGGAACTGGAGGGTGCCAGGCAGCTAATCCGCCGGCTGCAAGCCAAGTATATATTTGAGGATATTATCGGCAACAGCAGAGAGCTCCGGGATGCGGTGGAAAAGTCCCGTCAGGTCGCTGTCACTCCGGCAACCGTAATTCTGCGGGGTGAAAGCGGCACCGGCAAAGAGCTTTTTGCCCACGCCATTCACGAAACCAGCCGCCGAACCGGCCAGTTTGTGCGGGTAAATTGCGCTTCCATACCGGAAACCCTGCTGGAAAGCGAACTTTTTGGTTACGTGGAAGGTGCTTTTACCGGGGCCAAGCGGGGAGGCAGACGCGGTTATTTTGAAGAAGCCTCGGGCGGAACCTTATTTCTTGACGAAATTACCGAAATTACTACCGGGGTGCAGGCTAAATTGCTGCGGGTGCTCCAAGAGCGGGAAATAGTGCGGGTAGGTGACAGCACCCCCATCCCTGTGGATGTACGGGTTATTGCCGCCACCAACGCCGACCTGGAAAAAATGGTTACCGAGGGCCGGTTTAGGGACGATTTGTATTACCGGCTCAACGTGGTACCTATTTTTATTCCCTCCCTCAGACAGCGTAAAGAAGACGTTCCCCTGCTGGTGGAATTTATTTTGCGCAAGTTAAACCGGGAATTCGGCCGCAATGTAGCGGACTTATCCGGTATTGCGCTGGAAGCCCTAATGCGCTACCACTGGCCCGGCAATGTACGGGAGTTGGAAAATGTTTTAGGCCGGGCCATGATCAGTATGCATTTTGGCGAGACCAGGGTGGAACTGCACCACCTGCCCCCGTTGGGCCTTGGCGCCGAAGGCCGGGCCAAGTTCACCGGAGGTGCCGGTCACGGATTCAGTTATAACCGCGAAACCTTCCACGAGTTGCATGACCGTTGGGAAAAGGAAGTGCTGACCGCTGCTCTAGAACACGCCGGGGGCAACCGCACCAGGGCCGCGGAGATGCTAAACATATCATTGCGCAGTCTGTATAATAAGATCAAAAAATACGGTCTTTAAAACGGGGTCAGGCCCTGCATAACTGCATAACTGCATAATTATTATTATCAGTTATGCAGTTATGCAGGGCCTGACCCCTGGTTTTTTGCAAAAATATGCATGCACAATATTGCACTGTGCAAAAACATGCACCATTGTGAACAGGGACATGTGGATCCAGTAAAGTCTGCAATTAACGGAAAATCAACCAAAAACGTCATATTTTAGGGTGCCGGGAGCTTTTTGTTCCCTGGCACCCTTTTTGCTCTTCATTTAATTTACAGTTAGATCTTGAGTAAACGGCACCGATAAAAGGGAGCTGGTTAAATGGAGATTATAAACCGAATGACCGGAGGCGGGTTTGAACAGTTGGTTTTCTGCCAGGACAGGGAAACCGGATTGAAAGCAATTGTCGCCATCCACGATACCACGCTGGGGCCGGCCCTTGGCGGCACCCGGATGTGGCCCTACGGCAGTGAGGAAGAAGCCATTGTGGATGTAATGCGCCTGGCCCGGGGGATGACCTACAAGGCGGCTGTGGCCGGCCTGTCCCTGGGCGGCGGCAAAGCCGTGATTATAGGTAGCCCCGCTGATAAAACAGAAACATTGCTAAGAGCTTACGGACGGTTTGTGGATACATTAAAAGGCCGGTATATTACCGCCGAAGATGTTGGAACATGTCAGTGGGATATGGATGTGATCCACCGGGAAACGCAGCACGTTACCGGATGTGACCCGGCCAGGGGCGGCGGAGGCGACCCCTCGCCATTCACTGCCCGGGGAGTGTATAACGGCATTAAAGCAGCGGTTAAAAAACGTTACGGTACCGACAGCCTAAATGGGCTGACGGTGGCGGTGCAGGGCCTGGGCAATGTGGGTTATCACCTGTGCCGATTGCTGGCCGGGGAATGCGCCAGGCTGGTGGTTACAGACATCAACCCCAAGGTGCTGCAAAAGGCGGCCAGGGAATTTGGGGCCGAGGCGGTGGCCACTGATGGTATTTACGACAGCCACTGCCATGTGTTTGCTCCCTGTGCGCTGGGGGCGGTGGTAAATGACGAGACCATTGAAAAATTCAGGTGTGCTATTATAGCCGGTGCGGCCAATAACGTGCTGGCCGAGGAACGGCACGGAGACGCTCTGCGAAAGCGCGGCATTCTGTATGTGCCGGACTACGTAATTAACGCCGGCGGCTTGATTAACGTGGCCGATGAACTGTACGGTTATCAGCGCCAGCGCGTAGACCAGCGGGTAGCGCAGATTTACAATACTGTGCTTGATGTGCTGACCGTTTCCGAAAAGGAAGGCATCCCCACTCACCGTGCCGCAGACAGACTGGCCGAACAGCGGATCAAACAGGCCAAGATGTACAAAAACTCCGGCCAAAGGGAGGTGCCTATGGTTGGCTAACAACAAGCCGTTTTTTAGCGAACATATTTGCAAGGGCTGCTCTCTGTGCGTGGAGGCCTGTCCCAAAAGCTTAATCTGCCTGGGCAAGGGGCTCAACAGGCTTGGATACCACCCGGCCGGGCTTTACAATGAAAAGGAATGCACCGGGTGCGGCCTGTGCGCAGTGATGTGCCCCGATGTGGCCATCACCCTGGAGCAGGGGGTGTGATCATGAAAGTACTAATGAAGGGCAATGAAGTCATTGGCGAAGCCGCTGTCAGGGCGGGCTGCAGGGCTTTCTTCGGCTACCCCATCACGCCGCAGACCGAACTGCCGGAATATCTGGCCCATAGGATGCCCGAGGTAGGCGGGTTCTTCCTGCAGGCGGAAAGCGAATTGGCCGCTATAAACATGGTCTACGGTGCTGCCGGGGCCGGGGCCAGGGTCATGACTTCATCGTCAGGGCCCGGCATCAGCCTTAAAGCCGAAGGTATCTCTTACCTGGCCGGCGCCCAGCTGCCCTGCGTAATTGTGAACATCATGCGCGGCGGCCCGGGCCTGGGCGGCATCCAGCCCTCTCAGGCTGATTATTTCCAGGCCACCAGGGGCGGCGGCCACGGTGACTACCGGGTCATTGTGCTGGCCCCGGCGTCAGTGCAGGAAATGGCCGATCTAACCGCCGAAGCTTTTGAATTGGCTGACCGCTACCGTAATCCGGTAATGCTGTTGGGAGACGGCATTCTGGGCCAGATGATGGAAGCAGTGGAGTTCAAACCAAGGCCGGCCCAAAACACCACCAATAAGCATTGGGCCACCACCGGACGCCGGGGTCGCAGTAAGAATATCATTAATTCACTGTATCTGGACCCCGAACTGTTAGAGAAGCACAACCAGAAATTGCAGCAAAAGTACAGCCAAATTGCCGGGACCGAGTCCCGGGCCGAAACATACCGTACCGAAGATGCAGCCATTATCGTGGTGGCCTTCGGCACCGCCGCCCGCATTGCCCGTACCGCAGTAGACAATGCACGGGCGCGGGGCATCCGGGCCGGCCTAATCAGGCCCATTACCCTGTGGCCCTTCCCGGAACCAGTCATTAGAGAGTCATTGGGCGAGTGCAGGGCGGTGCTGACCGTAGAGATGAATGCCGGACAAATGCTGGATGACGTGCGGCTGGCTGTAAACGGCACCCGGCCGGTGCATTTTTATGGCCGCATGGGCGGCATGGTGCCCAGCGCAGCGGAAGTTTTAAGAGCAATTGAAAAAACCGGGGGGATGGATCATGGTCATGAATCTTGTCAGGCCTGAGGCGCTGACCGAGCATAACTTTCATTATTGCCCCGGGTGCACCCACGGAATCATCCACCGCCTGGTGGCGGAAACCATAGATGAACTTGGGATTATTGAAGACACCATCGGTGTAGCCTCGGTAGGCTGTTCGGTGCTGGCATACAATTACTTCAACGTTGATATGCAGCAAGCCGCCCACGGTCGGGCCCCGGCGGTGGCCACCGGTATCAAACGGGTGCTTCCGGACCGGGTAGTGTTCACCTACCAGGGAGATGGTGATTTAGCTTCCATCGGTTGTGGGGAAATAGTGCATGCCGCGGCCAGGGGCGAAAACATTACTGTAATTTTCGTCAATAACGCCTGTTACGGCATGACCGGCGGTCAGATGGCCCCTACAACCCTGCGGGGTCAGTCTACCACCACCTCCCCGGGCGGGCGGGACGTCATGTCCCAGGGGTACCCCATCAGGGTGTCGGAGATGCTGGCCACCCTGGATGGCCCGGCCTATATTGCCAGGACATCGGTGCATGACCCCAAACACGTGCTCAAAACAAAAAAAGCCATTCACAAGGCGTTCACCATGCAGCTGCAGCAACGCGGGTTTTCGATGGTCGAAGTCCTATCCACCTGCCCCACCAACTGGCGCATGCAGCCGGTAGAAGCGCTGCGCTGGCTTAAAGAGAACATGATCGCCCAATACCCACTGGGGGAATATAAAGATATGCCCGGTACCCGCAATTAATAATTCGGGCACCCGCAAGGGGTGCCCCTACGGATGACAAAGTATTTTCAGGGTAGCCACCATGCCGCTAAACGCGGCATTATCAGCAGGCAAAAAAAACAAAGCTTCCGCGGCGATCCGGTGATATCCGGAGCGAACGGTGCACCTGGAGGCGTTGATTAGCCCGTCATAGCCCCGAATTCATGGCTGCTTAGGGCGTAGCCAAACGGTTAAGCAGTTTATATCATGCGATAACAACAAACCTACTCTAAACACAACAATAAGAATTGCAAGAGAGAGCGGAGCGATATCACCGGAGCGCCAGATCCGACCAACTTAATTAAGTAATCCTTAAGAGCCTGCGCTTAGGATGACATATATTTCCCCTTGAAAAAAAAAGAGGAGGTGCGGTAATATGCAACATGAAATTATCGTGGCCGGTTTTGGAGGTCAGGGAGTGCTGCTAACCGGGCAGCTGCTGGCTTATGCCGGGCTGCTGGAAGGGAAGCAGGTGGCCTGGGTACCCTCTTACGGCCCGGAAATGAGGGGCGGCACCGCCAACTGCTCCGTAATTATATCAGACCGCAGCATTGGTTCGCCGCTGGTGGATGAACCCGGCGCGGCCCTGGTTTTTAACCAACCCTCACTGGAGAAATTTGAAAAGCACATCCGTAACCGGGGGTTATTACTGATTAATTCATCCACTGTAGACACCAGAGGCGTAAAACGCAAGGATCTGCAGGTGCATCACATACCCGCCAACGAAATTGCCGCCCGGCTGGGCAACGACCGGGTAGCCAATATGGTGATGCTGGGCGCGTACCTGGAGCTAACCGGCGTGGTGTCCATCGACTCTGTGCTGGCCGCCTTGGCTAAAGTGCTGCCCGTAAACAAGCACAGCCTGCTCACCGTTAACCGCAAAGCAGCCGAAGCTGGCGCCCTGTCCGTCCACCACCCCCTGGCCGCCGAACTATAAACCAAGCGTTCAAGTTGGGGACGGTTCTTGACTTGAACGCCCCGTCGTCAATTGCCATTTTTATCTGCTCTGCAACTGTTGACATCTACCTGTATATATCATATAATTGTTTTTGCCGCTAATGCCGGCGTAGCTCAATTGGCAGAGCAGCTGACTTGTAATCAGCAGGTTGCGGGTTCGAGTCCCATCGCCGGCTCCAACAAGCGACCCGGCTTTGGTCGGGTATAATAATAGATTAAAGTTTACCATCGTGGAGAGGTTCCCGAGTGGCCAAAGGGAGCAGACTGTAAATCTGCCGGCGACGCCTTCGCAGGTTCGAATCCTGCCCTCTCCACCAACTTTCCCTAAAGGTTAATATTGGGGTTTGTAAAAAGTATTAAGATGTGATACAATGAAAAACGTTGACGCGGGGTGGAGCAGCTGGCAGCTCGTCGGGCTCATAACCCGAAGGTCGGGGGTTCAAATCCCCCCCCCGCAACCAAATGCCACTATAGCTCAGTAGGTAGAGCGCATCCTTGGTAAGGATGAGGTCACCGGTTCAAATCCGGTTAGCGGCTCCACATTAGAGGTTAGAAGTTAGAGGTTAGGAATTGGAAGTCAAGAAATAGAAATTAGATTTTTGGAAATAGAAATTAGATTTTATGAGGGAAATCGGCAAGCCGATTTCCTAAAATTATCTAACATCCAATTTCAAGCCTCTAACTTCTAATACGTGGCGGCGTAGCTCAGATGGCTAGAGCATGCGGTTCATACCCGCAGGGTCCGGGGTTCAAATCCCTGCGCCGCTACCAAGAGGACCAGCCCAAGGGCTGGTTTTTGCTATGGGGGTCAGGCCCTGCATAACTGCATAACCGAGTTTATGAAATTCGGTTATGCAGTTATGCAGGGCCTGACCCCCAAAAATATTTTTGGTTTTAGAAGGATTTTGCTTACCGTTATCGAATATGATGGTGTTATTTTGCGTCGGGTGTAAATAAAAAGTGGCATTAATGGAAATAATTTTAGTTAGTTCTTTTATACACCCGGGTAAGTTGTTGTGCATTGCCCATAAGATAGTAAGGAGGAACTTTAATTATGGCCAAAGCTAAATTTGAGCGGAATAAACCGCACTTGAACATCGGCACCATCGGCCACGTCGACCACGGCAAAACTACCCTGACCGCAGCCATCACCACCGTGCTGTCCACCGTAGGCGGAGCCACCGTTAAGAAATACGACGAAATCGACAACGCCCCGGAAGAGCGTGAGCGCGGCATTACCATCAACACCGCCCACGTCGAATACGAAACCACCAACCGCCACTACGCGCACGTTGACTGCCCGGGCCACGCCGACTACATCAAAAACATGATCACCGGCGCCGCGCAGATGGACGGCTCCATCCTGGTAGTATCGGCCGCCGACGGCCCCATGCCCCAGACCCGTGAGCACATCNTGCTCTCCCGTCAGGTGGGCGTGCCCTACATCGTAGTCTACCTGAACAAAGCCGACATGGTTGACGACGAAGAGCTGCTGGAACTGGTCGACATGGAAGTACGCGACCTGCTAAACATTTATGAATTCCCCGGCGACGATACTCCCATCATCACCGGCTCCGCCCTAAAGGCGCTGGAATGCGGCTGCGGCAAACGCGAATGTGACTGGTGCAAGAGCATCTGGGAACTAATGGACGCCGTCGACGAATACATTCCCAACCCCGAACGTGACGTCGACAAGCCGTTCCTGATGCCCGTAGAAGATGTATTCACCATCACCGGACGCGGCACCGTGGCCACCGGTCGTATCGAGCGCGGTCTGGTTAAGACCGGCGAAGAAATCGAAATCGTAGGTCTGATGGATAAACCACGCAAGACCGTCGTCACCGGCGTGGAAATGTTCCGCAAAATCCTTGACCGCGGTGAGGCCGGCGACAACGTTGGCTGCCTGCTGCGCGGCGTAGATCGCAAAGAGATTGAGCGCGGCCAAGTGCTCGCCAAGCCCGGCAGCATTAAGCCACACACCAAGTACAACGCCGAAGTATACGTCCTGACCAAAGAAGAGGGTGGCCGGCACACTCCGTTCTTTAACGGTTACCGTCCGCAGTTCTACTTCCGTACCACCGACGTAACCGGCATCGTCCAGTTGCCCGATGGCGTGGAAATGGTCATGCCCGGCGACAACATCAAGGTAGATATTGAGTTAATCACCCCCATCGCCATCGAGGAAGGCTTGCGTTTCGCCATCCGTGAAGGTGGCCGTACTGTGGGCGCCGGCGTTGTTACCGGCATTAATGAGTAAA
>JGI25322J35698_1002168_pt1 | contig 10277 bp, 6 predicted proteins | sample AutmiccBRH37_all_FD_35698 | JGI IMG/M metagenome (IMG submission 35698) | reverse complement strand
GACCTGGCCCCGAAAACTGCGCGACGTATCCTGCCCGACGGCACAGAGTATGACGCGCCGCTGGAAAACATCGTTGAGGGGGATCGTCTGCGGGTCCGCCCAGGCGACGCGATCCCCGTCGACGCCACGGTCATGGACGGTACGTCGTCCATCGACGAGAGCATGATCACCGGCGAACCCCTGCCGGTCGAAAAAGGTCCCGGCGATACCGTCACCGGCGGCACGATCAACAAGAACGGATCCCTTGTCATCGAGGCCGCGCGCGTGGGTGCCGACACGATGCTGAGCCAGATCGTCGAGATGGTTTCGAACGCGCGTAGGTCCCGCGCGCCGATTCAGGGTCTTGCCGACAAGGTCTCATCCTACTTCGTGCCGACCGTTGTCCTGATCGCGCTGCTCGCATTCGTCGCGTGGCTGAGCTTCGGACCCGAACCTGCTCTGGTCTTTGCCATTGCCTCGGCGGTGTCGGTGCTGATCATCGCCTGCCCCTGTGCTCTGGGTCTGGCGACCCCGATTTCGATCACGACGGCCGCGGGGCGCGGTGCACAGGCGGGTGTGCTGATCAAGGACGCCGAAGCTCTGGAACGCATGGCCAAGGTCGATACGCTGATCGTGGACAAGACGGGTACCCTGACCGAGGGGAAGCCGAAGCTGACCGATGTGGCCGCTCTGGGCGACGAAAGCGAGGAAACCATTCTAACCCTAGCTGCCGCCCTGGAAAAAGGCTCGGAGCACCCGTTGGCGGAGGCCATCGTGGAGGGTGCGATGGAGAAGGGCATCAAGGTCGGCAATGCCGAAAACTTCGAGGCGGTGACCGGAAAAGGCGTGCGCGGAACTGTCTTGGGGCGGGCTGTCGCACTTGGAAATACCGCAATGATGCGCGACATGTCTCTCGACACATCTACGGCGGAGGAAGCGGCAGATGTTCTACGGGCCGAGGGTAAGACCGCCATGTTCGTAGCCATTGAAGGTAAGCTGTCCGGCATCGTCGCAGTGGCCGACCCGATCAAGGAGTCGACTGCCGAAGCCATCAAGGTACTGCACGAGGCAGGTCTGCGGATCATCATGGCGACAGGTGACAACGAACGCACCGCCAGCGCCGTGGCGCAGCGGCTTGGAATCGACGAGGTTCGGGCCGGCGTTCTGCCGGAAGATAAGAAGGCGCTGGTCGACGAGCTGCACGCCGAAGGCAGAAAGGTCGCGATGGCGGGTGATGGTGTCAACGACGCGCCAGCCCTGGCCGCAGCGGACGTCGGCCTTGCCATGGGTACGGGCGCGGACGTGGCGGTTGAAAGTGCGGGCATCACGCTGTTGCGCGGGGATCTGAACGGCATCGTCAAGGCGCGGACACTGGCGGTGGCGACGATCCGCAACATTCGCCAGAACCTGTTCTGGGCGTTTGCCTATAACACGCTCGGTGTTCCAATCGCGGCAGGGGTCCTCTACCCGGTCTTCGGCCTATTAATGTCACCAATGATCGCCGCAGCCGCGATGAGCCTTTCTTCAGTCTCGGTCATCGCAAACGCTCTCAGGCTGAGGCGATTGAAGCTTTAGCGGGTCCGCGTTTTGAACGTGAAGTAGGTCAATTATCCATTTCAGCAAAACGTGTATTGCTGGTCTGTCAGAAATCCAACATAGCTGACCGATGATACTCAAAACGCGCCTTTTTGTGCTTACTCTTTTGATTGGCGTTGTTCTGGCGCAAATCAGTCATGCGTCCATTTCAAGCGTGGATTCAGGGTCTTCGATGGTCATGCAAAGCGATTGCTGTCCAGATGACTGCCCGGACATGCCGGAATGCGATGCTGCTTGCATTTCGACGATGCAATGTCGGGTAGCCCCGATTGTGCTGGGGCTGGAACGAGCAACTCTAGCGAGCTTGCCGAGCCCCGGAAACGCAGAGTTCTCACGGGCCGAGGCGGCAGCGCACCGACAACATGCGGACATTGAGCTTCAAAGACCGCCCAAGGCATGACGGGTCAGGTGTCTTTCGCACCAAAATCCACGCGCCGATGTAACGTATAGACTCAGGGTCGATACGATGGCTGGCGTTCCCGTTGCCCGTCAAAATAGGCGTATCATGCTCCGTTATATCCCCACCTTTCTTGCGACCCTCGTGGTTGCGACCCAGCTCTCCGTGCCGATAGCACAGGCGGCTGCATCTGATTACAACCTTGTTCTCGTCGAAACGACCTATCCCTTCGGAGACGGCGCGGTTCTGGAGCTTCGTCTGATTGATACCCGCACCAATGCGCCCGTCGAAGGCGCCGTCATCTTTGCCACAAGGCTGGATATGGAGCCGGACGGCATGGAGACGATGACTTCGACGGTCTTGGCGTTGCCCGGCGAAGAGCCGGGTCTCTATCGCTTTTTCGCCGATCTGACGATGGACGGAAACTGGCGGTTTTCCGTTGCGGCCAAGGTGCAGGGCGAACCTGAAACTGTTCAGGCGCAAATCGTGCTCGAGGTGCTGCCATGAGCGTCTTTGGCAAATTGGTGCTTATCGGCGTGGTTGGCGGCGCGGCTGGATGGGCGGGCCTCGCGGCAGGCGTCAAGGGTTGGACGCCTGCTATGCTGGCAAATGTGGCGCAGACGCAATTCACCGCGCGGATGGGACGGCAAGCTGAAGCAATGCCAGCCGCAACCCGAACGCCGACAGGCCCGGTCATCTACTACCGACACCCTGACGGTCTCGCCGAATGGTCCGCCGCGTCGACCGAGACTGCCGATGGAAAGTCCTTTTTGCCGGTCCTGGCGAACGAAGACGTATCGTTTGATCCAGAGGCGATCACGCCTCTAGAGGCAGAGAGTGGCGAACGAACCCTACTCTACTACCGCCACCCGATGGGCCTGCCTGATACGTCGCCGGTGCCAAAGCTGGATTCCATGGGGATGGACTACCTGCCCGTCTATGCCGACGAGGTAAGCGATGCCGGATCAGTGACCGTATCGCCCGGCAAGCTGCAACGCACGGGCGTGCGTACGTCAATTGCAGTGTTTGATCCCATGGCAACAACAGTGCGTGCGCCGGGGATCGTCGCGCTGGACGACCGTAGAGTCAGCGTCATTTCATTGCGTGCGGATGCGTTCATCGAAGAAGTTGAGGATGTAACGACCGGATCAATCGTTGAAGCGGGCGAACCGCTNGNGATGCTCTATTCCCCAGAGGTCGTCGCCGCTGCGGCGCAATATGTTTCCGATCTTCGGGGCGGTGAAGGGAGGGTCGAAGGCAGCCGCCAAAGGCTGGCAAATCTGGGCGTCCCAGCAGCCGTCATCGACAAGATCGCGGCGGAAAGGCGTACGCCGGTGCAAATCACTCTGATGGCACCGCGGTCGGGCGTGGTACTCGAACGGATGGCCGTCGAAGGCATGATGTCAGAGGCTGGAGAAACGCTGTTTCGTATTGCCGATACATCGGTTGTCTGGGTCATGGCGGACGTGCCGGAATCTGCGCTCGCGGGCCTTTCGGATGGAAACGCTGCGACGATCACCTTCCCAGGCCTGCCGGGCGAGACCTTCAGCGGCTTGATCGACAAGATATACCCTGAAGTCGATATGCAGACCCGGACTGCACGCGTCCGCATCGATCTGTCCAACCCCGAGGGTCGCTTGCTGGTCAACATGTTCGCGGATGTGGTTTTGGCGACGGGCGACGGTGCGCCCGTGGTGCAGGTGCCGGAAACGGCGGTGATCGACACCGGCGATCGCCAGGTGGTGATCCGCGATATGGGAGAGGGGAAATTTGTGCCGCAGGATGTGGTGCTGGGGCGGCAGGCCGCCGGGATGGTGGAAGTCCGCGAAGGTATTGCCGAGGGCGACCGGATCGTCACCACCTCGACCTTTCTGATCGACGCGGAGAGCAACCTGAACGCAGCCCTGGCTGCGCTGACCGCCCCGGAGGCAGTCGAATGATCGCGCGTGTCATCGAATGGTCCGCCCGCAACCTTGTTCTGGTGTTCTTTGCCACGGCCCTGATCATCGCCGCAGGGGTCTGGTCACTGCGCAACTTGCCGATCGACGCTATTCCCGACCTGTCTGACGTGCAGGTGATCGTGCTGACCGATTATCCGGGCCAGGCTCCGCAGGTCGTCGAGGATCAGGTCACCTATCCGCTGACTTCGGCGATGCTGACGGTGCCGCGATCCCGCGTCGTGCGGGGGTTTTCGTTCTTCGGCATTTCCTTTGTCTACATTATCTTCGAGGACGGCGTAGACCCCTATTGGGCACGGTCTCGCGTTCTGGAATACCTGAACGCCGCGGCAGCCCGCCTGCCGGACGGCGTGACGCCCACGCTCGGTCCCGATGCGACCGGGGTCGGATGGGTTTACCAATACGCGATCACCGGAGAAAATCTGTCGCTGGCCGAATTGCGGTCGTTGCAGGATTGGGTCGTCCGCTTTGGTGCAAGCCGTGCCGAGGGCGTGTCCGAAGTGGCCAGCGTCGGCGGCTTCGTCAAGCAATACTCGGTCACGGTGGATCCGGTGCGGATGCGGGCGCAGGGGTTCACGCTGTCCGACATCGGCAAGGCCATCTCTGAAAGCAACATGGACACCGGCGGGCGCACGGTAGAGCTTTCCGAGTTCGAATTCATGGTACGCGGACGGGGCTATCTGTCGGGGACCGAGGATATCGGCAACATCACCCTGCGCAGTATCGGCGGCGTCCCGATCAGCCTGCGCGACGTGGCGCGGGTCGAAATCGTCCCCAATGAACGCCGCGGCATCGCCGAGTTGAACGGTGAGGGCGAGGTGGCCAGCGGCATCGTGCTGCAACGGGTGGGCGCCAATGCACTGGACGTGATCGAAAACGCCAAGTCAGAACTGGATGTGGTTGCTCAAAGCCTGCCGGACGGGGTCGACATCGTGCCGGTCTATGACAGGTCCAACCTGATCCTGTCGGCAATAGAGACGCTGAAAACAACGCTTCTCGAAGAAAGTCTCGTTGTGGCCGGGGTCACGATCATTTTTCTGTTGCACGTCCGGTCGGCCCTCGTAGCGATCATCATGCTGCCTATCGGATTGCTCATGGCTTTCACCGCGATGAAATTCCTCGGGATCGGGGCCAATATCATGAGCCTCGGCGGCATTGCCATCGCCATCGGCGCAATGATCGACGCCGCCATCGTGATGATCGAGAACGCGCACAAGCATCTGGAACGTGCTGCCCCCGACAAGCCCCGCATCGAGGTGCTGATCGAAGCCGCAAGCGAGGTCGGCCCGGCACTGTTCTTCAGCCTGCTGATCATCACCGTATCGTTCCTGCCGATCTTTGCACTGGAAGGACAGGAGGGACGCATGTTCGGCCCGCTGGCCTATACCAAGACGTTTTCGATGGCGGCGGCGGCGTTCCTGTCGGTGACGCTGGTGCCTGCGCTGATGGTGGTCTTCGTGCGCGGCCGGATCATCCCTGAACACAGGAATCCGGTGAATCGGGCACTCATCGCCGTTTACCGCCCAATCATCCGCGCCGTGCTGAAGGCCAAAAGTCTCACGATCATAGTGGCTCTCGCCGCACTGGTGGTCACGATCTGGCCCGCGCGGCAGTTGGGGTCAGAGTTCATGCCCGTCCTGAACGAGGGCACGCTGATGTATATGCCGACCACTTTGCCCGGTCTGTCAGTCACCAAGGCCGCCGAGTTGATGCAGACGCAAGACCGCATCATCAAGACCTTTCCCGAGGTCCTGACCGTCTTCGGCAAGGCGGGCCGCGCCCTGACCGCGACCGATCCCGCGCCGACCGAGATGTTTGAGACGATCATCCAGCTCCGCCCGGAAGACGAATGGCGGCCCGGTGTGACGACCGAAAGCCTGCGGCAGGAAATGGATGCCGCCCTGCAATTTCCCGGCGTATCGAACGCTTGGACTATGCCGATCCGCGCCCGGATCGACATGCTGTCCACCGGTATCCGCACGCCGGTCGGTATCAAGGTTTATGGCACGAGTCTGACCGAGATGGAGAAAGTGGCTCGTGAGGTCGAAGCCGTGGTACGCACGGTGCCGGGAACGACCAGCGCCTATGCCGAACGGGTGATCGGCGGCTATTACCTCGACATCACCCCAGACCGTACAGTGCTTGGCCGCTACGGTCTGTCGGTGCAGGATGTGCAAGAGGTAATCGGCATGGCGTTGGGGGCCAAGGCCATCACGCAGACCGTCGAGGGGCGCGAGCGCTACGACGTCGCAATGCGCTATCCGGCGACACTGAGGTCTGATCCGGAGGCGATTGGGCGCGAGGTTCAGGTTGCACTGCCGGGCGGTGGCACCATTCCACTGGGGGACGTGGCCACCATTGAACGCACCCGCGGAGCTACGTCGATCCGCACCGAGAACGGACAGCTTGCCGTATATATCTTTGTCGATATCGTCGGACGCGATCTNGGCGGCTATGTGGCCGAAGCTCAGGCGGCGGTCGCGGCCTCCGTCACTCTGCCACCCGGCTATTCTTTGGGCTGGAGCGGTCAGTTCGAATACCTTGAACGCGCGAAACAGCGGCTGGCCACTGTTGTGCCGCTGACGCTGGCGCTGATCTTTCTGCTGCTTTACCTAAACTTCCGCCGCCTGACGGAAACCTTGATCGTGATGNTGTCGCTGCCTTTCGCTCTGGTCGGTGGCATTTGGCTCATGTGGTTCATGGGCTTCAACATGTCGGTTNNGGTGGCCGTCGGGTTTATCGCGCTGGCCGGGGTGGCGGCTGAAACCGGAGTGATCATGTTGATCTATCTCGATCAGGCGTTGAATGAAGCGCGTGCCCGCGCGGGCGACAGGGACCTGACCCGCGACGAGCTCCACGCCGCGATCATGGTGGGTGCAGTAGACCGCGTGCGCCCCAAGATGATGACAGTTGTCGCAATCATGGCCGGCCTGATGCCGATCCTTTGGGCGCATGGCACCGGGTCCGAGATCATGCAGCGCATCGCAGTGCCCATGATCGGGGGAATGGTGTCGTCAACCTTGCTGACCCTGATCGTCATTCCGGCGGTTTATGCCATCATCAAAGGGTGGNGCCTGAAGCAAGCCGGTACAGTGCCTGATTTGGCCCTCGGGCGGGCCGCAGAATAAGGGCAACGGCGTCAAGCAAGCAATAGGATATTGAGATGTATGCTCGAAACCTATGGAGTCACCGCGACTTCGACCATGCGGATTGTAGTGTCCCCATCCCCGCCGCCGGTCGGCTGCGTCCAGGCCACAAACGTACCGGCGTCTCCGCGCGCCATTCGGGGAAAACCGATCGATCCGCCGCCCCGATTGATATGGAGCGCCTGAGGCGCTGCGCATCCGGTACTTCGCGATATGTGGCACATGACGATCGCTTCACCGCCTCCCACATATTCAATCCAGAGCGCCAATGCGCTTCCATCCGGCATTTGCAGAACATCCACCCGTCCCGCGGCTGTGCCGAGGTCAATGCGGAGCGGTTCGTCAAACTGCGCGCCGCCATCGTCCGAAAACGCGATATAAACCTCCGGTTTATTCTCAGCTGCAGTGAACCAGATGACGGACACNTTGTCGTCCATCGTATCAACAGCTGGGCCATTTACGGGGCAGCCGGCANTTTCCCATCCGTCGTCGTGAACAGTGAGGGGTTGCGTCCAGTCCCCTCCGGTAGATCGAACAATCGAAATGTCGCGGATTTCATCGGCGGTTCGATCACGATAGACCGCCACGATATCGCCCGAAGCGGTCCGCGCTGCGGACGTCTGACAACAAGTACAAGCGCGCGCGTCCAACAGGCTTTCTGGCTTCATCGTTCCGTCAGAGTTGATCTGTCGTGCGCGCAGCTGCATCGCATTCTCGAAGTTTTCGCCTTCTGTTTGACTGTCATACTCCCGGCCATCCAGCCACAGCGCCGTCAACCCGCCAAACTGATCGGGAACCAACGAAACAAAACCGTGCTCGCGTTGTGATCTGTCATCATGGGGAACAAGCGGTTCCGTCCAGCTTCTGCCTTCATCTTTAGAAAAAGCGATATTGACGTCATATTGGTAATCACCCTCCCCATTCAGTTTAAGCCATTGTGCCGCCAGGCCGCCATCAGCCAGCACCGCTACCGATGGAAAATCGGCCCAGTTGATGTAAATCTTTGACGATTTATGAATTGTGCGAGCGTCCGACCACTCGCTGCCATCAAGGATGGCCATGCGAACTTCCGCTTCGGCTCCGTTTTCTTCTGTCCAACTCAATACGACCCGGCCATCCGGCAAGGTTGCAAGTGATGGCTCACGGGCACCGATGCCGACCGGGGCTGCGCGGTCGGTCAATCTGAAGAGGTCGGTTTCCTCGGCATATGTTGCGGTGAAAGAACTGAAAAATGCACCAATACTCAATATGGACGCATAAAGACATTTACTCATGAAAACGTTCTTCCGCCAGTTGTGGCCATGTCGCGGCGAACCTAGTAGTCGTTGACCGCGAACCAAACTCCACCCTCTTATCTGTCGAAACGGCTNAATTGATCCCATTGGCACGCTGCAATGCTCGAATATACGTCACGATAGCAAGGATCTCTGATCGCGTCACGCCTTCAACCGCTGGCATGTTTCCAAATTTCCAATGATGCGCCCGCACTCCATTTTGCGCCGCGAGGACAAACGCCATGTCGCTGTGATGGCTCGGTTCGTAAATCTTGTGAACAAGCGGTGGAGCAACGCCATCCCGGCCTTGCCCGTTCAGGCCGTGGCACACGGCACAGACCGCATCATAAGCGCCTGCGCCGATTTGCTCCTGCTCTGTAAAACTTGCTGGTAGCGTGACAGTTACAAGCGCGCCTGCGGGAAGCGCGACGCCCTCATCCGTCTGCGTACCCGTTTGAGAGTAATCCGGCTGCATGATGTACCAGCCTGCTGAAGCAACGGCGATCAAAGCAAAGAATATCGCTGCCCATTTCATCCCATCAAACTCCTTCATGATGTTGCTATGGCCCCCTGCCCTACCAAAGACAAAGCTGGGTATCTCTGCTTGGATCGCTCGAATTGGCCAGCCTCTTGTGGCACAGTGTTGTCTGGCTGAGCATGCCCCAATGGCTGAATCGATTTGCTTAAAAAAGCCATGATTTCCTGATACCGGATCCGCGTGTCTTCCAGCGTCTGATAGTAATTGAAGAGCTCTTTCAGCGGTGCCGAGAAGTCCTTGTGTGCTGCCAGGACGGCCACCAGCGCGCCGAGTGTAATGCGACCTTCGATGACAAAATATCCACCCAAAGAGTAGAACAGGAATGGCGTCAGCGCGGTCAGAAAATTGTTGAGGGCCTTGATGAAGAACTTCAGACGGAAAATCTTCCTGCGCACGCGCTCAAGCTCTCTAAAACTTGTACTCACTGGCAGCAGCCCGGCCGGATTGACCTGTCGTTCGCGCAACTGATCGCTGAGCTGCCTGCCAAGTTGTCGGACTTCCCTGATCCTTGTGCGTGAAAGGGCGTTGACCCGGCGTTGTAGCTTGGGCAGCAGCACGAGCTGAATTGGCAGCACCGTCAGTGCGGCGGCACCCAACACAGGGTCCTGAACGAACATGAAAGACAGGATCGTCAGAAGCGTACCGCCTTGCAGGATTGGTAGCGCAAGGACATCTGCAGCAAAGCCACCTATGGGCTCAACTTCCTGTGCGAGAATAGGGATGATTTCGCTCTGGTTTCGGGAGTCTGCATCGCTGCGCCATTGCCGATAGACCAGCAGGCGGAAGCGCCGCAGAAACCGCTCCGCGACATACCCTTTGAAGACGTTAAGACCATATTTGTTTAGCCCGTTCAGGATGATCGCCAGAAGATAGAGACCACAAAGCAGCATGAGAAAAACGACCTGGTCGAGGTCGCGTCCCAAAACGGCAATGGGGAAGCGATCAGAGTCCAAAGCGTTGTTTACGATCTGCTTTGGCAATTCGAGCGTCAGATAGAGAATAGGCATCGCGATGAGGCTAACCATGATCATCAACGCTTGCTGCCTTCTTGAATAGCGCAAGACGGTGCTGAAAAGACTTCCTTCGAGCCCTCGTATGGGCTCTGCGTGGAACGCAGGCATGCTGCGGTCCTTCCAAAGCTTCAGAACGCCGCGAATTGCAAGATATAAGCCAACACTGATCAGCAGCGCAGGCGCCAAGACCAGTATGAGATGAATGAACGGGTGAACCCAGTCTGGCGTGGCATCGTTGTAGTCGTATCCGAACGCGGCAGATACGTTATGTACAAACACGTGATATCTATCCAAGAGTGACATGGAAAAGTCTAGCCCTTGGATTTCGGCGCAAGGTGATCGTGCACGATGATGACGCCCCACATGCCCGCTTCCC
>JGI25322J35698_1002151_pt1 | contig 10341 bp, 9 predicted proteins | sample AutmiccBRH37_all_FD_35698 | JGI IMG/M metagenome (IMG submission 35698) | reverse complement strand
AAATCCAACACCGGGAGCTTTCACGTGTTTCGCAGAACCAGCCTGTGCTTGTCTATCTCTCTTGCATCCCTTTCCCTCTCGTCCCTGCCGGCCAATGCGGCAGATGAAGCGACGGAGCTCGAAGCAGTCACGATCAGTGCGACACGGGCCAGAAGCGAAGCGGGCAAGACGCCACAGAAAATCACGGTGATCAGCCGCGAGCAAATCGAGCAGCAACTGGCGATCACCTCGGACCATGGCGCGATCCTGAGCAACCTGATCCCCTCGTACTCGCCAAGCCGGCAGAAGATGAGCAGCGCCGGNGAGACCTTTCGCGGCCGCTCGGCACTGATCCTCATCGACGGCGTGCCACAGTCCACGCCGCTTCGGGACAGCCAGCGCGACGGTTATGTGATCGACCTGTCGATGGTCGAGCGCATCGAAGTCATCCATGGCGCCAGTGCCGAGCACGGCCTGGGCGCTACCGGCGGCATCATCAACTATGTCACCCGCCGTCCTGAAAGTGGCGAGCTGCGTCAGCACGCGGGCGTCAGCTTCACCGCGCCGGGCGACTACGAGTCCGAGGGACTGNGCTACAAGCTCGATTACCGGGTGGAAGGCACCCAGGGTGACCTCGATTACCTCGCCGCCGCCAGTTGGCAGACCCAGGGCATGTTCTACGATGCCAACGGCGATCTGATCGGCGTCGACGACACCCAGGGCGACGTGATGGATTCGACCGGCACCGATCTGCTGCTCAAGCTCGGTTACTGGCTGGACGACAATCAGAACATCGGTTTGATGGTCAATCGCTACGAAGTCGAAGGCGAACACGAGTACGTCAACGTGCCGGGTGACGCCGACGCGGAGATACCCGCGACCTCGCGCAAGGGCGACCCGCAGGGCAAGGCACCGCAGAACGAAGTACTCGCGACCAGCCTGTCCTACAAACATGCCGATCTCTATGGCAACGAGCTGGGCCTGCAGCTCTATACCCAGCGATTCCGCGGCCGCTTCGGTGGCGGCACCAATGCCACCTTCCAGGACCCCAGCATCGCGCCGGCGGGAACGCTGTTCGATCAGTCGCAGAACGAGTCGGACAAGATCGGCGGCAAGCTGACGATCAGCCGCGATGGCATGCTCGACAACCGTCTGATGCTCACCGGCGGACTCGATGTGCTGCAGGACACCACCAGCCAGCAGCTGATTCTCACTGATCGGGAATGGGTGCCAGAAACGGTGTTCCGCAACTATGCGCCGTTCCTCCAGGCCGAGATCCGCGCGCTCGACCAGCTGACCTTGCATGCCGGTGTGCGGCATGAGTTCGCCGATCTCGACGTCGACAGCTTCCGCACCATTGCCTCGACCAAACCGGTGGGTAGCGNCGATGTGGAAGGCGGCAACCCGACGTTCGAGGAAACGCTCTACAACGCTGGNCTGGTCTGGCAGATGAATGACTGGGCGCAACTGTTCGCCAACTACTCGGAAGGATTCGGCATGCCGGATGTCGGTCGCGTGCTGCGGGGCATCGGCACGCCGGGCACCAGCGTCGACAACTTCCTCGACCTGCAACCGGTGGTTACTGAAAACCGCGAGATCGGCTTCCGCCTGAATCATGGCCCGTTCGACGCAGAGATCAGTTACTACGAGTCGGATGCCGAACTCGGATCGCGTCTGGACAGCGTGGGCGGGGTCTATCAGGTTCGCCGCGAGCGCACCGAAATCGATGGCATCGAGTTCACCGGCGGCTGGCAGATCAACAAGGCGCACCGCCTGAAGCTGATGTATGCCCAGGTCAACGGCCAGTCCGACACAGACGACGACGGCAAGGTCGATACCGACCTCGATGGCGCGAACATCTCGCCGGATCGTTACGNCATCAGCTGGCAGGCCAACTGGAACGACAAGCTGCANAGCCTGCTGCAGGCCAACCACTATGCCAGCCGNGGCTTTGACCAGCCGGGCCTGGATTTCGACGGCTACACCCTGGTCGATGCCTCGCTNGGTTATCGCCTGCCGGTCGGCGAAGCCCGCCTGGGGATCGAGAACCTGTTCAACGAGGACTATCTGACCTACTACTCGCANGCCGCCAACACCGGCGCACCCGCAACCCGCAANGGNCGCGTCTTCAATGGTCGTGGACGGACGTTCACCCTTGGCTATCAGGTCAGCTTCTAAGACATGCACTCAGCGGCCAAACAGGGGCGGCAACAGCACCAAATGGACTGGCGCCACCACGCCAGTCTCGCGCTGCGGGTTCTTGCGGGCATCGGCGGCGGCTTCGCCTGTACCGTAGCGCTGGCTTCGGCCAGCGCTCGGTTGTTGGTGCAGCTAATCGGGCTGGCCGGTCACGAGGCGGTGCTGATCGCCTGCATGCTGGGTTTCGTCATCTACCTCGGCCTGCTGCTCTGGGCGTTCGTCGAACCACGGCTGTGGCGTCTCTGCCTGCTATTGCTGCTAGGCATTGCCAGCGACCTGGCGCTGCAGTTCGGCCCGCTGGCAGCGCGGCCGCTTATCGCTGGTGCAGGTTGACGATGCCCGGGAACGGATTTCGTGCTTCGCTGAGCTGGCTGCACACCTGGACCGGCGTGCTGCTCGGCGGCCTGCTGCTGGCGGTTTTCTGGTCCGGCAGCCTGGNGGTCTTCGATCGCGAGATCGACCGCTGGATGCTGCCTTCGACGCGGCTCGGCTCACCACCTGTCGATCTTTCCCTGGATCGCCTGGTCGTGCCGCATGCCCAGCGGCTGGCCGGCACGGCGGCGCGCTGGAGCATCACTCTGCCCAGCGAGCGCACACCGGTCATCCAGTTGGAGTTCCCGAATGCCGAGGGCGTATCGACGCGCCGCTTCATCGATCCTGCCAGCGGCGAGCTGCTACCGGACCATGGCAGCTGGGCAGCCACCGGGTTCCTCTTTCCGTTCCACTACAGCCTGCATCTGCGCTGGCGCAATGTCGGCTACTGGCTGCTGGGCATCGCCGGCATGGGCATGCTGCTGTTGCTGGTGTCCGGCGTGGTGATCCATCGCAAGATTATTCGCGAGTTCTTCACCTTCAGGCCGCACAAGAGCACGCAACGCGCCACGCTGGATCTGCACAACCTGACCGGCGTCGTCGCATTGCCGTTTCATTTTCTGATCAGCCTATCCGGTCTGATCATCTTCTTTGCCATCTACTTTCCGACGGTCATCGAACGAATCTACCCAGGCAATCCGGCTGCCTTCAGCACCGAGGCATTCGGCAACTACACACGGCAGGCATCCACCGAGCCCGCGACGCTGGCCTCACTGGACGCCATGCGCGACCGTGCACGCGGAGCCTGGGGTGATGAGCCCTACATGCTGCGGGTATGGCATCCCGGAGACGCCCAGGCATACGTGGAGGTTCGCCGCAGCTTTGCCCGCGAGGTGACCATGAACGTCGATCGCATGACCTTCGACGGCAGCAGTGGAGCCCTCCTGCTCGATCACCGGACCGGGCCGGTGGCCGCCATCCAGCGATTCTTCAGCGGCCTGCATTTCGTTCAGTTCGAACACTGGACGCTGCGCTGGCTGTATTTTCTGGGCGGGTTGTCCGGCTGGATAATGATCGCCACCGGCCTGCTGTTCTGGACCGGCGCCCGCCGCGCCCGACACCAGCGGCAGGGGCATACCGGCGCGCACCTGCTGGACGCGATCTGTGTTTGCAGCTGCAGCGGTCTGATCCTCGCCACGCTTGGCTTCTTCATCGCCAATCGCGCGTTGCCGGCCGACGTCGGCCGCTTCGAGATAGACCGCGCCGCCCTCGAAGGCTGGGCGTTCTTTCTGATCTGGGCGTCAACCCTGGTCCATGCGCTGATCCGTGGCGCGGGTGCCTGGCACGGACAATTGCTGGCCATCGGCGTCGCCGCACCGGCAGCGGTGCTGCTGAACTGGCTGACCACCGGCGATCATCTGCTGCACAGCCTCCAGCAAGGGCGCCATGCAGTTGCCGGCATGGACCTGTTGCTCATGTTGCTGGCGCTTCTGGCGCTGGCTGCAGCACGACGCCTGAACCGGCGCATTACCAATGCCTGAAGTCACGCAGTTGGGCGTCTTTATCCTGTGCTACCTGGCGTTCGCCCAGCTCGCGCTGCTGCAGCAATCTCATCGCCAGAAGGTCTGGCGATCAGCTGCACCTGCGCCCGCACGCGAGCGATGGCTACGCCGCAGCGTCGCCACGATTTCCTTCGCTGGCGCGCCCACGGCCCTGATGACGGTGGAGGGGCCAGGCTTTGCTGTACTGCTCTGGTTCTTGCTGATGGCGGCCGCCGCTATAGCGGTCAGCCTTACCCTCACCTGGCGACCGGGCTTGCTGCGCGGGCTACCCTGATTCGGGGGTCGCGCCGCGGACGGCGACACGCTAGCCTGCAAGGGCGTGGAGCGTATTGCCGCTCTGCCGATCGCCTGGAGCTTGCAGCATGCCCACTCGATGGATTGCGATAGTCGTCGGCCTGGCACTCATGGGCAATTGCCAGGCCGATGAGCTGCGCTTCGTCACCGAGGACTTCCCGCCGTTCAGCTATGCCACGACGGCCACCGGCACCGAGGACCGTGCAGCCGGGCCTTTCGTCGAGATCGTTGCAGCCGTCTGCGCGCGACTTCGGATCGACTGTCCGGTGCAGCTGCTGCCCTGGCGACGCGCACTGGCGCTGGCCGAGGACGGTGAAGCGCAGGGGATCTTCACCGTGATCCGCTCACCGGATCGCGAGCGCGCGTTTCACCTCACTCGCATGCTGGTCACCTCCCGCTATGGGGTCTATGCGCGTTCGGCGAGCCGCTTCGTCTTCCATCGCCCCGAGGACCTGGCCGGACGCAGCGTCGCCGTGTACGGGCCCTCCGGAACCTCCTTCGTGCTCGGCCAGCATCTGGCCGAGGTCGGCGACGTGACGCTGATCCTGGAGGCGGATAACCGGCGGCTGCTGCGCATGCTGGAGGCCGGCAGGTTCGGCGAACAGGGCGTCGCCGTGGTCAATCAGGACGTCGCCTGGCACCTGATCGATCAGGAGGGGCATTCCGACATTCACGAGGCGGGTGAGCTGCAACGAGTTTCCTACGCGATCGGCCTTTCCCGCGCCGCGGTCGGCGAAGCCGAATTCGAACGTTTCAACGACGCGCTCGAAGCGCTGATCGCCGACGGCAGCGTTGCGGCCATTCTACGGCGCCATGGCCTGGAGCCCGCGTTCTAGCACCGGCGCTATAGATCAATCGACACCCAACCCATCTTTTCGCTGAATCATTCGGCGCTTCGGGCCGTCTACCCCAGAGGCAGCGTTCGGGCTCTCCGGAGGTTTCGCCGCGTACATCCCGCTCATCACCCATTCGCAAAGGGAGGCTGACCGCCCATGGACGCCGCCAAGAAAATGCCCAAGGCCATCATCCTGTTCCCCGTGTTCATTCCAGCCGTGATCGTCACGCTGCTGCTGGTGATCGGGACCATCAGCAATCCGGAGCTGGCCGGTGAGGTGTTCAGCTCGACGCTGGCGTTCATCACGACCAACTTCGGCTGGTTCTACATGCTCTCGGTAGCCTTTTTCCTGGTGTTCATCGTCGGCATCGCGATGACGCCCTGGGGCAGCATCAAGCTGGGCCCGGATCACGCCGAGCCGCAGTACAGCTTCCCGGCCTGGTTCGCCATGCTCTTTTCCGCCGGCTACGGCATTGCCCTGCTGTTCTTCGGCGTGGCCGAACCCGTACTGCACTACGCCTCGCCGCCCGCCGGTGCGGGGGAAACCGTCGACGCGGCCAAGCAGGCCATGCAGATCGCCTTCTTCCACTGGGGCTTTCATATCTGGGCCATCTACGGACTGACCGGTCTGGTGCTGGCGTACTTCTCGTTCCGCCACGGCCTGCCGCTGTCGATGCGCTCGGCGCTGTACCCGATCATCGGCGAACGCATCTACGGGCCGATCGGCCATGTGGTGGATGTCTTCGCGATTCTCGGCACGCTGTTCGGCATCGCCACAACGCTGGGCCTGTCCGTCACCCAGATCAACGCGGGCATCAACTACCTCTGGCCGTCGATACCGATCAGCATCAACGTGCAGATCATCGCCATCGCGATCATCACCGGCCTGGCGATCTGCTCGGTGGTCGCCGGCCTCGACAAGGGCGTGAAAAACCTGTCGCTGTTGAACATGATCCTGGCGATCGGCCTGATGCTCTTCGTGTTTCTGGTCGGGCCTACCATTTTCATCCTCGAAACGTTTCTGCAGAACACCGGCAGCTATCTGAACAACATCATCGAGCGCACCTTCAACCTGCAGGCCTACAGCCGCAGCGACTGGATCGGCAACTGGACGCTGTTCATCTTTGGATGGACCATCGCCTGGTCGCCCTTCGTCGGCCTGTTTATCGCCAAGATCAGCCGCGGCAGGACCATTCGCCAGTTCGTCTTCGGCGTGATGTTCGTGCCGACCATCTTCACCTTCCTCTGGTTTTCGGTATTCGGCGACACCGCGCTGCACATGATCATGGTCGAAGGCTACACCTCGCTGATCTCGGATGTGCAGGCGGACAACGCCATCGCGCTGTTCAAACTGTTCGAACTGCTACCGATGACGTCCATCGCCTCGTTCCTGGCGGTGGTGCTGATCATCACCTTCTTCGTCACCTCGTCGGACTCCGGCTCCCTGGTCATCGACTCGCTGGCCGCCGGCGGCGCGCTGCACACGCCGGTCTGGCAGCGTGTGTTCTGGGCCAGCATCGAGGGCGTAGTTGCGTCCGCCCTGCTCCTCGCCGGCGGCCTCAGCGCGCTGCAGACGATGACCATCGCCAGCGCGCTGCCCTTCGCATCATCATGATGATCGCCGCGCTGGGCATGTGGCGCGCTCTGGTGATCGAAGGCCACCACGAAACCAGCCTGCAAAGCCACATGCAGGGCAGCCGGCTGGCGAGCAACGCCGGTCCCGGCCTGTGGAAGAAGCGCCTGGCGGGGATGGTCAGCTTTCCCAGCCGGGAAGAAGTCGACAGCTTCATGAGCACCACGGTGCTCAAAGCCATGCGCCGCGTGCAGCGCGAACTCAGTGGCCAGGAATGGGCTGCCGAAGTGCACACCGATGAAGCCCACTCGCGGCTCTACCTGGAGGTCATCAAGGACGACCAGGTGGACTTCATCTACGAGATCCGTGCGGTCGGTTACGCCATGCCGGCGTTCGCGCTGACCGAAGGGCCGGAGGCCGACGAGCAGTACTACCGCGCCGAAGTGTTCCTGCGCCGCGGCGGCCAGCATTACGACGTCTACGGATACGACCAGGCGGACATCATCAGCGACATACTCGACCAGTTCGAAAAGTACCTGCACTTCCTGCACATCTCGCCGGGCAGCTTGCCGTGGAAGATGGCCGAGCACGACGAAATGCTCTCCGACGACCAAAACACGCCCAAGCCGGAAGCGAGCTGAGACCGTGGCCGCTTCGCGCCGCACGGAAGCGGACCGAGCCTGCCGTTTACGCAAGGCACCGGAGTGTGCCTGCGCGTACAGCGCCGATTTCATCTATATAGATAGGGGCGCATCGGCGGCCAGCGAAACGTGACCGATCGGTCACACCGCTCAACGCCGCATCGCGCTTGGCGCATGCCGCATCGCATGCTAGGTTTGCGCCTCGCCAGGACGGCGAGCAGTTCGCGCGGAGCGCACCATCAGATATCTAGACCATGGCGGCCTTCGCCGGTCTGTAAGAGGACCCCTCATGGCCGAGGCCATCCCTGCACTGGAAATCCGCAACCTGCACAAGCGCTACGGCGATCTGGAAGTTCTCAAAGGCATTTCGCTGACCGCCCGCGATGGCGATGTGATTTCCATCCTCGGCTCTTCAGGCTCCGGAAAATCCACCTTTCTGCGCTGCATCAACCTGCTGGAAAACCCNCANGAGGGCGAGATTCTGGTGGCCGGCGAGCAGCTCAAGCTCAAGCGCGACAAGCAGGGCGACCTGGTCGCCGCCGACGGCAAGCAGCTCAATCGGATTCGCAGCGAACTGGGTTTCGTGTTCCAGAACTTCAACCTCTGGCCGCACATGACCATCCTCGACAANATCATCGAGGCNCCGCGCCGCGTGCTCGGNCAGAGCAAGGCCGAAGCCACCGANGTGGCNGAGGCGCTGTTGGCCAAGGTCGGTATCGCCGACAAGCGCCACGTCTATCCCAACCAGCTGTCCGGCGGTCAACAGCAGCGCGCGGCCATTGCGCGGACGCTGGCGATGCAGCCAAAAGTGATCCTCTTCGACGAGCCCACCTCGGCGCTCGATCCGGAAATGGTACAAGAAGTGCTTGCAGTGATCCGGTCGCTCGCCGAAGAAGGCCGCACCATGCTGCTCGTCACCCATGAGATGAATTTCGCCAAGCAGGTATCCAGCGAAGTGGTATTCCTCCACCAGGGNCTGGTCGAGGAGCAAGGAACGCCCGAGCAGGTATTTGACAATCCTCAATCGGCGCGCTGTAAACAATTCATGTCCAGCCATCGCTAATGGAGCAACACCGCATGAAGAGCTATAAGAAGATCCTGCTGACCGCTGCTGCATCGTTGATCATCGGCACCCAGGCATTCGCCGCGGAAAAACTACGGATTGGTACCGAAGGCGCCTACCCGCCCTTCAACCTGATCGATGCCAGCGGCAAGGTGGTCGGTTTCGACCTCGACATCGCCCACGCCCTCTGCGCCAAGATGCAAACCGAATGCGAAGTGGTCACCTCGGACTGGGACGGCATCATCCCGGCGCTGAATGCCGGCAAGTTCGACTTCCTTGCCGCCTCGATGTCGGTGACCGAAGAGCGCAAGAACGCCGTCGATTTCACCGACCACTACTACACCAACAAACTGCAGTTCGTGGCGCCCAAGTCCACCGACTTCAAGACCGACAAGGACTATCTGGACGGCAAGGTCATCGGCGCCCAGCGCGCGACCATCGCCGGTACCTGGCTGGAAGACAACCTGGACGGCGTGGTCGACATCAAGCTCTACGACACAGGAAAACGCTTACCTGGACCTGGCCTCCGGCCGCGTCGACGGCATCCTGGCCGACACCTTCGTGCAGTGGGAATGGCTCAAGAGCGATGCTGGCAAGGGCTTCGAGTTCAAGGGCGAGCCGGTATTCGATGACGACAAGATCGCCATCGCCGTGCGCAAGGGCAACGACGAGCTGCGTGAGAAGCTGAACAAGGCGCTGGCCGAGATCATCGCTGACGGCACCTACAAGCAGATCAACGACAAGTACTTCCCGTTCAGCATTTACTGATCCAACCGAGCCGAAGCCCGGTCGCCTGAAACTGGCCGACCGGGCTTCGGTGTTTGAGCTTCTATGATTCCTGACCTTCACGGATTCGGTCCGGCGCTTATCGCCGGCACCTGGATGACCATTCAACTGGCCCTCGCCTCCCTGGCGCTGGGGCTGGTGCTCGGTCTGCTCGGCGCTCTCGCCAAGACCTCGCCCTACAGCGCGCTGCGCTGGCTCGGCGGCACCTACTCGACCATCGTGCGCGGCGTACCCGAACTGCTCTGGGTGTTGCTGATCTATTTCGGCACCATCAGCCTGATTCGCGGTATCGGCGAGCTGTTCGGCATCGAGAACCTGGCCCTCAGCCCGTTCGCCGCCGGCACCATCGCCCTTGGTCTGTGCTTCGGCGCCTACGCCACCGAAGTTTTCCGCGGGGCGCTGCTGGCCATTCCCAAGGGACACCGTGAGGCTGGCCTGGCCCTGGGGCTGGGCAAGCGGCGGATCTTCACGCGGCTGATCCTGCCGCAGATGTGGCGCCTGGCGCTGCCGGGTCTGGGCAATCTGTTCATGATCCTGATGAAGGACACGGCACTGGTATCCGTCATCGGCCTGGAAGAGATCATGCGCCGCTCGCAGATCGCCGTGACCGCCAGCAAGGAGCCTTTCACCTTCTTCCTGGTCGCCGCCTTCATCTACCTGTGCCTGACCATCGTCGCCATGATCGGCATGCATTTTCTTGAAAAACGTGCCGGCCGCGGCTTCGTGCGGAGCGCAGCATGACCTGGGAAATCTTCATCAAGTGGCTGCCGAGCTTCATCGAAGGCGCCTGGCTGACGCTGCAACTGGTCGGCGTTTCGGTCGTCGCCGGGCTGATCCTCGCCGTGCCGCTGGGCATTGCCCGCTCCTCCCGCCTGTTGGCCATACGCGCGCTGCCCTATGGCTACATCTTCTTCTTCCGCGGCACCCCGCTGCTGGTGCAACTGTTCCTGGTCTACTACGGCATGGCGCAGTTCGAGGTGGTGCGCCAAAGCGCACTCTGGCCGTACCTGCGTGACCCGTACTGGTGCGCGATCATCACCATGACGCTGCACACCGCCGCCTATATCGCCGAGATCATCCGCGGCGCGATCCAGAAC
>JGI25322J35698_1002140_pt1 | contig 10373 bp, 13 predicted proteins | sample AutmiccBRH37_all_FD_35698 | JGI IMG/M metagenome (IMG submission 35698) | reverse complement strand
CTTAATAATGAGAAAGAAGTATGCCTTTATTGCTTAAAGGATTATCCCTTAGGTTTATGATGTCGGTAGCATCAAACGGCGGATTGACATACAAGAGAACCCGATTTATAATTAGTTATACCCCTAAGGGGTATAACTGTCCTTTAGTAAGGAAGCGAAACATCATACCGATACTAAGGTATGACCTGCTCTGCCAGGAATGCGGAGAGAAATTCTCTGTATACTGCAGTGTATCCGCCAAAAGGAAAGCAGACGTGTTGCGCTATCAAAGTCCTAGATCTGCCAGCGGTTTAGTGCAGTCAATATCGGTACTAGTAAAAGTGGCGGCACCGTCAGCAGTGGGGTCTACACAGCCTTCGGGTTTTGGGATGTTGAAAAAACCTTGTAGGCAATAAGAATTCTGTTGAGCATACGCAAAAGAGAAAGGAGTATGTTTCTATGAAGAACGTCATCATATTCACCACACAAACCTGACCGCATTGTTATACAGCGAAGAAGTTTCTTTCGCAGCATAGGATTCATTTTGTGGAAAAGGATATCAACCGTGATGATCAAGCCCGCGCGGAGTTAATCCGCAGAAACGTCAGCGGGGTTCCTTCTTTTCTGATTGGGGATGAGTTAGTAGTCGGATTCGATCAGGCACGAATTCTACAGCTAGTCGATCATCGGGTCATTGAATGCGAAAAATGCAAGACTAAGATGCGAGTTCCTATTAATAAAGGGACACTCCAGGTGACTTGTCCGAAATGTTCGTATTGCTTTAATACTACGCCGGAGAAAATTTAAACTGGTTAAGTAGGAAACCCGCTCAATGTAGCGGGTTTTATTACATGACATAGTAATCTGCTATTATACAAATATGTAACAAACCTACAAGATCCATTCCGTATCCAGTTGTTAAGGCACCAAAATCCGAGAAACATCTTGAGTTATTTCCATGAGCTTCACATCATTTACTGGATACCACCTGGCCCTGGGCATTATAAAGGACTCCGGGATCGCCATTGATAAGTTGGTGCACCAGGTTCCTTTGACACCAGGTTCCTTTGAAACACCGCCCTTACCCCACTGATATCTCGATAACTTCAACCCCTAAATCAATATTTGTACCCTTTACATTCCAACTTGCAATATTCTTCCATTCCAGAGCTCCTTTTTGTAGACGCTTGCACATAACTCAAAACAACGATAATAGCGAGACTTAAAACTAAAAATAACATTTAAATCACTCCTTAATATTTGTTGCATTATACAACTATATTCTCGAAAAAAATTATATCACTCTACGACAACATTCCGGACTCTTTGAAATTGCATTTAGTAGAAGAGTGAGACTTTCATTGACCTGATCTCTTCTTTCTTCTGGTATCTGGTTGAAAATATCTACCACATAGCCCGCCAGAGAATTAGTTAAACTCTGATTAATTAAAAGTCCTTGCTCCGTTAGATTTAAGTTTAGATACCGTTTATCTTCAATTGATTGGAGACTTTTAACGATCCCAGATTCAATAAGTCCTTGGACATGACGGCTAATGGTACTTTTCTCTAAACCTAACATATGTGCTAAATCATTAACAATGATTCCAGGATGTCTACCAATTTCATAAATGATATGGTTTTGGGCAGGGGTAATCCCACAGCACTGAGCCCCTTCCTTCTGTAAAAGACCTAGGCTACGAATTAGGTCATTCAACAAATCACTTAATCTCTCGACTTCAAGCCTTTCCATAACATCCCTCCTCTTAGTTGTAGTATATTATTTATAGTTGCAATATGCAACTATAAATTTAATGGGAATCCTTAATTTTTTTTGGTTCCAACTCCAATCCAAGAAGTATAATTGTCCTTATCTAAAATCTTATCAATGATATCGGCTGTTTGCTCTAAGCTTGACTTTGATTGATACCTACGAAACATTGGATTCTCAGATATTCTAGCAGACACCAATTGAGATAGCGTTATTTTGAAGAGTACATTAAGATTTTGTAAAGCCTTAATCCCATCTTCAGGAATAGGATGCCTTCCCCGCGTTATGTCAATTTCTCGTTGAAGATGCTTAATAGCCTCTGAAAAGATGTTAAAAGAACGTGAGGCTATTAAACTCTTCTGGTGACACAAAGAAAATTAAAATACAAAAAGAATAGGCCCCTCGTCAGGGGCCTTAAATCGAGATAATGTTATGGTGAGGCATAATCTAATTATTTTTTGAGGGTTTGTTTTGCTTCCAAATCAAATTTAACGGACTTCAGAGCATTTTCAATACTGATTAAGGGAGTAATCTCTGTCTCAAGAAAAGGAAATATAGGAGATTGGGATATTAATGTATGGAGTTCCTCGACGGACTCAACATCCCAAATAACACAACCACCTTTTCTACCGGCAATCATCCCTTGTGCCAAAATCTTCCCCTGTTTCTGATAGTTTATAACTTTTTCCCACCCTTGTACCATAATTTCTTTGACCTGTTGAGGTGGGAACGGAGGCAATTGTGTCAATTCGCTTTTAACAAAGAATAACATACTTAACCCTTCTTTCCATTTGATTTTGGCTGTTCATTTAGGAAATGCTTGAGCATCTTGCCTCACCATAGCAAGACAATCGGGTTGACAGTTTATCTTTTCAGTTTCAACCCGAAATAAAAAACAAGAGCAACCGTCCACCTTATTAGGTCTGGGTTGCTCTTGTTCCTTATTTGGGACTGAAAGACTGATTCTGATTCTCCTTCCACTTTTGAGGGAGAAATCGGAGCAGGAATAAAGAAAACCGGCACAAAGCCGATTCTAATCTAATAATAAATTTTAGAAATTAAGTGACTATGTATCGTCACTATAAACCTCGTAAGCAAGGTTACCTTCCATTTCCTTATATTCATAATAATAGCACTAAATGAATTTCTGTCAATAGCATTTGACGGAATAAATAAAAAGATTTTCCTAAATGCAAGCGTTGATATTGAACATACCTATTTCCACACCGAATATGAACCGAGGGATTATATTATCAAGTCAGTCATTCATGTACTTGATTACGAGAACTATTTCCATTCTTTCCTTCATCTTCCTAAAAAATTGCCATAAAAACAAAAAGCCAAACCGTCCTGGATCCGGCAACACAAAATCAAAATATATTCCCCTTTACGCCACATACTTTAAAAAGACTATATGTCTTATCAAAGCCGCTGATACCAAGGCTTTCACTCAACCCCGATATAGCACTATTATTGTCTCCACGTGCCCAGTCCACGGAAACATATCTCCTGATTATGTTCTAAATGGTATCTAATTCAATTTAATAAACTTTGCAGAGTTATTCAAATGGTACGTAAGGATTAATCATGGAAAATCCCAAAACTAATCCCCTCGTAATCGAGAGGATTAGTTTTAAAACGCTTGATTTATACGTATTAAATGCGTACAATATAACTAAGGGGTGAGGAAATGAAGCGGAAAGACTTAATAAAAAAGTTAACTGATAATGGTTGGTGGTTATTGAGAAACGGTGCAAACCATGATTTGTACACCAACGGAATATACAGTGAACCGATTCCTCGCCATAGAGAAGTTGATGAAAAGCTAGCAAAAGCTATCATCAAGCGACAGGGGCTAAACTAAGCCCCTAAACGCTTTGAAAATATGGAGGTGTTTTTTGATGAAAAAAGTATATCCTGTTGTTTTAACTCCGGCAGACGTAGGCTATGTTGTCTTTGTCCCTGATTTGCATATTAACACCGAGGGTATCGATGTAGCTAACGCCATCGAAATGGCCCGCGACGCGATTGGACTTTGGGGAATCTGTGAAGAGGATATGGGCCGGTCTATTCCATCACCATCTACTCTGCACCCTGTATGCGAAGCCAATGAGCTTGTTACCTTGGTAGATATTGATTTCGACGCATACCGCAGGGCAAACGATAATCGTACGATCAGAAAAAATTTGACGATTCCAAGTTGGCTGAACGTTCAAGCTGAGAAAGCTGGGATAAACTTTTCCCAAGTCCTACAAAGCGCTTTAAAAGACCAACTTGGCATTCAGTGATAAACAAATCAAAAATAATTAATCTCAAAATAATGTAGATCGAGTTAATTCGATCTACATTATCTTTTGTCTTTCAACTAATAAATCGAAGTATTTTATACTCGGGTTCGACTGTCTATAGGCAATTTTGCCAGAGGGCAAATCCTTTACCCGAACCACTATAGGTTTTTGACGTTTACCACTGAAAAGCCCCAAACTTAACTCGATTTTTCCGTTTTCACCAACCCGAAACCCGTCTTTTTTCCATTTAGTATTGAAATGCTTTTTTTCTTTGTACGGATACCGAATTTGGGTGAATCCCAATGATCTCGCTTTATGGGCATTTTCTCTAGCATCGATGTATTTTTCGTATACCGCCTGTATGGACTGACTGTGGATTGGGTATTGACCTTTGGTAGCTAAATGCAACGTCCCTCGGTCAATCCAGCTATCGGTTTTTTGAAAATGCTCTTTGGCCAATCCTAGACAATCATTCCAAACATTAGCAGATGTGCGATTACAGGCAAAGAGACGGTCAATGTTGTCTTTAGTAGTCAGGAATTTTGTCTTTAAGACTCGGATTATTTTGAACACCCCCTCCAATATTCTATACCCTTATTTTACCATAGGAAGAACAGTTTTGGAACGGGTGTTCTGGTAATATTTTGGGGCGGCGATTCATCTCACCACCTATAGAGGATGGGAGTCTTCTCGCCGCGCGATGATAAAAGACCTCTTCAGGTCTCTTATAATCTCTTCTAAACTTCTCCACGAGGAGCAATTTTGATGATACTAATTAATATGTTTTCATCATTCATCTTTGCTAAATACAATTCTAGATAAATTGAAGATCCATTAAGAATAATATAGCCGGGAAACTTTGTGTTTCCCGGCTGTATTATTTGTCCATGCTCATCACTAATTCATTAGCAATGTTTGGGCTATCCAGTCGCATGATACTTTCTTCAGCACTACCAAAACTCAAAAGATTGATACTCCCATACCACACGATTCGTTGGTCTATGAGTGCATATTTTTGGTGAATATTCGATTTGAAAACTAAGCTTACTCCAGCAACCTTCAATAGATCCAGCGCACCCTGTAACGCACTCGTATTCTTGTCCTTGAAATCTCCAAGTGACCGGGTTATGACGATAACTCTCACCTTATTTTCTAAGGCAACCTTCAGATGCTGCATCATTTGTAGAGTACGTCTCTTGGTAACAAAAGGGCTAACTATCAGAATTTCTCTTGCAGCATTGATAATATCATTAGTATAGACCGATAAAAAATTGCTCTTGTCAAAAATCACATTGATTGACTCTGATGTACTACTTTTCCCTTTTGCTTTATAACCAATCGTGGCATATCCGTTTAGCCGTTTATGGTACATCCGTTCAAGCATCCTTACATGGATATCCACATAGTCGTAGATTTGCACTTCATTTTTGTTTGCAAAGAGTCTGTGAAGCCTTCCTGCATATTGTTGCAAGGTGCCTTTCCAGGATATTGGCATCACTAAAAATAACGTGTCAAGGCGTGGTTCGTCAAAGCCCTCTCCAATGTATTTTCCAGTGGCAACAATTGTTAATTGCTTGTCAGCAGGTGTCTCTGATATTTGTGTCATTATCTCCCTAGTTTGTTTTACTCCCATTCCACCCGTTAAAGAGATCACTTCAGGAATTCTTTCACGCAGTTTCTTTAAAAGCAATTCGACATGCGCCGTTCTCTCAGTTAAAACAAGACAGTTTCTGCCACTTTCAAAGCTTCGAGCGATATCATCTACGATAAGCTGATTCCTAAATTCATTGACGACAATTTCGGAGTACAGTTCTTGAATCGATACATCCTTTTCATTCTTATCCAGAGGGACTCTAAGCGACGTAAACCTTGGAATGACATAATGCTCAAAGGGCCTTTTTGCTGCCTGTTTTTTGGCATCATCCTTGTATCGTATGGAACCACATTGCATAAATATGATCGGATGATGTCCATCTTTTCGTACAGGTGTCGCAGTTAATCCGTATACATATTTTGCATTTGAACTTTTAAGTACTTTCTCAAAGCTAAAAGCTGATATATGATGACACTCATCTACAATAATCATGCCATAATTTTTAACACAATCGTTCACGTCACCCATTTTATTCAAGGATTGCATGACAGCTATATCTATTATTCCATTCAAATTATTCTTGCCCGCTCCCAATTGCCCTATCGTGCTATTTGCCTTTTTTCTTCCTTTCTTTTTGATTTCGAACATGTCTGGAAGGGCTTCATTTATAGTCAAGAATTCTGTTAATCTTCTTTTCCATTGGGTTACCAAATTTACTTTATCCACGATAATCAGCGTATTAACTTTTCTCTCAGCAATCAGATTTATGGCAACCACAGTTTTCCCAAAAGCGGTTGTTCCAGAGAGTACTCCTATATCCTGTTTGAGCAATTGAAAAAGTGCCTGTGGTTGTTCGTCCCTCAAACTACCGTTAAATTCTACCTCGATGCTCCTGCCAGGGTTGGTTTCATCTATAAATTCAGGTTCAATCTTTAGTTCTGCGAAAAAAGACTTTAAGTCGGCTTCACACCCTCTTGGCAGACAGAGATAGTCTTCTGTTTCGTCAGAACATGATATTATTCTAGGTATTTCAAAGATGGGCAGCCGCATGGCCTGAGCCTTATAAAACTCTGGATTTTTGAAAGCTGCCAACCGTTTTAAATGGTTTAGCGCTCTTTGAGAAATGCCCGTTTTCGGGATAAACAGCATATTTGCTTTGACTATTGTTATTGATTGAGGAAAATCATTCATTGATAGTTTGATTATGTTTATATCCCAGGGCTTTTGTGGTTCTTCTTGATCATCTTTTTTCAAAATGCCAAGTTCATTTCCAGTGCAAAGTTTCGATATAAGACTTTCGACGTCATCTTCAGAGAGCTTTCGTAGGGTGGTCATGAATTCCCATTGATCCTTAAAAGGCTCAAAATTGTCATCGATAAAAACGCTGTTATTATGACTCCTTGCAGCTTTTTGCAAGGGCAAGGCAATTAAATTCCCAAAGCCGCCCATTGGCATAGTGTCCTGATTAGGAAAAAACCTGTCATAAGATTTAAAGGTAATCTCATGTCTTTTGTTCATGGCGTAGGTAAGGAGTGCGCTTCCGAGTTTCCTTGCTAAAGTAGCGGCAATAGGGCTTTCAAAGAAAATCCAAGCATGGGCTCCATTTCCTGACCTCGAGCGTTCAATGGCTATTGGAAAATCAAATTCTGAACATACTTCTCTAAGCTGTGAAATATCCTTCTGCCACTCTCCATCGTCAAAGTCAATCGCTAAAAAGTGACACGTATCATCAAGGCACAGCGGATATATTCCCGCAACTAAATTACCACGCCCTCGTAAATGATCGCCAATAGCCTTTTCGTCCAAACGGGCATAGGCCTTATTGGAGCAAGCGGTGCATTTTACCTTTGGTTTTCTGCACAGTTCAGTTTTCCATTCATTCAAACAGCACTGCGAATATCCACTCGTCCCCTTCTTTTTGTTTTCCCATCGTTTAGCAAAAACATCATCCCGGCCTTTAAAGAGTGACATAAATAACTCGATTTTGTCCTTGGGATCTGACATGCTGTTTATGTTTGATTGCAAAGTATTGCCTTCTGATACATGATTGGATACTTCTGTATATGTATCAGGTGTCGGAAATAAGCTATCCACAAACACATTATCAGAGCGTCCATCGAGAATAGCCCGATGTTCTGAAACACCGAGCTTAGTTTGTAAATTTGTTATTTCTTCTTTTAGATTGCCGTTCTCGAGCAACAACGCTTGATACTTTTCAAGCAGTTCTTCAAAGGTCATAATGCCACCCTTATATTACTTTAGCCTTCACATGAACCTTAGCCGTTCAAGTGCAATCTGTATAAACCCTTTTCCTATAATATACCATAATAAAAGTCTTATAATCTTGTTGTCTATTTTTTATAAGATTTTGTCTTTCGATTAGTTCCTCCTGGGTCTCAGCACTTCCATCTTCATGTATATTAGAAACGTCAAACTTCTCATCATCGAAAGCTCTACCGACTAAAATACTTCTATGACAATCAATTGGATCCTTTTCTGTACACATAAATTTGATTGGAACTAATTTTCTGACATAGAACCGCTCTTATCCCGGATAAATACCAATTCTGTTATGTTTGTTGTCATATTGTTATCCCCTTTTCTTCCTTGATGGTTAAAGGATAACAAAGTTAGGAGGCTAATGGGTCGCTTTCAGAACGACAATTAGCCTCCGATCAGAACTTGGTCGAAAGCAAACAAGGCTCGATAGCGATGGCAAAAGCTATGGCTGTGACCCTGCTGGGATTATAACCTTTTCCGCTGCGGATACTTACGCGATCTATTTCTTAACTTCCCAAGCACAAAACCTAGCATAACTGGCAGCGACAACTTGATAACCAGGGGTTCTACTTATTGCTCTCCATCTGGCTAAGTATAAAATCAAAAAAAGCGGTCCGCAAATAATAACCTTCGGACAAGCAAAATCATAGACTATACGGACAAGCCGAAATTCAAGCGACTTGTCCATGCGGTTAACTTTCACAACCGCCGGCGGCAAAACGTTTGCGATTACAATCCCCAATCCGAGGGTAGACCTGCAGCAGGCTGAGGTTATGGCCGTGATGGACTCGATTATTGCCAGTGATCTATTCCTTACGTCCAGCGGCGCGCTGACCGGAATACGGGACATTAAGGTTATAGATACCACAACCAACGACCTTTTCGACCCCCCTCCGCATCTCCCACGCTTTACGGGTACTTCACACGAAAATGAACTGTACTTTTTAAATGATCCTTGGCATTTAGCCTGGAAAGGTTGGGTGGCTGTAGACGAGAAGTTGAATTCCTTTTTATCATGGGAAATGATTTTTTCTCCGCTCGGGGATAGAAATAAGTCGCTAAATTGCCAGTATAAATTCGACATAATATCTCAACTGAGGTCAAAGAACTCAGCAAAGAGGCAATTTCTAAATCAGGAATCAAAGATATACGTCTTCCGAATTTGCCCGATATTAGATAATAGCAAATGAAAAGACCCCGCTGTGGAGGTCTGAGTCTTTTCTTCCATGTATTAACTCAAGTTCATTTACTAAGTAATTAAAAGTATTTTCATCCATTTTCATAATATAATCGTCAGGCTTAACTACACTCATAAGATATTCATTAGGATATCTTAATAAAAATAAACCTTTTACCCATGATGTGAAGTGCCATTATTGCGCCAATTTAAAATTGGGATCTTGAATTGATCGTAATAGGAGGGAGGATCACTTGGAGGTTGAGAAGTAGTTGATACTAAAATAAATAGTTCGTCTGCTGTACCACCAATAATTATTGCTGGTCTTCTTTTGCTGCCCTCTGGATCATCTTCAAATTCAACATCTAACCAAAAAATATCTCCAATTTTAAAGTTCATTCTTTATCTATCAATCCTCATATATATAACGATGTGCAGGATCATTTTTGTCTAACTGTACTTTACCATTTTTAATTTTGGGGCTTATAGTTATCTCTTTTAGTTTTTTCTCAGATAAAGTCAAACCTTTATAAGTATTTTCTTTTTTTTCAGCTAATGCCGACATATTATTTCCCTCCTCTGAGGCTCTACTATTAGTACTATCATTATTGCCATTAATTACATCTTCGTCACGACCAACATCTTGATCGCGACCGATCTTCTTGTCCATATCTTACCACCTTCTAACTGGCTATTCAATAAGTATTATGACTAGTTTTACCAACTTAGAAGGAGATAATCAATTAATTGCAAAATACAAAAAAGCTGTGTGATGGGCTCGGAATCAAAGGAGGCGCCTTTTGAACTGCATCCAGTTCTTTAGACACCTCTTTCTTCGTCTCTTCATTCCCGAACACTTCAGATAAATCATGAGTGGTTTCAGGCAGCATGTCAATCCCCAGCTTCTCCCTCAATACCTCCCGCATGTCCTGCGCAGAAATCGGCCTGCCTTTTTTCCCCAATTGGAAGAGCCAGCTGGGAAACCCGATGGCTTTTCTGGCGAATTTGGGACCGTACATGCGCCGGTACTCCTGCAGATCGGCCGCTACCGAAACAACAACAGCGTCCGCCGCAATTTCCCAGCCTGAAGTATCCGAAGCTTCGGGGATGTGCTCATGCTCTCTGTCCATTATATAAATGAAACCCCAGCCTGGGCCCGGCCCAGTAATAAGCCTGGATAAAATTCTCCCCTTCGATGGCGCAGCCCGGCAGGTCCGGGAAAACAACCGTATATTTGCCGCTTATTTTATCCCGCTCAATAATGGCCGGGAAAACATATTTCCTCTT
>JGI25322J35698_1002136_pt1 | contig 10386 bp, 10 predicted proteins | sample AutmiccBRH37_all_FD_35698 | JGI IMG/M metagenome (IMG submission 35698) | reverse complement strand
CAGCGTGCGGATCAGATCGTCGGCGAGGCCCGCCATAGTCGTGGCTCGCACGGCTGTGGCCAGGATGTTCGCCTCGACCATAATCGAGTCCAGGTAGTCGGTCCCGTCGATGCGATCACGCCTGGCGATCTTCTTCTTCAGCTCGTCGGGGAAAACGAAATCGGCCGACTGAGTGCCCTTCGCAATGAAGGCGCGGAATGAGAGCAGCGCCTTCCGCACCTCGGCCCGATCGCGGACGAAAGGCCCGACTTTCGAGCGCGACATCATTTCGCAAATGGGATCGATATCGACGCCGATCGCGTCCTGTCCCAGAAGCGAGGCCTCCAAAAGTGCCGTGCCGCTACCGCAGAACGGATCGAACACAGCGGCGTCTCGGCCATAGATGTTGATCAAGGCCCGGACCATGCGGGGGAAAAACTTGGCCTTGTAGATGTGCAGATCGTGCGACAGCGAAAGGGTCGTCTTCTTGGCCGCCCTGAGCCGGCGCGCGAGCGTTGTCTCCCGGCCTTCCTGGTAGGGCTCCAGAAGCGCGCGAATGACAGCAGCGACCCGACCGTCGTCCATGTGATCTGGCAACGCGGCCTCGCTCTCGATGACGTAGTTATGAGCTAGGGCGACGATCACGCCGGGATGATATCGCCGGGCAAGACAGACGGGCGTCCCGACGGCATGGCGCAGCCGCTCCATATCGCCGGCGCTGCCCGTCAGGAAAACCTCTTGGGCGAAGGCGCTGCGCCGAATGAGATCCACAGCACCCTCGAACGAAACCTCCGTCCAGGTCGCCGCCACCCATCCAAATGCGGTCGCCGTTTTCGGCGGAATGGTTGTTGGTCCTACTGGGTAAAGAGCCTCTAGCCCTGTCTCGTCCAGGATCGCGCCAGGCGTTCCGATAAGGCTTGTCCACTCACGCCGCGCCAGCTCGGCGTCGCCGGGCATGGTGGTGTTGTGGCGGAGGATCACCGTCAGGCGCGCAATCATATCACCGTCCCCCAACGCCGTAGAATATCGTCGAGGCCACCGCTCAAAAGCGCGGCCTCCATGTCTTGAAAATTGAACAGCGCCCGCGACAGCGGGTCGTTGTAGATCGGCCGGTTGAAGGCGATCACGGTGTCGTAAATGTAGTAAAGATCCGCCTCGTTGATCTCCGTGACGCCCTCAACCTCTGAGGGCCTAAACTTCGCTGCCGGTGCCCATCGGGCGTCAACGAGCTTGCTCATGTAGGCATCGAACATGAACACCGGATCGAGGTTGGCGACGAGCGCTCCTCTGATCGGCAAGATCGGCGATCCGTCGCGGTAATACGCGCCGAATTTGAGGAGCTGATACGTCCCCTTCTTGATGTCATCGGTTCGGCCGAGGCCGGCCTTCGTCTTGTTGGAGTCGATCTCGTCGCCCCAACCGTTGGCCAGATAGCCAAGGGCGATCTCCCGGCCCTTACGGAGAACCTTCGGCACGCTGTAGCCCTGGAAGATTTCGGACCAGGCTTCGAGATAATCCAGCAGGCCGTCAGGCCGGGCGATGTACTCGGTTAGCGGGACATAAGGCCAGCTAGCCCCCGTAGGCTTGCCAAGGGGAATATCGACTCCCGTATTGGCAAGGAACAGGCTGAGGTCGCGCGCCTGAAAATCAACGTCGATCAGCTTGTGCTGCGCTAGCTCGACAGGGCCGTCGTCGCCCTCCTCAAGGAATGGATGGTCGAGCGCGGTCCGCAGCGGATAGGTGACAAGGGGCGAGGCCTTGATCTCGAACAAGACCAGCACGTCGTCGCGCCACGCCATCGCGTCCACGTCGTGACTCTGTTTCGAGATTGTTCCGACCGACAGCGGGCGCTCGTTCGCCGCACCCATTAGCGCGAGGAAATAGGCGATCGCGGTCGTGGTGATCTCGCCGATGTGGTGGCTGGAAGGCTTGTGCTGTGCGCCCGTCAGTCGCTTATCCAGGCCGCGATCCTGACAGCACATGGGGCACTGTTTGAGGAACGAGAAATAGGCATAGGGGGCGTGGGCCTCATCGCCCACCGGAAGGCGGTGCCGGTTGCAGTAGATCCAACTGCGATTGGTGACGCGCCCGTGGATGTATTCAGCGTTGCAGACCAGATCGAACAGCGCGGCGCTGACCAGGTTCATCCTGGCGGCGGGTGCCGCGACGCTGGCTAGGATTGGACTCGTGGTCCACCTGGGCGACGTGAGCGAAGCTGCGAAGCTTTTCAGGCCAGTGGCGACAAGCGCACCGCCCGATACGGCGTCCATGTACTCAGTTTTGAAAATGCTCGTGTTCAGGAGCCGGACAAGATCGTCGATCTTCTTCTCGGCTTCGCACGGTTTATAGGCTGGGAAGGGTTGGACGACGGGCATCATGCAGCCTTGCTCTGCTGCTCTGCCCTGTGGGCCTGGAGCACGCGCTTAACAGTAGTTTTAGACACGTCGAAAAGGCTGGCGGCGGTCGATGATGTCCCCCTGCCCTCCTCGATCATGCGGACGATCTCCGCCTTCTGGGCGGGCTTGAGCTTGGGCTTGCGCCCGACGAGCACACCGGCGCGGCGGGCGTTGGCCAGGCCGTGCATCGTGCGTTCGCGGATCATTTCGCGCTCGAACTCGGCGAAGGCCCCGACAACCTGCATCGTCAGCCGGCCCATGGGGGTGGTCGTGTCGATCGCGTTGGTCAGGGACAGGAAACCCGCGCCGGCGGCGCTGATGGTTTCTAGGGTGAACAGCAAGTCTCGCAGGGACCGCGACAGGCGATCCAGCTTCCAGACCACGAGAACGTCGCCCTCCCCCAGGCTGGCGATCGCCTTGGCCAGGACGGGCCGATCGGCGTCGGCACCGCTGCGTTCTTCCTGGAAGATTTTATCGCAGCCGGCGGCGCGCAGCGTTTCGAGCTGCGCGGTCAGATCCTGGTGGTCCCCACGGGACACGCGTGCGTAGCCGATTCGCATGCTTTGATTCTGGCCCTGAATTATGGGCCTCGGAAGTCGTTGATTTTACTTGTCCACAGAGAGGGGGCCAAAACCGTTCGGTTTTGAGCCCCTGCCCTATCCGACAGAGAACCCGCGCTCGTCGCTGCCGCGCCTCGATTTCGCGCCTGGCGGCTATCGGATAGATACGAGCTCCACTCCCTTTGGAGCGGAGCTCTCGCAGTTTTCCTGCGAGCTCGCATCATTTTTCGGCCGAGCTGTTGACATAATCCGTCAGCTCGGGCTTAAGGGACGCAGAGCTCGGGGCAAGACATGAGCGAGCTGTTCGCTCTAGCCCAACGAGCTCGTAACGGAGAAGTCAAATGTTGGAAGTTCGTGTACCGGCCATGCGGGGCAAAATGGGTTCCCGCACCTACTACTCGTGCCTGATGCCGATGAGCGGCGTCCCCCAGTTCTTCAAGTTCACGAACTGGTCGGGCATCGGTCCCGAGGACCGGGAGCAGCGCGTTCTCAACGAGAAGCGCGTCCCCGATCTGGCGGGCTATATCGCCGAAAACGAGGACGACTACCTGTTCTCGTCCATCACCGCCTCGTACAAAAGCGAGCCGAAATTCGAGCCCTTCACCGAGGGCTCCAACCTCGGCATCCTGATCCTGGAACTCGGTGACGAGCTCATCATCAATGACGGCCAGCACCGCTGCGCCGGCATCGTGCGCGCCCTCGAAAACGGTGTCCCGATCGGCAAGGACACGATCTCGGTCCTGCTGTTCCCCTGGGAGACCAAGGACCGCGTGCAGCAGATGTTCTCGGATCTGAACCGCTTCGTGCAGAAGACCTCGAAGTCGCTCGATATCCTGTACGACAAGCGCGACGATATGGCCGCCGCCACGCTGGCCATGATGGACAAGGTTCCGGTGTTCAAGGAGCTGACCGACCGGGAAAGCGTCTCCCTGGGGGTCAAGTCCACAAAGCTGTTCACGCTGGCGGCGCTGTATGACGCCAACGCCGAACTGCTCAAGGGCCGCGAGAAGCAGGAAATCATGGCCAACGCCCAGCTCTTGGCCGACTACTGGAACGCCGTGGCCCAGCACATGCCGGACTGGAACAAGGTCCTGAACGGTCAAAAGCTGGCCCTGGAACTGCGTCAGGAAAAGATCGCGTCGCACTCCACGGTGCTGCGCGCCCTGGGCGGGCTCGGGATCGACCTCCTCGGCCGGCCTGACTGGCAGGCCCAGCTCGCCGCTCTGGAGGCGATCGACTGGTCGAAGAAGAACCACGAATGGGAGAACGTCTGCATCGTCTCCAACTCGGTCGTGTCGAACCGCCAGGCGCGGGCCGCCACGAAGGCGTTCATCAAGGCCAAGCTCGGCCTGACTCTGTCGGACAGCGAGGCCAAGTCGCTGCAACACGCCGCCTAAAGTCGGCGATCACAACGGCGGAAAGGGGTGGCTTCGGCCACCCCTTTTTTGTGGCCCTCGAACGCCTGAAAGCTAGCGGGCGATCAGAACCTTATAATAATAAAACTTGTCCGCGTCGGCCCCAGCAGTCTGCTTGTAACAGCCTTCCGTCTTCCCGAAACTGGTCAAGCCCGGAAGACCAATATCATCGTTTCCCGCAGCGTAAGAGCCCACGAACTTAACAGCTGAGTTAATAGCCCCCACCGCTCCGTTTTCGTTCTCAGCGCTACTCATTCCGTTATTTCCATTGATAAGGCTGCAAACGTCACTCGGGACATGCGCTAAAATCATCACCAAGTCTCGGCAGGTGGCCTGTATCTCAGCCGATTGGGTCACGCAGCGCACAACATATTCCTGCCATGGCCCAACACCCGCGACGGGTAGCGCCGTGAATTGAAACAGCGCACCGCTGGACTCGCTTGTGCCTTGGGGCGTTTCTGGCCAGGACATGCCCCCGCCGGCTGGATCGAATACATGGCAACGCTTATCCGAGGGCGCGTTGCTGTTGGTGTAGCCGCTGACTGTAGAATTCTCGAAACTGATCTGAATGTCACTGCACCCATTTATCAGTTTCATCCGGCTTATGGTGTTTTCCACCAACGTGCCTGTCTGCATGATCAGTGCTGCTTTTGATGAAGCCGCCTCGGTCTTACCGCTTTTGCCGCTACCGGTGATACTGCCAATCACTGCATAGGAAAGCGCCGCGAACAGAAACACGGCCAGAAGAATCATGAATAGAACGTTTCCACGTCGTTTTAAATACACACGGATATTCTAAGCCGAACCCGATTCCGCCGTCTATAGCCTATCGTTCCCGTCCGACATCACGCTTAACCGCAAGGAACCTCTGCCGGTTTTTGATCTGGTCGATCACCTGCTTTTTCATGGCGTCAGGTAGCAGGCCATAGGCGAAGCGGTCGGGCCGATCCCGGGACACCGGCCGCAGATCCGGCCCTGGCCAGGTGAAGCGGTTGATCTCCGTGGTGCAGATCCAGGACCGCTGATCGTCCAGACCGAGCCGGGCCTTGGTGGCGGCGGAGATCTCGACGCCCTCGGCTTTGAACTTGGGCTGGCTGTGGGTGATGGGCGCAACCATCACCTCCGTCTTGCCCTCCCGCTGGGTCACAGACAGGATGATGACACAGGGCCGGTCCTTGGCCCCCTCCTCCCGCCCCGCGCGTGCCTGGTCGGCCCACAGATAGGCGTAGCTGATGACCAGACCCGGCGTCGGTTCAGGGAGCGCCACAGATTAGGGTTTTAGGTTCAGTTCGTGATCGAAGGCCTTGGCCTCGGCCGGCCATTCCTGCGCCTCCATGGCGCGGATGTCCTCTGCCGACAGTTCCTCGACCTTGAGGGCTACCCGGTCGCGGGATTTGAGCCGCTCGTATTCGTCGGCCGCCATCAGGACCAGGCTGTCGCGGCCGTGGTTGGTGATGCTTACAGGCTCGCGCAAAGCGGCTTCGCGGTAGCGGCCGAACGCCTTTTGAAACTCCGCCGATGAGATTTTGATACCGGCCATAACAGACTCCTATAAATCCATGTTATCCGAATAATACGGATTTTTCAAGTCTGATCGCTCACCTCGCCACATGCACCCCCCGAAAAGCCCCTGTTCCTTGTTCGACGCGCCGCAGGCGTGGCGAAATCTAAAGAGACGTTCCTCGTCCCGACGCCTCCAACCGTCCGCTGAGCGGACGCCCTGTCACCCGAAGGGCCAAGCGAAGCGCCGGACGCGCGTTAGCGCGTTGTCAGGGCGGAGCACGTCGGCAGGCTGGACGGCATAGGGCGAAAAGGACTCGTCGCCCGTGAAGGGCGACACCGTTCCAGGGCGCAAAGCGCCCTCCCCTTCGACCAACTTGTCGGCCATCGGCCGACGCCGATTCATGCCTTTTCATGCCGTTGGATTGGACAGGGAGTAACAGAAAGAGAGTATGACTCTGTATACCCTAGGGTTACGGGTTTTTTTGCACCCCTCAACCCCTTATGAAATAAGGACTTTTCGAGGGTCGCGTGTCCGCAATACCACGAGCGGAATCTCCGCTTTTGTCCGCGAAACCACGATGATCTGTCCGCGAAACCACGACGTGTTGTCCGCGAAACCACGATCAAACGCCTCGGGGCGTCCGCGAAACCACGATGCGGAGTCTCCTGCACGCGAATCACCTGTGATAACCGCCCAAATCGGCCATTTTCCTCGCTTCTGTCGTGGTATCGCGGACGCTAGGCCGCCGACCGCCGGACGGAAGCGGCAAGGAGACGCTTGGTCTGCTGTTCGCCCTTCCGCTTCAGGAAGGACGAAAAATGGGCATAGACACTCTTGGGCTGCGCCCCGCTCTTGGCACCGATCCAGTCCAGATACTCGGCCCAGAGGCTCGGCAGATTGGCCCAGGCGTGACGCTCGCCAAGTCGGCCGAGCTGCGCCTCTGAGAGGACCGAGCGCAGATCTTTGGCGTAGAACGCGGCGTCCTGGGTGAAAGCCCGCTGGTGGCGCGCTGTGGGCGGCTTGTAGGGCTTCCGCTCGATCGACGCCTGCGCCCGTTTCTTGCGGTGCACGTCGGCGAGGGCCTGGTTGCGCTCGGTGTCGCGCGGCAACATGCGGATGGCTACACCGTCCGGCCGCTCGTCCCAATGGAAGCTATAGCCGAGGATCTCGCCGCCCGTTTTCTCGATCACGCGCTTGATCTCGGCCTTGAACTTGCGGAACGGCCGGTTCTGACCAAGCCGGGCGTATAGGCGCTCCAGGGTCACGACAAACGGCCGGCCGATGTCGTCCACCATGTGCGCGTGCTTGCGGGCCGTGGTGTAAAGCCACCGCTCATAACCGCCGGTGAGCGTGAAATACTCGCGCTCGATCTCCAGGACATACTGGTGATCGCTGACGCTGCGATACAGCCATTCGGACACGGTGATCTCGATCCCCGCCTCCCCCCGCTGGATGCGCTCATCCGACCAGGTGAAGCTCTGAATCCAAACCCATCGCCGGCCCTCGAAATGGGAAAAGGCCCGGTTCGTCTCGTTGGCGGTGAAGGTCAGCCGCTCCAGGGCGGCCTTTAGCTCTGTATAAGCCCGGCCGCCCGTGTGTCGGCAGATGGAGCGCAACAGCTCGGCCGGGTGCACGCGGATGGTGCGGTCTGGCCAGACGTTATTCGGGTCCACGCCCTCTTTGACGGCCCGCTGGCGGGCATGGTGCAGGGCGGTGATGATCCAGATCAGAACGTCTTTGTCCCAAATGGTGGCGACACCATGCGAGACGTTGGGAGAGATTTTGATCCATTGCTTGCCGTCCGCCGACTTGTACTCGATCGGCGTCCTGCGGTTTTTGGCCAGCGAGAAGAACGGGATCTCCATCATGTCCCGTTGGTCGCGCAGGCTCAGATCGCGCACATCGAGCGCGAACAGATCGCCCTGACGAACGGCGATCGGGTCGGCCTTCATGCCCTGGCCTGCTGTGCCAAGGCAGCCATGGCCTCCTCGATGACTTGGGCCACGGGCACGTTGCGCCCGTTGGCCTGGCTGTAGATGTCCTCCAGCGTGTCGGCACGGAGCCGGACGTTGAACTGGTGCACGCGGCCGGTCGGCTGACGCCGGCGACGCGCGCCGGCCGCCGCAGCGTTGTCCTGAGTTTCGGCCGGCGTGACCGCGGCAAAGCCGTTACGGGCTCCCGTGGCGGCAATAACCGCTTCCGGCATGGCCGGCGGCGGCGTGTCCAGGATACCGGTCAGGCTGCGGCGTTTCAGTGGTTCACTCATGCTGCGGCCTCCGTGGTGATCGTTGCGGCGCGGAGCAAGTCGCCCACGGCCTCGGCAAGGGTGGCGGCCTCGGCCTTGGCCTTTTCGACGCCCGGAACCTCGCGGGTCGGCAGATGGTCGAGCGTCGTGGCGTAGCTGAACAGGCTCTTGTAGGCGGTGCGCTCGTGCACCCGACCAAGGACAGGAATACCCCCCTGCCCGACCTGGCCCTCCAGGGCGTCAAATTCCCGCGACCGGATGGCGTTCGGGACGCGCGACCACAACAGCGCGTGCGGGATCGACCGGCGCGCAACCTCGCCCATGTCGCGGATGAGCTTCACGGTGCTGATCGCGTCTTCCACGTCCGGGGCGCTCGGGTTCGCCGGCACGATCACGGCGTCGGCCAGGCCGATCGCAAACGTCACGCTGGCGTTGGCGCTGCCTTCCACGTCGATCAGCACGACGTCGGCGGCCTTGCGGGCGCGGGCGACTTCCTCACTCAGGTTCTTTTCATTGGCCTGGCTGGCGGTGATCGTCGCCGGCTTGGTGCCGTATTCGGCCCATTTGAACAGCCGGCCGGATCGGTCGGCGTCGATGATGTGCACGGTGTATCCATCGGCGGCGTAAGCGCCGGCGAGGATCAGCGCGGCTGTGGACTTGCCGCAGCCGCCTTTACTGGATGCCAGAGCGATGACGGGCATGGGCGATTCTCCTCCTCGTAAGGGTGCACTCGATTCGTCTAAGCTGGAACGGTGAACAAAATCCTAACGATAGGCTATCGTTAGCGAGTTTCTAGCGTATAGCTATCCACATGCTAGCCTAGCGCTTGCTATCGCGTGCGGCCGGGGCCGCGCCCCTGCTGCCGGCGCATTTCCTCCAGTCGGCGGGCCATTTCCTCGCGCCGACGCTCCTTGGCTTCGTCGGCCGGCGTGCGCACCGCCTCGAACCCGGCGCGGGCCTGGTCCTGGTTCTTGGCCAGGGCAGGGGAGGCGGCCGGCTGGTCGTCATCGGGGCGGGGCCGGCTGAGTGCCTTCATGGTGCGGATGGCCTCGGCCGTGCGCTGCCGTCCCTGTTCGCGCTCGGCCTCGCGGATCTGACGCTTTGCATCGGCCGACGCCTGGGCGCGCGTGTGCCCTTCCTGCAGGGCTGAAAGCCCCTGCAGACGCGCGGCGCGGATCTGCGCCTCCTTGGGTCCGTAGACCGCCTCCAGGGCGTCCCTGAGCGCCGCACGGGCCTGCGCGGCGTCCTCGGCCATCTTCCGGCGCTCGCCCTTGTGGCTGGCGCTCATGTCGCGCCTGGCGTCCTCCTGCCGGCGACGTGTGCCGCCGGTGATGTCGATCGCCGCCGAGAACCGGCCCCAGAGGCTGCGCTGCTGACGCGCCAGATCCTCGCGCGCCTGGCGCTGCCGGTCGCGCAAGGCGGCAAGGGCAGGGGAGAGGGTTTCGCGCTGCGCAGTGACGCCGGCCTGGTAGTCGGCCCGCCGGCTGGCGCGGATCTCGTCGCTCTGCTGGCGGAATCCGGCCTTAACCCGGCGCTCCTCCAGGGTGCGGCGGCGGGCCTCGGTCGTGAGCTGGGATTCCAGCACGCGATCGGCGGCGCGTTGGACCTTCTCGAACTTGGCCCATTCCCGCGTTTCAAAGTCGGGGGAGCGTGCCCCGCGCTCCAGGTTCAGGTCGATGATCTCGGCCTGACGTTCGCGCCTGGTCCGGCCGGCGTCGATCATCGGATAGTCGATCTGCCGGCCGCGCCCGTCCGTCACCACCTTGGAGACCGGGCGCTGCACCTGGCCGTCGATATGGGCGGCGCGCGGGCCGATGTGGATCGTGGGATCGCGTCCGATGCCCTGGGCCTCAAGGGTGCGACGGTCGATCCGGGCTTCCTGGCCGGCACGCTCCAGGGCGCGGTTGGCGTGGTCTTCCCATTGCGCCCTGATCCATTCGACGGCCTTGGGCTCTAGGCCTGCGGCCGCGCGGTCCTTCGCGCTATCTGAGAGCCGCAGGACGCGCTTGCCGGTGTCCAGATCCCGATCGCGGATCACGACATGGGCGTGCGGGTTGTGGGCGTCCTTGCCCTCCTGGTGGATGGCGAACATCCACGGGACACGGTTGCCCGTCACCCCCTCGCAGAACTCCCGGACAAGCGCCTGGCGCTGCTCGGGGGTCAGCTCGCGGGGGAGGGCGAGGCGTACCTTGTCCAGGACGCGGGCGTTCTTGCGATCGGCCGCTTCCGCGCGGTCCATCCAGGTCCGCGCCCTGGCCGGCTCGATCGGGATGGCGTGCGCCTCCAG
>JGI25322J35698_1002133_pt1 | contig 10402 bp, 12 predicted proteins | sample AutmiccBRH37_all_FD_35698 | JGI IMG/M metagenome (IMG submission 35698) | reverse complement strand
TGCGCCGAGCTCAGCCCCCCCCAGACCGGCGTTCCGGTGCCGGGCGCAAAGGCCGGGTCCAGCGCGTCGATATCAAACGTCATATACACCTGAGCATCGCCCACGATCTCTTTGATCTTGCGAGCTATTTCCACCGGCCCCTCCAGATGCACCTGCCGCGCATCCAGTGTGGAAAACCCCATCGTGTCCGGATTTGTCGTGCGAATACCCACCTGAACAGAGCGCGTCGCATCGACGAATCCCTGCTTCACGGCCTTGTACATCATCGTGCCATGGTCGATCCGCGTCAGGTCATCATCCGCCCAAGTGTCTGAATGCGCATCGAAATGGATCACTGCCAGTGGTCCGTATTTCTCGGCATGCGCTTGCAACAGCGGCAGGGTGATATAGTGATCTCCACCAATTGCAAAACAGGCAGCACCCGCGTCCAGAATGCCCTTGGCATGCGNATAGAGTGCATNAGGAAAGGCCGCTACATGTGCGTAATCAAACGCTAAATCTCCATAGTCGGCGATACTCAAATGCGACAGCGGATCATAGCCATCCCAGCCATAGGGCGGATCATAAACCTGTAATGCGCTGGCCTCGCGCACCGCGCGCGGCCCCATGCGGGTGCCTGTCCGGTTGGTCACGGATTGGTCAAACGGCACCCCGGTGATCGCCACATCGACATCCGTCAGATCCTTGGTATAGCGACGGCGCGCAAAGGACAGCGCCCCACCAAAGGCATTCTCAAAGCTCAATCCACGTGATGTTTCACGCGTAAACGCCTGATCTATCTGTGTTTTCGCATCTTCCAGTGCCATGGCTTGTCTCCTTCAGCCAAGAGGCTGCGCGCGCTCGACCAGCCGCGCAAAGAACGAGGCACCCACCGGGGCCACCGCATCGTTGAAATTGAACCCGGGATGGTGCAGCCCCGGCCCTACACCTTGCCCAAGAAACAGATAAGACCCCGGAAGCTCTTGCAGCATATAGGAAAAATCCTCGGCCCCCATTTCACGCGGGCGATCCGCGATGACCAATCCTTCGCCCACAACCTCCCGCGCGACTTCTGCGGCAAAGGCGGTTTTCTCTGCGTCATTGTAGGTGGCGGGGTATCCCAGATCAATCCGCACCTCCGCCCGCACGCCATATCCAACGGCCACGCCCTCTGTAACCTCCCGCAACCGGCGATGCACCATTTCCTGCACCTCTGGCGTGAATGTCCGGATGGTGGCGTTGATATAGGCGTTCTCGGGGATGACGTTATCGACCGTGCCGGTATGGATCTGCGTCACCGAAATAACCAGATCATCCAAGGGGTTACGGTTGCGGCTGACAATCGTTTGGATGCCCTGCACAATGGCCACGGCCGCCACCACCGGATCGCGTGTCTCATGCGGCATGGCGCCATGCCCACCGCGCCCGATCACGTCGATATGCAGCGTATCCACCGCCGCCATGATCGGCCCCGGCGTGGTCTCGAACGTGCCCGCAGCCACCCCCGGCAGGGTATGGAGCGCATAGACCTGCTCCACACCATAGCGGCTCAGCGCGCCCTCTTCGACCATGATGCGTCCCCCGCCCGGACCCTCTTCGGCAGGTTGAAAGATCAGCACCACTTTACCGGCAAAATTCCGTGTCTCTGCAAGGTACTTAGCCGCGCCAAGCAGCATCGTCGTATGCCCGTCGTGGCCGCAGGCATGCATCTTGCCGGGGGTCTGGCTGGCATAATCGAGCCCGGTGACTTCGGTCATCGGCAGCGCGTCCATATCGGCGCGCAGCCCGATGCACGGCCCCTCGCCTTGGCCCTCGATCACCGCGACAACCCCACTGGTCGCCACGCCGGTCTCGATCTGCGTGATGCCGAAGTCACGCAATCGCTCGACCACAAAGGCCGCCGTTTGGTGGCAATCGAACCCCAATTCGGGATTGGCATGCAGATGCCTNCGCCANGCCGTCATTTCCTCTGAGAATCCNGCAATTCGGTTGATCACGGCCATCTCTGGACATCCCTTCATTCTCGCGTCAGGGTCCACTCAACCCCAAAGACGAGGCCGCTGCAATGCCTGACGATACGCTCATCCACGATCCCCGCGGCGGATTGCCCCGCCTCATCGCCATCATGGCCCGCCTGCGTGATCCNGACACCGGATGCCCGTGGGATGTCGAGCAGGATTTCGCCAGCATCGCCCCCTATACCATTGAGGAGGCTTACGAAGTTGCGGATGCCATCGANCAGGAAAATTGGCAGGATCTACGNGGTGAATTGGGGGATCTTCTNTTGCAGGTGGTGTTTCATGCCCAAATTGCGCAGGATCGTGGCCTGTTTGACGTGATGGACGTGGCCAATGCCATTTCCGACAAGATGGTCGCACGTCACCCACATGTCTTTGGCGTTGAGAGTCGCGACAAAACCGCCGAACAACAGACCCGCGACTGGGAGGTGGTCAAGGCCGCCGAACGCGCCGCCGAGGCCAAGACCGGCACACTGGACGGTGTGGCCCTTGGCCTGCCTGCGCTCCTGCGCGCCGTCAAACTCCAGAAACGCGCCGCGCGTGTGGGTTTTGATTGGCCGGACTCTTCCCATGTTCTCAATAAGATACGAGAAGAAGTTGATGAATTGCATGAAGCTGCAACCGAGTTGACCCAGGACGCAGTCGAAGAGGAGTACGGCGACCTTCTCTTTGTGATGGCCAATCTCGCGCGGCATATGAAGGTCTGTCCCGAAACCGCCCTGCGCCGCGCCAACGCCAAATTCACCCGCCGATTCGAGCGGATCGAAGCGCTTTTGGCCGAACGCGGCAAAACCCCACCCGAGTCGGATCTGGCTGAGATGGATACACTCTGGGATCAGGCCAAAGCGGAGGAGCGCGCCTGACAACCGCTTGTAACGACGCCAGAAACCCGCCACTCTCAGCCGAGGAATGAAAGGATCAAGTCAATGACGATCATGGATGAAGCCCGCAATGTTCTGGGCGAGGCGCTGGAGCCGTGCTCCTCCGCGCCGCTGACCGGCTACTTCCGTGACGGCCACTGCAACACCTGCGCCGAGGATCACGGCAGCCACACGGTCTGCGCCCTGATGACCGCCGAATTTCTGGCCTTTTCCAAATATGTCGGCAATGATCTCAGCACCCCCCGCCCTGAATTCCAGTTTCCCGGTCTGAAACCGGGCGATCAATGGTGCCTCTGCGCCGCGCGCTTTCTTCAGGCCCATGACGAGGGTTGCGCACCGATNGTGCGGCTCGACGCCACCCATGTGCGCGCCCTCGAGATCGTGCCACTGGAGGCGCTGCAACAAAACGCCGCCCCCGAGAGCTGACAGGATGGCCACTGTAACCCTGATCAGCGATGTCGAAGCCAGCCCCGAAGTGCGCGCCGTCTTTGACGACATCCGCGCCACGCGGGGCAGCGATTTCATCAATAATTTCTGGCGGGCCCTCGCGCATGACCCGGCCCTCCTGCTCGCAACATGGGAACGGCTCAAATCNGTGATGGGCCCCGGCACCCTTGATCCGCTGACCAAGGAATTGATTTATATCGCCGTTTCGGTCGCCAATGGCTGCGAATACTGCGCTCATTCCCACACCGCAGCGGCGCGCGCCAAGGGGATGACACCCGCACAGCACGGTGAACTCTTGTCGGTGATCGGCATGGCCAGTCAGACCAATGCCCTCGCCACGGCCCTTCAGGTGCCGGTGGATGATGCTTTCAAGATCTGATAAAGGCGGGACTTGCCCGCCCTGTCAGGCTCAACTGGTCTTGATATCGAACCCCAGATGCTTGGCGACGGTAAAGATGTCCTTGTCGCCACGACCACACATGTTCATGACCAGCAGGTGATCGTGTGGCAGCGTCGGCGCGATCTTCATCACATGGGCAAGGGCGTGGCTGGGTTCCAGCGCCGGGATGATCCCCTCCTGCGCACAGCAGAGCTGGAATGCCTCCAGCGCCTCGACATCGGTGATCGAGACATATTTGGCGCGGCCCGTTTCATGCAGCCAGCTATGCTCAGGCCCAATCCCCGGATAATCGAGCCCGGCCGAGATCGAATGCCCCTCCAGGATCTGCCCATCAGCATCCTGCAAGAGATACGTGCGATTGCCATGTAGCACACCGGGCCGCCCGCCAGTCAGGCTCGCGCAATGCTCCATCCGGTCGTCCACGCCATGGCCCCCGGCCTCGACCCCGATAATATTCACGGTCGGATCATCAAGGAACGGGTAAAACAGCCCCATCGCGTTCGATCCACCGCCAATCGCGGCAACCAGCGTGTCGGGCAAACGCCCTTCAGCGGCCTGCATCTGTTCTTTGGTTTCCTTGCCGATGATCGACTGGAAATCGCGCACCATCGCCGGATAGGGATGCGGCCCCGCCACCGTGCCGATGCAATAGAACGTGTCGCGCACATTCGTGACCCAATCGCGCAGCGCGTCATTCATCGCGTCCTTGAGCGTGCCCCGGCCACTGGTCACCGGCACCACCTCTGCCCCCAAGAGCCGCATGCGAAACACATTGGGTGATTGCCGCTCGACATCATGCGCGCCCATATAGACGACGCATTGCAGCCCGAACTTGGCGCAGACCGTGGCCGTCGCCACCCCATGCTGCCCCGCGCCGGTTTCCGCGATGATCCGCTTCTTGCCCATGCGGCGCGCAAGGATGATCTGGCCCAGCACATTGTTGATCTTGTGTGCGCCCGTGTGGTTCAACTCATCCCGTTTGAGATAGATTTTGGCCCCGCCCAGATGCTGCGTCAGCCGGTCGGCATAATAGAGCGGCGAAGGGCGGCCCACGTAATGCGTCCACAGATCATGCATCTCATCCCAGAAGCTCTGATCGGTCTTGGCGTGCTCATACTGCTGTTCCAGTTCCAGAATGAGCGGCATCAGGGTTTCCGATACGAACCGCCCGCCGAAATCGCCGAACCGGCCTTTTTCATCAGGACCGGTCATAAAGCTGTTGAAGAGATCATTCATTGTCTCTGGCCTTTGTCATTCGGGAAAGTCTGAGGTTGAATATGGGACGCGCGGGGGATTTTCCAGCGAAAAGCGGGGCGTTCAGAGCCGACGGATCACATAGAGCCGCGACCAGAGGTCCGGTTCGGCCAACAGAAAGGGCAAAAACGGCTCAGAGCGCTGCGCGATATGGATCTGGCCACTGTCCACCAGCGATTCCAGCACCGATTGAAACCCCTGCGCCTTCCATGTGGCCTCCAAGACGTTGAACACACCAATCCCTCCGGGCCGCGTCACGCGGGCNAGATGAATGAGGCTCTCAGCCGGGGCATGACCGGGGCCAAAGGCACCCACGCAGACAAAGCCAGCAAAGCTGTCATCGGCAAAGGGCAGACCGCTGCCCATCTCCGCCTCGACCAGATCGGCATATTGCCCCGTTGCCTGCGCCGCCGCCAGCATGCCGGGCGAGAGGTCACAGCCGGTGATCGGGCCATACCCCAGAATCCGCAGGCTCTCGCCCACCAGCCCGGTGCCACAGGCGGCATCCAGCACCGGCCCGTCGCTCCGGCCCACAAAGCGTGCAAACATAGCGGCCCCAAGGGCAGGAAGCCGAAACCCACGCGCCAGATTATCTGCGTCATAGCTCTGCGCCCAATCGTTATAGATCGCGCGGGATTGCTCAGGCGTCTTGGCACCGTAAACGTCGCTCAGATCGTCCATCATCTCGGCCTCCTCTTGCGGGGCCAGCATGACCTAGCCTTGGGCGTTGTCAATAAAGGCGCGGATCAGACCCGCATCCTTGATCCCCGGCGCAACCTCGACCCCGGTCGAGACATCGAGTTGCCGCGCGCCCGTGCGCGCCACCGCCTCGGCCACGTTCTCGGGGGTCAGCCCCCCCGCCAAGAGCCAAGGCAAGGACCAGTCACGCCCCGCGATCAACCCCCAGTCAAAGGCCAGCGCATTGCCGCCCGGTCGTGTCGCCCCCGGTGGTGGCTTGGCGTCGATCAAAAGCTGAGCGGCCACGCCGCTATAAACGTCGATCTGCGCGAGATCGGTCGCTTCGGCGATCCCGATGGCCTTGATCACCGGCAGGCCGTACCGCGCCTTGACCTCGGCCACCCGCGCCGGGCTCTCGTTCCCATGCAATTGCAGGAAATCGAGAGGGACGAGCTCCGTCAAAGCATCCAGCGCCGCGTTATCTGCATCCACTGTCAGCGCCACCTTGGCAACGCCCAAAGGCACGTCAAGCGCGAGACCACGCGCCTGCGCACAGGTCACATGACGCGGCGATTTCTCAAAGAAAACGAACCCGACATAGGCGGCACCGGCAGCCACTGCCGCAGACACGTCGGTGGCGGCGGTCAGGCCGCAAATCTTGACACGAATATCTCTGGTCATGCGCGCGGTTTAGCTTGCTTGATCCAAGAGCGCCAGAACTTCATCCTTGCCCTGATGCCGCTCACCCTTGAGACGCTTGACCTCGGCTCTCAGGCTTGCCAACTCGCGCGCCTGCCGCGCCGCTGCCGCNCGTTCCCCAGCCTCGCGAATCCATTCCCAGATGAACCCGACGATCAAACCCATGAGAATGCCACCGAATATCACGATAAAGAGCGGCACATCATAGGTTGGGTTAAGCGCGGCAAAGCCTGCCAACTCGTCAGGCAGCACCCGCAGGGTCACGACCCCGCGATTGGCCAATGCAATCAGCACAAGCGCTAGGGCAAAGATGGCAATCGAGGCATAGCGGATATAGCGCATGAGTTACTTTCCGTTGAGCCGGTCACGCAAGAGCTTGCCCGTCTTGAAGAAGGGCACGTATTTCTCCTCAACATGCACGCTTTCGCCGGTGCGTGGATTGCGACCCGTGCGCGCATCCCGCTTTTTCACCGAGAACGCACCAAACCCGCGCAACTCGACCCGATTNCCTTCGGCAAGCGCGTCGGTGATCTCGTTGAAGATGGTATTGACGATACGCTCGACGTCGCGCTGATANAGATGCGGATTTTCGTCAGCGATTTTCTGGATCAGTTCCGATCGGATCATCGGTGGTCTCTCCCCCGGCCTTATTGTTTGTAACTTTGTGGCAGTTGCAGGGGACTATAGCCAGAATGCCGCGAAACCCAAACAGAAAGCCGGGTCAAGAGGCGGAAATCTATGCGATTTTTTGCCAGTCGCACGGATTTTCACGTGGTCTTCGCGGCTCAATGGGGCCGGTTTGCTGGATGCGTTGAATTGCTGCGGCGCGGCATCTCTCTCGAGACCGATTGATTCGGATCGGCGACCCGCCGCAGTCCCCTGACAGTCTTGGTGGACATTTGGACGCATCCGCCGCATGGTTCGCNCGGCGCGACGGAGACAGGCATGACGGCACGGCAGATCATCATCGACACCGATCCCGGACAGGATGACGCGGTGGCGATCCTCTTGGCGCTGGCCTGTCCCGAGACGCTTCATGTGCTGGGCCTCACCTGCGTGGCAGGCAATGTGCCACTTGCGCAGACGACCCGCAATGCACGCATGATCTGCGAATTGGCCGGATGTCCCGATCTGCCAGTCTTTGCTGGGTGCGACCGCCCACTTGGCCGCGATCTGGTAACGGCAGAGCATGTGCATGGCCGCTCAGGCCTCGATGGCCCGGACCTTCCTGACCCTCAGACCCCCGTGCAGGACCGGAATGCCATTGATTTCATCATCGACACGCTGCGCGAGAGGCCACCGGGTACAGTGACGCTGGTGCCCATCGGACCGCTCACCAATATTGCCACGGCCTTTGCCAAGGCGCCCGACATCGTCGCGCGGGTGCAAGAGATCGTGCTGATGGGAGGCGCCCATGCAGCGCATGGCAATGTGACCCCGGCGGCAGAGTTCAACATTCATGTCGATCCCGAGGCGGCTGCCCGTGTCCTGGCCTCAGGCGTGCCCCTGACCATGCTGCCCCTCGATGTCACGCACAAGGCGCTGGTCACACCCGCCCGCAACGCAGCGTTTCGCGGCATTGGATCACGGGTTGGTCGCGCTGTTGCTGCCTTGACCGGCTTTTTCGAGCGATATCATCCGGAACGCCATGGCGCGGACGGTGCTCCGCTGCATGATCCGTGCACAATCTGCTGGCTCCTGCGGCCTGACCTTTTCAAGGCGCGCAAGGTGAATGTCGAAATCGAAACACAATCGGAATTGACGATGGGTATGACGGTGGTGGATTGGTGGGGCGTGACCGGAAGACCCGCCAATGCAACCTTCGTCCACGATATCAACGCACAGGCCTTCTTTGACCTGCTCACCGAAAGGCTGGCCCGGCTATGACCGCCCTAACTCTCGCACGGCCCGACGATCTGGACCGACTTTTGCCGCTGGTGGCCGCCTTTCATGACGAGGCGGGCATCTCACAGGCTGACGCGACGCGACGCGCAGCACTTTTGCCAATGCTCGAAGGCAGCCCGCATGGCGTGGTCTATCTCATTGGCCCCGGACGCGCCCCCATCGGCTATATTGTCTTGAGTTTTGGCTGGTCGGTGGAATTTGGCGGACTTGATGGCTACGTTGATGAATTCTACATCCGTCCGGGCGTGCGCGGGCGCGGCATCGGCACCGAGGTCATGATCAGCCTTCCCAAGGCCCTTGCCGGTGCTGGATTGAAGGCATTGCATCTTGAGGTGCGGCGTGACAACGAGAAGGCGTTAAAGCTTTATCAGAAACTCAGGTTTCTGCCGCGTGACGCGTACAGCCTTCTGACGCGGGAAATGTAGACTTTTCCCCCGCTTGACCCTAGGTAACCTGAATGACACTCGAGATTCCGTTCCAAAACAGCTATGCGCAATTGCCAGCGCGGTTCTACACCCGGCAATCGGCCCTAGCCGTGCGCGCCCCACGCCTGATCCAGTTCAACCGGGAACTGGCGTCGGAGCTTGGTATTCCAGATACCCCCGATGCCGATCTCGCACGGACGTTCTCGGGCAATGACGTGCCCCAAGGGGCCGCACCTCTGGCGCAGGTCTATGCGGGGCATCAATTCGGCGGCTTTTCTCCACAGTTGGGCGATGGACGTGCCCTGCTATTGGGCGAGGTGATTGACCGGACCGGACAACGCCGGGACATTCAACTCAAAGGCTCGGGTCCCACCCCCTATAGCAGAATGGGTGACGGGCGCGCCTGGCTCGGTCCGGTCCTGCGCGAATATCTGGTGTCCGAAGCGATGCACGCCCTTGGATTGCCCACGACGCGCGCGCTCGCTGCCGTCGAGACTGGCGAACCAGTCTACCGCGAGGCCGGTGGATTGCCCGGCGCGGTGCTGACACGGGTTGCGGCCAGCCACCTGCGCGTCGGCACCTTCCAATATTTCGCGGCACGACGCGACGTCGAGGGGCTGAAAGCGCTCTATGANTATACCGTCGCGCGGCATTATCCCTTGATCGAGGGCCCTGCGCATCTCTTGGCCGAAGTGATCCGAAGGCAAGCNCGACTNGTGGCGGGCTGGTTGTCCGTCGGTTTCATCCANGGGGTGATGAACACCGACAATACCGCGATTTCGGGCGAAACCATCGACTATGGNCCCTGCGCCTTTATGGATACCTACCATCCGCAGACCGTNTTCAGCTCGATTGATACGCGTGGCCGCTATGCCTATGACAATCAGGCGCATGTAATCGTCTGGAACATGGCGCAATTGGCCACGGCACTGGTGCCCCTGATGCCAGATCAGGCTGAAGCGATCGAAGATTTCACTGCGCTGGTTCATGCCATGCCCGATCAGATCGAAGTTGAATGGCGTCGTGCCTTTGGCCGCAAGATCGGGATTGCCGAGGCCAACGCCCAAGACGCCCCCCTCATCGCCGACCTGCTCGCGCGCATGGCCGAGGGACGGGCAGATTTCACCAATACCTTCCGCGGCCTCATCGACGGCACCGCGCGCGATCAGTTTCTCGACCGCGCCGCCTTTGACACATGGGAGCCGCTCTGGCGCGCCCGCATCGCGCAAGAGGATNACCCCGAGGCCGTGATGCGCGCNGCCAATCCTGCCTTCATCCCGCGCAATCACCGGGTCGAGCACATGATCGAATCCGCCGTCGCAGGCGATTATGCGCCATTTCAGCGACTGCTCCGCGTTTTGGCCCAACCCTATGTGGATCAACCCGAGGCCGACGATCTCAAACGTCCGCCCACCCCGGCAGAGGTCGTCGAGAACACCTTTTGCGGCACATGAAAAAACGCCGGGGCATGCCCCGGCGTTTTTGTCTTATTCAGGCCGCGTTCGACCGCTGACCGCTGCCACCGCCACCCGGCTTGCGCCGACGACCGGCACCGGCACCGGGTTTGCCTTGCGGCTTGCCATGTTGTGCACCGCCACCAAACCCGCCGCCGCCACTGCGACGACGCGGACCGCCGCGCGCCGAGGTGGGCTTGGGCGATTTCGGATCTGGCAACACTTCCCACGGACGGCCAGAGGCAACCGGAATGGTCGTGCC
>JGI25322J35698_1002128_pt1 | contig 10412 bp, 8 predicted proteins | sample AutmiccBRH37_all_FD_35698 | JGI IMG/M metagenome (IMG submission 35698) | reverse complement strand
TACATCTTCATCGCACCGGCCACCAGCGGCACGTTGTCGACCACGGCCGAAAGCAGGCCGATGGCGTAGGTGATCGGGTAGATGTGGCCGAGCGATTCGCGCAGGGCTGTCGCGACCTGGGTCAGGTGGCCCGCGGTAGCGAGACTGGATACGGCCAGCAGAATGCCGAGGAAGAACAGCACGCTGGGGGTGTCCACCTTGCGCAGAACGCCGACTACCGAAAGCGGGTGCTTGTCTTCGGCATTCTTGTTGCGGTGGATGAACTCGGTGGTCACCCAGAGCACGCCGAGGCCGAAGAGGATGCCCATGTAAGGCGGCAGGTGGGTCACGGTCTTGAACACCGGGACGAAGAGCAGGGCAGCGAGGCCAAGACCGAGTACCAGGTTGCGCTCGAATACGGTGGTGGTCGGTGGGTGCTTCTCGGCCAGGTGAGCACGAGGACGCGGGCGTGGTGCCTCGCCGCGCAGACGGAAGCTGAGAATGATCAGCGGCACCAGCAGGCACACCAGGCTTGGCAGGAACAGGCCGGTGATCACGCCGGAAGCGCTGATCTGGTTACCGATCCAGAGCATGGTGGTGGTCACGTCACCGATCGGCGACCAGGCACCACCGGCGTTGGCGGCGATTACCACGACGCCGACGAACAACCAGCGCTCGGGACGGCCGCGGATGAGCTTGCGCAGCAGCGAGACCATGACGATGGTGGTGGTCAGGTTGTCCAGTGCTGCAGAGAGGAAGAAGGTGAGGAAGCCGATGATCCACAGCAGGTGCACGCGCTTGCGGGTCTGGATGCGGTCGGTGATTACCTTGAAACCTTCGTGGGAGTCGATCAGCTCGACGATGGTCATCGCGCCGAGCAGGAAGAAGAGAATCTCCGAGACTTCTCCCAGGTGATGACGCAGCGATTCGACCACCACCGCCGAGGAGTCCCCGGGGTTGTGGCTGCCGGGTTGCAGCAGCGGAAGTATCTGGTCGGCGCCCAGCACCAGAATGGTCCAGGTCACAACCGCGGTCAGGATCGCGGCAGCGGCCTTGTCTATCTTCAGGGGATGTTCAAAGGCTATGCATAGATAGCCTATGACGAACACGACAGCCATGAGTGCATACATCGGAGGGACTCCATCTTGAGGAACCTTGCCGGGCATGCGGGTGTGTCGACGCAGCCTCAGCGGCTGGCAGGGGAACGATTCGCTAGCGAGGTGAAACAAATCGGGGCGGTGGACTGCCCTGGGAGACGGTTGCGCGTTCGGCGAAATACGTGGGCATTGCGCTTCGCAGCAGGGGGCTCATTTCACATCGTCGAGCTGTTCGTCTTGGCTTTAACGGCCTGCCAGTTTGTAAAGGGGTGTTTCATGTGCGGCATAGTGTATCAGCGTTGCCGGTAATAACTTGTCATCAATCAAGATGACCTCCTTAAGCAAAAAGGCCAGCACCTTTCGGGCTGGCCTTTTGCGTTTACCGCGTCCTGATCAGAGCGTGGCGATGCGGTCGCGCTGCTCCTGCAGCCTGGCTTTGGCCTGTTCGGCCTCGGCCAGTTTGGCGCGTTCCTTGTCGATCACCTCGGCGGGTGCCTTGTCGACGAAACCGGCGTTCGACAGCTTTCCGCCGACGCGCTTGACCTCGCCGTCCAGCCGGGCGAGTTCCTTGTCCAGGCGAGCCAGTTCGGCATCCTTGTCGATCAGGCCAGCCATCGGCACAAGCACCTGCATGTCACCCACCAGCGCGATGGCCGACAGCGGTGCTTCTTCGCCGTCGTTGAGCAGGCGCACGCTTTCCAGCTTGGCCAGTTTCTTCAGCAGCGGCTCGTTGTCGGTCAGGCGGCGTTGATCGGTAGCCGAGGCGTTGCCCAGCACCACGTCGATGCGCTTGGCCATGGAGATGTTCATCTCGCCGCGGATCTGGCGGATGCCCAGCATGAAGGCCTTGAGCCACTCGATATCGCCTTCGGCGGCTTCGTCGATACGCTCCGGGTTGAACTCCGGCCACGGCTGCAGCATCAGCGTCGGACCGGACTTGCCGGCGAGCGGCGCGACGCGCTGCCAGATTTCCTCGGTAATGAACGGCATGAACGGATGCGCCAGGCGCAGCGCGGTTTCCAGCACGCGCACCAAGGTGCGGCGGGTGCCGCGCTGGCGTTCGGCGCTTGCGGTCTCGTCCCACAGCAGCGGCTTGACCAGCTCCAGGTACCAGGCGCAGTACTCGTCCCAGATGAACTCGTACAGCGCCTGAGCGGCCAGGTCGAAGCGGAACGCCTCCAGCTGTCGATTCACTTCGCTCTCGGTACGCTGCAGCGCGGAGATGATCCAGCGATCCACCGACGAGAGCTCGACGGGCTCGCCGTTGACCCCCGTGTCCTTGCCCTCGGTGTTCTCGAAGACGAAGTTGGCGGCGTTCCAGATCTTGTTGCAGAAGTTGCGGTAACCCTCGACGCGGCCCATGTCGAACTTGATGTCGCGGCCGGTTGAGGCCAGCGAGCAGAAGGTAAAGCGCAGGGCGTCGGTGCCGTAGCTGGCGATGCCTTCGGGGAACTCGGCGCGGGTCTGCTTGGCGATCTTCTCGGCCAGCTTGGGCTGCATCATGCCGCTGGTGCGCTTGGTCAGCAGTTCATCGAGGGTGATGCCATCGACGATGTCCAGCGGGTCGAGCACGTTGCCCTTGGACTTGGACATCTTCTGCCCCTGGCCATCGCGTACCAGACCGTGCACGTAGACGGTCTTGAACGGAATCTGCCCGGTCAGGTGAGTGGACAGCATGATCATCCGGGCGACCCAGAAGAAGATGATGTCGAAGCCTGTGACCAGCACGTCGGTGGGGTGGAAGGTCTTCAGGAACTCGGTCTGCTGCGGCCAGCCGAGTGTGGAAAAGGTCCACAGGCCGGAGCTGAACCAGGTGTCCAGCACGTCCTCGTCCTGACGCAGTTCGACGTTGTTGCAGAGGTTGTACTTGCTGCGTACCTCCACTTCATCGCGGCCAACGTAGACGTTGCCGGCTTCGTCGTACCACGCAGGAATGCGATGGCCCCACCAGAGCTGACGGCTGATGCACCAGTCCTGGATGTCGCGCATCCAGCTGAAGTACATGTTCTCGTACTGCTTGGGCACGAACTGGATNTCGCCGCTTTCGACGGCGGCGATGGCCTTCTCGGCCAGCGGTTTGGTGGAAACGTACCACTGGTCGGTCAGCCACGGCTCGATGATGGTGCCGGAGCGATCACCGCGGGGGACTTTCAGCGCGTGGTCGTCGATCTTTTCCAGCAGGCTCATGGCGTCGAACTCGGCGACNATGGCCTTGCGCGCATCGAAGCGGTCCATGTGCGCGTAGCCGTCCGGCAGGTTGGCATCGATCTTGTCGTTCGGCGTCCCGTCGATGTTGAACACCTGGGCCTTGGCGAGCACCGCGGCGTTGCGGTCGAAGATATTGATCAGCGGCAGGTGATGACGCTTGCCGACCTCGTAGTCGTTGAAGTCNTGCGCCGGGGTGATCTTCACGCAGCCGGTGCCGAACTCGAGGTCGACGTAGTCGTCGGCGACGATCGGGATCAGGCGGTTGACCAGCGGCAGCATGACGTGACGGCCGATCAGGCTCTTGTAGCGCTCGTCCTCCGGGTGCACGGCGATGGCGGCGTCACCGAGCATGGTTTCCGGACGGGTAGTGGCGACCACCAGGTAATCCAGGCCNTCTGNAGTCTTGCAGCCGTCGGCCAGCGGATAACGCAGGTGCCAGAGATGACCTTTCTCGTCATGGTTCTCGACTTCGAGGTCTGAGATCGCGGTGTGCAGCTTGGTGTCCCAGTTGACCAGGCGCTTGCCGCGATAGATCAGGCCGTCCTCGTGCAGGCGGACGAAGGCTTCCTTGACCGCCTCGGAGAGGCCGTCGTCCATGGTGAAGCGCTCGCGCGACCAGTCCACCGAGGAGCCCAGACGACGGATCTGCCGGGTGATGGTGCCGCCGGACTCTTCCTTCCACTGCCAGACCTTCTCGAGAAACTTCTCGCGTCCAAGGTCATGACGCGAAACGCCCTGCGCGCCGAGCTGGCGCTCGACCACCATCTGCGTGGCGATACCAGCATGGTCTGTACCTGGCTGCCACAGGGTGTTGCGGCCCTGCATGCGGCGCCANCGGATCAAAGCATCCATGATGGCGTTGTTGAAGCCGTGACCCATGTGCAGGCTGCCNGTGACGTTCGGCGGCGGNATCATGATGGTGTAGGGCTCGCCGGAACCTTGCGGGGCGAAATAGTTGTTCGATTCCCAGGTCTGGTACCAGGAAGTCTCGATGGCGTGCGGCTGGTAGGTCTTGTCCATGCGGCGGGACCCTTAAAACGGCTGGTCGGAAAAACGGGCAAGTATAAAGGCAAACGGCCGCGAGATTTCGCGGCCGTGCTTATTAACTGCGCATTGTCGCGGATGACTCAGGAGCGAGGCGGGGGCGTGCGTACCAGGCGCTCGATTCGGCTCTCGAGGCGACGCTTGAGTTCCGCCTCGATCTGCGGCACGAAGTCGTCGATCACTTCCTGCAGGATCAGATTGGCCGCGGTGCGCAGCTCGTGGTCGATGTGCCGTTCGGCCAGGGAGCGAAACGCGCTACGCACGCTGGTTTCCCGCGGCTCGTCGTCGCTGGCGCTCGCGGCCGGAACGGCAGGCGCTGGCTCGACGATATCGGACAGCAGCGGAATGCTGTCCGGGTCCAGCGCTGCGCCGGCCGGAGCCTCGTCTGGAAAATCGTCACCGAGCAGGGCGCGAATGGACTCGAGATCGCTCAGCAGTTCGGCGGGTTTGTTCGGGGCTTTCGGTGTCATCTGAGAAGTTTCCGGGGCTTGAGCATCCCGGCGGCTGCCAGGGGTTTTCCCTTGCTGTCGAATGGTTGGTCTTAAAGCTCGACCCGTTTCGGATCATAGCCCTGGCGTCGATACAGGCGGAAATTCTCCCGGCAGGCGGTCAGCAGTTGCGGTTCCTGGTTGACGATCTCGATGACCCGGCTGAACTGGTCGATGTGCGAAGAAAGCGTTGATCCCAGGTTGATCAAGAGGCCCTGCGTGAATTGAGGTGCCTGGTCGACACCGATCACCACCGGGGCCTTCGGGTCGTCGACGTGCTGCTCGTGGGGAATGAAGCGCTCGGCGCGAAAGCCCCAGAGTAGCTCGTCGACTTCGCTCGACTGCGTTTCATCGACGCAGCGAATGAATACCTGCATGCCGTGTTGCCAGCCCTTGGCCGCCAACTGACAGGCCGCCCGCAGGCGGCCGGTCGGGTTGGCGTCGGGCAGGACGTAGAATTCGATCCGCGTCATGGGCGTGCTCCGCTCTGGCCGGGCAGCGCAAGGCGGCTCCGGCCCGAGGGATCAGGCGCGACGGCCAGGTGCATCTCAGTTGACCCGGTCCAGCAGGTACTGGGTCAACAGCGGCACGGGCCGGCCGGTGGCGCCTTTTTCCTTGCCGCCGCTGGTCCAGGCGGTGCCGGCGATATCCAGGTGCGCCCAGGCGAACTTCTTGGTGAAGCGCGAGAGGAAGCAGGCAGCCGTGATGGTGCCTGCCTTGGGGCCGCCGATGTTGGCGATATCGGCGAATGGGCTGTCCAGCTGTTCCTGGTATTCGTCGAACAGCGGCAGCTGCCAGGCGCGGTCGGCAGCGTTCTCGCCAGCCTGCAGCAGTTGCTGCACCAGGGCGTCGTTGTTGCCCAGCAGACCGGAAGTGTTGCTGCCCAGGGCGACGATGCAGGCACCGGTCAGCGTGGCCACGTCGATCACCGCGCGCGGTTCGAAGCGTTCGGCGTAGGTCAGCGCATCGCACAGCACCAAACGGCCCTCGGCATCGGTGTTGAGGATTTCCACGGTCTGGCCGCTCATGGTAGTGACGATGTCGCCCGGGCGGGTGGCGCCGCCGCTGGGCATGTTCTCGGCACAGGCCAGCAGGCAGACCAGGTTGATCGGCAGCTGCAGCTCCAGCACGGCCTTGAGTGTGCCGAGTACGCTGGCGGCTCCGCCCATGTCGTACTTCATCTCGTCCATGCCCTGGCCCGGCTTGAGGCTAATGCCACCGGTATCGAAGGTGATGCCTTTGCCCACCAGGGCATACGGCTGCTCGCCCTTCTTGCCGCCGTTGTACTGCATGACGATGATGCAGCCGGGCTGGTCGCTGCCCTGGGAAACCGCGAGGAAGGCGCCGGCGCCGAGATCACGCAGCTTCTTCTCGTCGAGCACGTCGACCTTCAGGCCCTTGTAGGCCTTGCTCATCTGCTTTGCCTGTTCGGCGATGTAGGTCGGGTGGCAGACGTTCGGTGGCAGGTTGCCGAGGTCGCGGGTAAAGGCCATGCCACTGGCGATCGCCGAGGCTTCACGGGTCGCGCGTTCCACGTCGGGCTGCTCGCTCTTGTCACACAGCAGGACGATCTTCTGCAGAGCGCGCGGGTCGGCTTTCTTGCTCTTGAAGCGATCGAACACGTACTGGCCGTCGGCAAGGATTTCCACCAGCANGCGAGTGCGGCCGTAATTGTCGCGGCCTTTGATCTGAACATCCTGCATGGCGAAGGCCGCATCGGCACCGCCGAGACCCTTGATTGCGGCAAGTGCGGCATTGGCGATCTTGCGCCACTGGCGGTTGTCCAGTTCGTCGACCTTGCCGATCCCGACCAGCAGTACGCGCTCAGCCTTGAGGCCGGGCAGGCCATGCAACAGCAGGGTCTGACCCGCTTTGCCCTGGATGTCGCCACGCTTGAGCGCAGTGCTGAGCGCGCCGCCGCTGGCGCTGTCTACGCTCTGCGCGACGCTGCCGAGAAGGCAGTCATCGCCGAGCGGCAGAACCAGGGTGGCGGTCTTCTGGGTGGAGGCTTTGGCGCTTTTGACAACAAATTCCATGACGTGGTGTCCCCAAGACAAAGAGTCGGGTTTGCAGGATAATGCCGGGCTTATTTTTCCGGTGGTTCGCCTGTTCGGTCGTTGCTAACGACTGCGCTAGGCTAGAAACGTTGCAATCGTCGATGCTTCGGCGATTGTTTCGGCGCNGCGGTCCGCGTCCGCTAGGTGCGTCATTACCCAATTTCCAACGGCCCGCTCCGGCGGGCCGGCAACTGGCGGCTAGTTTGAGCGTTGCCGCCAGAGCCTGACAACCCTGGAGTGTCTGGTTTGATCGTCTTTCGTTACCTGTCCCGAGAGCTGCTGGTCACCATGAGCGCGGTCAGTGCCGTGCTGCTGGTGATCATCATGAGTGGCCGTTTCATCAAGTATCTGGCGCAGGCTGCGCAGGGACTGCTCGACCCAGGGGTGCTGTTGCTGATCATGGGCTTTCGTCTGCCCGGCTTTCTGCAGCTCATCCTACCGCTCGGACTGTTTCTCGGCATTCTGCTGGCCTACGGGCGCCTCTATCTGGAAAGCGAAATGACCGTGCTTTCGGCCACGGGCATGAGCCAGCGCCGGCTGCTGGTCTACAGCCTGGCGCCCGCCGCCCTGGTGGCGGGCGTGGTGGGCTGGCTGAGCCTGGGGTTGGCGCCGCAGGGCATCGCCGAGGTGGACCGTATCCTCAATCAGCAGGACTCCCTGACCGAGTTCGACACGCTGGTGCCGGGGCGCTTTCAGACGTTGCGCGGCGGTTCACGGGTAACCTACACCCGCGAACTGTCGGCTGACCGCAGCGAGCTCGGCGGGGTGTTCATCTCCGAAACCAATGTCTCGCGTCAGACCGGAAAGGAAAGCGGGCTGTCGGTGCTGGTTGCCGAGAGCGGACGGCAGGAAGTCCAGCCCGATGGCAGTCGCTATCTGATTCTGGAAAACGGTTATCGCTATGACGGCAACCCGGGGCAGGCCGATTACCGCGCCATCCAGTACGACACCTATGGCGTGCTGCTTCCCAAGCCGGAAGTGAGCATGGAGCTGAGCGAACGTGAGGCGCTGCCGACTCGGGAGCTGCTCGGCAGCGACAACATCCGTCATCGCACCGAGCTGCAGTGGCGCTTCTCATTGCCGTTGCTGGTGTTCGTCGTTACCGTGCTCGCGGTGCCGCTGGCCAAGGTGAATCCGCGACAGGGGCGTTTTCTCAAGCTGCTGCCGGCGATCCTTCTGTACATGACCTACCTTGCGTTGCTGATCGCCGTGCGCGGTGCGCTGGACAAGGGGCGAATCCCGATGGCGCTGGGCCTTTGGTGGGTGCACGGGCTGTTCCTGGCGATAGGCCTGTTGATGCTTTACTGGGAGCCGATCAGGCTGCGGATGAAGAAGGGTAGTGCGCAGCGGGAGGTGGCTCGTGGTTAAGCTGGATCGCTACATCGGAGTCCATGTCTTTCTCGCGATTCTGACTGTCCTCGGCATCATCGTGGGTCTGGCCCTGCTATTCGCGTTCATCGATGAATTGAGTGATGTAGAAGGCAGCTACGGGCTGGGCGATGCCCTGCAGTACGTGCTGCTGACGTCGCCTCGGCGTCTGTATGAAATGCTGCCTATGGCGGCACTGATCGGTTGTTTGATCGGCCTTGGCACGCTTGCCAGCAGCAGCGAGCTGACCATCATGCGCGCGGCTGGTGTCTCGCTGGGGCGCATCGTGGTGGCGGTGATGAAGCCGATGCTGGTGCTGCTCATTGCCGGCATTCTGATCGGTGAGTACGTTGCGCCAGCGACCGAGGACATCGCCCAGGCGCGGCGCTCCCTGGCGCAGGGCGCAGGCGAGGCGCAGAGCAGCAAACGCGGCCTGTGGCACCGGCAGGAGAACGAGTTCGTGCACGTCAACGCCGTGCAGCCCGGCGGCATGCTGGTGGGGGTGACACGTTATCGCTTCGATGACGAGCGCCGCCTGCTGTCGTCCAGTTTTGCCCGTCGCGCCAGCTATCAGGCTGATCACTGGCTGCTCGAGAATATCTCGACCACCCATTTTCGCGGCGATCACACCGAGGTGGTGCGCACGCCGCAGGAACGCTGGGATGTTCAGCTGACGCCGCAGCTACTCGGGACGGTGGTGATGGAGCCGGAAGCGCTATCGATCACCGGCTTGTGGCGCTATATCCACTACCTGGGCGAGCAGGGGTTGAACAACGGTCGTTACTGGCTGGCGTTCTGGACCAAGGTGCTGCAGCCGGCCGTCACCGTTGCGCTGGTGCTGCTGGCGATCTCGTTCATCTTCGGGCCACTGCGCTCGGTCACGCTTGGTCAGCGCATCTTTACCGGCGTAGTGGTCGGCTTCGTGTTCCGCATTATTCAGGATTTGCTCGGGCCGGCTAGCCAGGTGTTCGGCTTCTCGCCGTTGCTTGCGGTGGTGCTGCCAGCGGGCATCTGTGCACTCATCGGTGCCTGGTTGCTGCGTCGGGCGGGATGACGGGTGCCTCCGGCGCGAACCGCCGGAGGCGCTGTCGACAAGGTTTGGGTCAGTGTTGGCTCGGTGCGCAGAGCAAAGTCACTTCTTGTGAATGTTCTTCGGTAGCTGAACGGCCTGGCTCTCCGAGTACATGTCGTGCCAGGTGCGGTTCTGTTTGTCGAGCAGCATCCACCAATAACCCATGCCCAGGCACAGCAGCGAAACCAGTGCGATCAGAAAACGCAGAAGCGCCTGCCAAAGATCGATGGCGGTTCCGTCTGCATTCTGGATCCGGATGCCCCAGACCTGCATGCCCAGCGTTTGGCCGCTGTGGGTCCAGAACTTGGCGAAAAAGCCGAACAGGCTGAACAGCAGCAGCGTCGAGAGCAGGGGGTCGATGTCCAGGCGGCCGGCATNCGCGAGCTGNTGCAGCTGTTCNCTGCCGTAGAGCAGNCGCAGCAGCACTTGCTGATAGAGCAGTGTCACTACCATCATCAAGGCGATGCACAGCAGGCTGTCATAGAACATTGCAGCAAGCCGGCGTACCAGGCCGGCGGCGGGAAACTGGCCCTGCGGGCTGAGCAGGTGTCTGCGCATTGGGTGTCTCGATCAAAGAGGTGGGCGGCGCATTCTACGGAATTGCGCGCATAAAAAAGCCCCTGATGTTGCCATCAGGGGCTTTTCGGAGAANAGGCTTAGCCCAGGATCTGAACCTGGTCTGCCTGCATGCCCTTTTGACCTTGCACTGCGACGAAACTGACTTTCTGGCCTTCTTTCAGGCTCTTGAAGCCGTTGCCTTCGATCGCGCGGAAGTGCACGAACAGATCCGGACCGCTCTCGGGAGTGATGAAACCAAAACCTTTCTCGTCGTTAAACCACTTGACGGTACCGTTCTGACGATTCGACATGTCTTTGTATCCTTGAAACTCAAAAGTAGAATTGCCCCCGCAGAGCAGGAAGCTGGAACTGGTTGCAAGGAGTAAGAGAGTCGAGCGGAGTAGCGGATCTGAAGATCTACTGCACCAGGTCACGATTCAACAGCGACCCATGCAAACACAGTGGGCACACTCTACGATAACTCGCCAGGGAATGCCAACCCCTCGGAGCCATAGAATTTGCCTGTCCAGGCGGCGCCATT
>JGI25322J35698_1002111_pt1 | contig 10489 bp, 8 predicted proteins | sample AutmiccBRH37_all_FD_35698 | JGI IMG/M metagenome (IMG submission 35698) | reverse complement strand
CGCTCCCAGCCTATGCCGCCGACCGCCGCCCGGTCGCCTCGCCCAGCGCGCGGTCGAAGATGCCCAGCATCCGGTCGATCTCGTCCTTCGACACCGTCAGCGGCGGCGCCACCCGGAAGACGCTGGCGAGGCTGCCGAGCCGCGCGATGTTCATGTTCACGCCATAGGCGAGACACAGGTCGGTGACCCGGTCGCACAGGCCGGTGGCGGCCTTGCGCGTCTGCCGGTCCTCGACCAGTTCGACGCCGACCATCAGGCCGCGGCCGCGCACATCGCCGATCGCCTCGTATTTCTGCTGCAGGTCGAGGAAGCCCTGCTTCATATGGGCGCCCAGTTCCTTCGCCCGCGCCGCGAGGCCGTCGCGCACCAGCGCCTCGACCACGCACAGGCCGACCGCCGCCGGCAGCGGGTCGTTGGCGTGCGTCGTGAAGAACAGGAAGCCGCGCGCGTGGCAGCGCTGCTCGATCTCGGGGCTGGTGATCACCGCCGACAGCGGCAGGCCGGCGCCCAGCGTCTTCGACAGGGTCAGGATGTCGGGCGCCACGCCGTCGCGCTCGAAGGCGAAGTTCGTGCCCGTCCGGCCGATGCCGGTCTGCGCCTCGTCCAGGATCAGCAGCATGCCCCGTTCGTGGCACTTCGCCTTCAGCTTCGCCAGATAGCCGTCGGGAATCTCGACGATGCCGCCGCTCGACAGGATCGGCTCGATGATGACCGCGGCCAGCGCCCCCACCGACTGCCGGTCGATCATGTCGAAGCCCATGTCGAGCTCCGCCTCCCAGTCGTAGTGCCCGTCGCGCACGAAGCGCGAGCGGTAGCGGTCCGGCGTCGGCAGCACCATCGACCCGGCCATGGCGGGGCCGTAGCCGCGCCGGCCGCCGGTATAGGTGGTGGAGGCGGCGCCGCCGGTCATGCCGTGCCACGCCCGGTCGAACCCGACGATCTCGAAGCCGCCGGTATAGAGCTTCGCCATGCGGATGGCGCACTCGTTCGCCTCGCCGCCGGTCGACAGGAACATCGCCTTGGACAGGCTGGGCGGCAGCAGCGCCGCCAGCTTCTCGGCCAGCCGGATGACGGCGGGCGAGCGCTGGCTGGAATGCAGGTGCGCCACCGTCTCGGACGCCTCGCGGATCGCCTTCAGCACCTCCGGATTGGCGTGCCCCAGGATCGCGCTCATCTGGCCGGAGGTGAAATCCAGGATCTCGCGGCCGTCGGTCGTATAGAGGACGGTCCCCTTCGCCCGCTCGATGATCGCCTCGGCGAAGGCGCCGCCATAGCGGACGAGGTGCTTTTCGGCGATGTCGTGAAGCGCGGACATGGGCACCTTCCTCCTCTTCGGCGACGCGGCCTGTTCCCGGCCGTGCTGCCCGTCAGTACGACTTCGGCAGATCGAGCACCCGTTCGGCCAGGTAGGACAGGACCAGTTCCCGGCTGATCGGCGCGATGCGGGCGATCATGATCTCGCGCATGTAGCGCTCGACGTGGAACTCCTTTGCATAGCCCATGCCGCCGTGCGTCAGCACCGCGCGCTCGCACGCCTCGAAGCCGAACTCGCCGGCCAAGTACTTCGCGGCGTTCGCCTCGGCGCCGCAGGGCTGTCCCGTGTCGTACAGCCAGGCCGCCTTGAACATCAGCGCCTCGACCGCCGCGAGCTTCGCCCAGGCCTCGGCCAGCGGATGCTGGATGCCCTGGTTCTGGCCGATCGGCCGGTCGAAGACGACGCGTTCGCGGGCATAGCGCGCCGCACGGTCGAGCGCCACCCGGCCGATGCCGATCGCCTCGGCGGCGATCAGGATGCGCTCCGGGTTCAGGCCGTCGAGCAGGTAGTAGAAGCCCTTGCCCTCCTCGCCGATCAGGTCCTCCTTCGGCACGGGCAGGTTGTCGATGAACAGGGCGTTCGTATCGACCGCCTTGCGCCCCATCTTCGCGATCTCGCGGATCTCGACATGGTCGCGGTTCAGGTCGGTGTAGAACAGGCTGATGCCGTCCATCCGCCGCTTGCATTCCTCGCGCGGCGTGGTCCGTGCCAGCAGCAGGATCTTCTTCGCCTCCTGCGCCGTGGTCGTCCACATCTTGCGGCCGTTGACGACATACTTGTCGCCGTCCCACACGGCGCGCGTCTTGATGGCGGCGGTGTTCAGGCCGGCGTCCGGCTCGGTCACGCCGAAGCAGGCCTTCTCCTCGCCCTTGATCAGCGGCACCAGCCAGCGCTGCTTCTGCTCGGGCGTGCCGTGCACGACGATGGGGTGCGGCCCGAACACGTTGATGTGGATGGCGGAGGCACCCGACAGCGCGGCACCCGACTGGGCGATCGCCTGCAGCATGATCGCCGCCTCGGTGATGCCCAGGCCGGCTCCGCCATACTCCTCCGGCATGGCGATGCCCAGCCAGCCGTCCTTCGCCATCGCCTGGTAGAATTCCTCGGGATACCCGCCCTCGTTGTCCCGCTCCAGCCAGTAGTCCGGCCCGAAATTCTCGCAGAGCTTGACGATGGAATCCTTGATCTGCTGCTGCTGGTCGGTGAGTGCGAAATCCATGGGTCCCGTTGCCGGACGGCTCGTGTCGGTGTCACGCCGGAGGGGCCGCCTGCGCCGCCTTTCCAGGCGCCCCCGCGATCAAGCCTTATAAGCCGCCCCGCGGCCCGACGCGACACCCAACGGTCCGGACAAACGATCCGCCGCGCTCACCACGCCTCGCCCGTCATTGCGCGACGCGCAGCGCCGAAGCAACCCAGGGCCTCAGCCTGCGCGCCGGCCCTGGATTGCTTCGCCTTCGGTTCGCAATGACGGCAAGAAGGGGAGGTGTGCAGAGAGTCTGGCACACCCTGGACGGGACACGCCGTCACCCATAGGCCTGATCGAAGAACGCCTGCTCCAGTGCGGACGTCCGCACGAACAGGTCGCGGACCTCGTCGCGCTCGGCGCCCGACAGCGTCGGGCCGAGCCGGTCCAGTTCGGCGATCAGCCACTCGACGAAGCTGCGGAAGTCCGGGTTGGCGTGGATGTCGATCCATTCGGCGAACCAGAACTGGTCGGGCACCGTGTCCATCACCGACGTCGCCCAGTCCAGATAGACCCACTCGGTCACCACCAGCACCGTCAGCACCGGCGCATAGCGGCCGGAGCGGGCCGCCTCGCCCATGATCTCGTGGAAGCGCCGCGTCACCGGCAGGATCTCGGGCTCGCGCCACTCCGTCTCGGGGATGCCGAGCGCCGCGAAGGAACGCAGGAAATAGGTGTTCTCGCCGCTGGTCACCGCGGCGCGGAAGTCGGTGTAGCGCCGCCGCGCCGCCTCTTCGGGCGCCGTCGCGATGGCCGCGTCCAGCAGCCGGACGAAATGATCCAGGAAGGAATAGTCCTGCACCAGATAGCGCCGGAAGACAGCCGGCGGGATCGTCGCGTCCGCCACGTCGCGCGCGAACCGATGCCCCGTGGCGGCGGAGAAATCCGGCTCTGCCGCCGCCCTCAGCTGCAGGGTGAATCGCTGCTCCGGTGCGGTCGCTGCGTCGGTCATGACCTGGTCTCTCCTCGTTCCGTGCGTGGCAGAACATGTCCGCCCTGCCCGCGCATGTCGACCCGCCTGCGCGTGCGTTCAGGTCTCGTCGAGGGCGATCTTCTCGCGCCGCGCGCGCAGCGCCGGCAGCACCGCGGAGAGCAGCAGGGCCGCGGCCAGGAGGAGGCAGACGGCGGAGATCGGCTTGGTGACGAAGGTCGTCAGGTCGCCCTGCGACAGGATCAGCGCCTTGCGCAGGTTGTTCTCCAGCATTGGGCCCAGGACATAGGCCAGGACGAGCGGCGCCGGCTCGAAGCCGAACTTCTTCATCAGATAGCCGACCAAGCCGAAGCCGGTCATCACGTAGAGGTCGAAGACCGAGCCGTTCACGCTGTACACGCCGATCATGCAGAACAGCAGGATCATCGGGAACAGGATGTGGTAGGGCACCTTCAGCACCTGCACCCACAGCCCGATCAGCGGCAGGTTCAGCACCAGCAGCATCACGTTGCCGATATACATGCTGGCGATCACGCCCCAGAACAGTTCGGGGTGGTTGACCATCAGCAGCGGCCCCGGCTCGACGCCGTGGATGATGAAGGCGCCGAGCAGCAGCGCCGTCACCACGCCGGTCGGGATGCCCAAGGTCAGCAGCGGGATGAAGGCGCCGCCGGCGGCCGCGTTGTTGGCCGCCTCGGGACCCGCGACGCCCTCGATGGCGCCCTTGCCGAAGCGCGACGGATCGTCGGCGAAGCGCTTCTCCACCGCATAGGACACGAAGGACGAGATCACCGAGCCAGTCCCCGGCAGCACGCCCAGCACGAAGCCGATCGCCGAGCCGCGCAGCAGCGCCCAGCGGCACTGGATCCAGTCCTTCACCGTCGGCAGCAGCTTGCCGATCCGCGTCTTGACCACGGTGCGCTGCTGCGCGCCCTCGATGTTGAACAGGATCTCGGCGATGCCGAACAGGCCCATGATCATCGGCACCAGCCCGACGCCGTCGACCAGTTCCAGCCGGTCGAAGGTCAGCCGCGGCATCGCCGTGATCGAGTCGATGCCGACGAGGCCGAGGGCGAGGCCGATGCACGCCATCATCAGCGACTTCAGGATCGAGCCGTGCGTCACGTAGCTGAGGATCGCGAGGCCGAACACCATCAGGCTGAAATATTCGGCCGGCCCGAACCGGACGGCGAAGTCGGCGAGCGGCGGCGCCACCAGCATCAGTGCCACGATCGCCAGCGTGCCCGCGATGAACGAGCCGATCGCCGCGACGCCGAGCGCCACGCCGGCGCGGCCCTGCAGCGCCATCTGATAGCCGTCGAGCGTGGTGACGACCGACGCCGCCTCGCCCGGAATGTTCACCAGGATCGCCGTGGTCGAGCCGCCGTACATCGAGCCGTAATAGATGCCGGCCATCATGATGATGGCGGCCTCGGGCGTGATGTAGAAGGTGATCGGCATCAGCAGCGACATGGCCGCCACCGGCCCGATGCCGGGCAGCACGCCGATCAGCGTGCCGATGAACACGCCGACGAAGCAGTAGCCGAGGTTGGCGGGTTCGAAGGCGACGGCGAACCCCGCCATCAGCATGCCGAGAATGTCCATGGGTCAGCCCACCAGCAGCGGTTCGAGCAGGCCGGCCGGAAACCGCGTGCCGAGGCCGACGCCGAACAGGACGTAGACGGTCAGCGTGATCGCCACCGAATAGAGCACCGCCTTGGTCCAGGACTGCGGGTCGACCGTCCGGAACAGCAGGAACAGCAGGGCCATCGTCAACGGGATGAAGCCGACCGCTTCAAGCAGGGCGCAGTAAACGACCAGGTAGACGAGGACCAGCGGCACCCGCCGCCAGCGCTCGCCGAACGGCGACCCGTCCGCACCGGTCGCACCGCCGCCCCCCGCGAAGACGGCCGACCCCGCGAGCAGCGCCGAGAGTGCGGCCATGAGCGCGCCGACCCAGAAGAGGATGAAGCCGGAACCCGGCTCGTGCAGGTCGCCCAGGCCCATGTCCCGCCCCTCATAGACGAGCCAGAGGCCGAGGCCGAGACCGAGCAGGCCCGTGCCGATATCGGATGGACGCATGGAGAACTCCCGGCGGAGGCCCGGCGCCCTTCGGCACCGAGCTTCAGGCGGCGCCCTTCGGCGCCGGGCTCAGGCGGCGCCGCCGGCTTCGCTGGGCCCGACGCGGCGCCGTTGGAACGGCGGCGGCTACTTCTTCGCCAGCCCCAGTTCCTCGACCATCGCCTTCTGCTCCCCGATGAACTGCATCACGAACTTTTCGTAGTCATCCGTGCCCAGATAGTCCTCGACGAAGCCGATCTTCGCCATGATCTCGGCGTGCGCCGGCTCCTGCATCGCCTTGCGGAAGGCGTCGTGCAGCGTCTTGACGACCGCCGGGTCCATGCCGGCCGGACCGCCGATGCCGTAGGGCGAGGTCACGACCATGTCGATCCCTTCCTCGCGCAGCGTCGGCACGTCCGGGAAGCGCTCCAGCCGCTCGGGCGTCCAGATCACCAGCATCCGGATCTTGCCCGCATCGGCCAGTGCGCCCAGCGTCCCCGTGCTCGCCACGTTCAGCGAGGTGTGGCCGCCGAGCAGCGCCGCATTCTGCTCTCCGCCGCCCTTGTAGGGGACGTGGATCCACTTGATCCCCAGCTTCTTGGCGATCTGCTCCATCGTGATGTGCTGCGTGCCGCCCGCGCCGGACGACGAGTAGCTGACCTTGCCGGGGTTGGCCTTGGCGTACTCGACCAACTCGTCCCAGGTCTGCCAGGGCGCGTCGGCCTTCACCGCCACCGCGAAGGCATAGCCGGTGAGCTGCAGGATGTAGGTGAAGTCCGTCTTCGGGTCGAAGGAGGTCTTCTGGATGAAGGGCAGCCGGTAGAGCGTCGCCGGCATCTGCGAGATGGTATAGCCATCCGGCTTCGCCGTGGCCGCCATCGTCGCCGGCCCGAGCGTGCCCGAGGCGCCGCCCTTGTTCTCGATCGTCACCGGCTGGCCGAGTTCCTTGGATACCAGGTCGGCCAGCACGCGCAGATGCGTATCGGTGCCGCCGCCGGCCGGGAACGGCACGATCAGCGTGATCGGCCGCGTCGGATAGTCGGCCGCGGCCGCCACGGTCGGCGCCGCGCCAAAGGCCGCGGCGGCGGCCAGGGCCAGCCCGAACAGGTTTCGTCTCGATATCGCCATGGGTGCTCCTCCTAGAGCCGGCGCCCGCGTTTCGGCGGGCGGCCATGATTGAGGCCGCGGCGGCGCGCTTCTGGACGAGCGTTCGCCGGTCGCGACGGGATCCGCGGCGTGTGCGCCGCGCGGTGGGAATGACGGGACGTGTCGGTGGAGAGGGTGGGTGAAGGGTCGGTGCAGCGGGTCGGGGGGACCTGCCGCCGCGCCGCGGCGACAGGCATATGTCCGCTCATATCATCGCCGGCCGGACGGGGCAACCGCGGCTCGACCGCCGTTTCCCGCACACCGGCGGGGCGCGGTACCGACCTCCCTCATCATCCCGCGGGGTGAAGCGGGGCGACCGGCGCCGCGCCCGCCACCGTCGCCTCAGAACGCGCCCCGCAGGCCGAAGAGGACGCTGCGCCCCCGCAGGGGTGCCGCGTCCTTGATGAAGGAGGTGTGGTTGAAGGCCGGCTCGTCAGTCAGGTTGGTCGCCCGCACGAAGGCCTCGGCTTCGGTCGGCCCGACCGAGAAGGCATAGGCCGCCGTGGCGTTGACCATGTCGTAGCCGCCGGTCGAACTCTCGAAGTCCGCCGTCTTCGACTGGCTGAAGGTACGGTAGTATTCGAGTTCGCCCGACATCGGCCCGTAGCGGCCGTCGAAGCGGATGCCGGCGCGGCCGGCCGGCACGCGCGGCACGTTGCCCTCGCCATCCTTCAGCTTGGCGCGCACATAGTCGCCGAACAGCGACACGCCGAAGCCCTCGAACACCTCCTGCCGGATCAGGCCATCGACGCCGGTGAAGGTGGCGTCCGCGGCGCTGTACCGGATCAGGCGGAAATCCTCGAACCGGTCGAGCGTGTCCGCATAGATGTAGTCCTTGAAGTCCTGGTGATAGACGCCGATCGAGAAGGTCGTGTCGCCTGCCCGCTTGCGGAAGGTCAGGTCGACCGACCGCGCCGTCTCCTTCCCCAGGTCGGCGTCGCCGACCTCGTAGGTGTTCGTCGCCAGGTGGACGCCGTCGGCGTAGAGTTCCTGGTTGTTCGGCGCGCGCTGCGTCCGCGCCAGGGTCAGCGCCAGCGTGTAGGCTTCGTCGATATCCCAGATCGCCGCCGCCGACACCGAGAAGGGTGCGTGCCTCGCCGTGCTGCCATTGTCCGGGTCGACGCCCTGCCACTCCTGGCGCACCGCCAGTTCGAGCCGCACCGGGTCGAGCCGGAAGGTCTCCATCCCGAACAGGGCCACGGTGTCCGTCCGGCTCTTCGGCAGGAACGCCTCCTCGCCGAGCGCACTGAAGCGGCTCAGGCCGTACTGTGCGCCGAACACGCCGTCCAGGCCGAAGACCGGGGCGTGGCGGAACTCGACGCGGCTGTCATAGGCCTCGTTCTTGAAGGTCGTCGCGACCTCTCCGTCCTCGATCTCGTCGTGACGGTAGTCGGTGTAGGAGGCGCGCAGCCGCGCCTGGGTTATCCCGGGCAGCGGGTCCCGATATTCGCCGCGCAGGTCGACGCGCTCGCTGCGCAGCTTCACGTAGGGAACGCCGTGCCCTTCCTCGTCGTGGTCATGGTCGTGCCCCTCCTCGCCCTCGTGCCCTTCCTCCTCGTGCTCCTCCTCCTCATGGCCGCCGCAGTGCAGGTGCGTGCCGTGCGGATGGCAGTCCTCGTATTCGTGCTCGTGCCCCGGCAACCCGTATTTGCTGCGCTGGCGCGTGTAGGCGGCACCCAGAAAGCCGCTCTCGCCGATGAACGAGGCGCCGAGGCTGACCGCGGAACTGTCCGCATACGACCCTTCGACGTGCCGCGACCCGGTCTCCCGCGGCACGCGATAATCGTCCAGGCTGCGGTCGGCGCCCTCGACGCGCAGGGCGAAATTGCCCGCACCGACCGTCACGCCGCCGGCGGCCGCGCGCTCGTCGTCCGCCGTCCCCAGCCGTCCCTCGAAGACGCCGGTGACGCCGTTCTCCGGCACCGCGGTCGGGATCTTGGAATCGAGCAGGTTGACCGCCCCGCCGATGGCGCCGCCGCCATAGAGCAGCGCCGCCGGCCCGCGCAGCACCTCGATGCCGTCGAGCAGCAGCGGCTCGGTGACGATCGCATGGTCGGGCGAGATCGACGAGGCGTCGTGCACCTCCGAGCCGTCGGACAGGATCTTCACGCGCGGCGCCGTGTGGCCGCGGATGATCGGCCGGCTGGCGCCGGCGCCGAAATGCTCGAAATGGATGCCCGGCTGCGCCTCCAGCGTGGCGCCCAGCGTCGCCTCCCGCCGATGCGCCAGTTCCTCCCCGGAGAGCTGCACCACCGGCGTCGCCATCTCGTCAACGGTCTGGCCCAGCGGCGACGCGCTCACGGTGATCCCCGGCAGGACGATCGCCTCCCCGGCCCGGTTCCCGACCTGCGGGTCGCTCGGACGGCCCGCCTGCCCCCCGACCTGCCCCACAGCCGCCCCGTGCAGGAACGGCATCGCCGCCGCCGACAGCAGAACCGTACGTAACCTCACAGCTTCCCCCTGAACGCCCGAACACGCCGCCCCTCGGCGGGCGACAGAAAGACAGACGTTATAACGTATCATCTCAGCGTCGCAATATGGCATCCCATTCGAAGCGGCCCCTCATTGTCATCCTCGGGCGGAGCGCAGCGGAGACCCGAGGATCCAGGGGCACGCGCTCAGGCGGCCGCCCTGGCTCCCCGGGTCGGCGGGCTCCGCCCTTGCCCGGGGATGACACTCAAGAAATGCGGCCGCCATCCCCAGGTCGCGCCCCTGTGTGAGCAGCGGGAAGGCGGCGCCACTTGTATTCCTAGGACTATAAGCGCATGATGGTGCCTCCCCCCTGGGAGAGCCGCCATGCCCGAAGCCTCACCCCCGCCCCTCACCGACCGCCAGGAAATCTTCTGCCGCCACGTCGCCCGCGGCGCCAGCGGCGCCGCCGCCGCGCGCTGGGCCGGCTACGCCCCCGACAGTGCCGCCAAGCAGGCGAGCGTCATGCTGGGCCGCCCGCACATCCGCCGCCGCGTCGAGGACCTCCGCGTCCGCCGCGAGATCGCCCGCCAGACCGGCATCGCCGAGATGGTCGACCGCCTCAGGGCGCTGGCGAAGCTCGCCACCGCCAAGGGCGACTACCGCACCGCCGTCCGCTGCATCGAGATCGAGGCGAAGGCCACCGGCCTGATCCCGGACAGGCACGCGGCGAGCCCCTGCGGCGGCTTCGCCGGCTCCGACCCGCTCCTCGACGGCATCGACCCGCGCTGGCCCGGCCACGCCGCAGCCGAGGCCGAGGGCTGGCTCGCCGAATGGCGCCGCGGCCTGGTGCCCGAGCCGGCGGAGAAGCCGGAGCCGGTGATCGTCCCCCACGTCTACGAGGGTTTCGAGGGCCGGCCGCTGGACGAGTTCACGCCCTTCACCGACCTGGAGCGGATGGGGCCGGCGGGGCCGGCGCCCCATGAAAACCAACGAAAGGGAATGGAAGGGAAGGAAAGGGAACCTTCCATCGACGAGGTCGAACCCGAGCCGGACGACCTCGAAGCCGAACTTGCCTACCTCCGCAGCATCGCCCCGCCCGTCGCCCTCAACCCCGCCGCCCCCTCCCGGGCGAGGCATCCCGACCCCCTCGTCCGCGGCGGCCAGTCCGATCTCCACTGCTGGGACCCCGCATGGGAGCGCCCGGGGTGATGGGCCGCTCCTCTCTCCCACCTTCCCGGCCGCAGCGCAGCGGAGCGCCGGGCCCCAGGCGCCGCCCGGAAAACCTCTCCGCACGCAGCGCCCGAGCGGGGGCCCCGGGGGTCCGGGCGCGCGGCGCTGGCGCGCCGCGTCCGGGAAAGTGCGGAAAGGGGGCGGCAGAGCA